>Ga0075446_10000251_pt1 | contig 21979 bp, 20 predicted proteins | sample CoawatmetaG05DNA_FD_71590 | JGI IMG/M metagenome (GOLD analysis project Ga0075446, IMG submission 71590) | Marine microbial communities from the West Antarctic Peninsula - Coastal water metaG058-DNA | ecosystem: Environmental > Aquatic > Marine > Coastal | place: Atlantic Ocean: West Antarctic... | reverse complement strand
ATCCCCGCCTGTTGCTTTTACTTCAAAAATACCACCATCAAGTGTAAGAATTGATACATCGTGTGTACCTCCACCACAATCAAATACTAAAATATTTTTTTCTGTTTTATCATCAGTTTTATCAAGACCATATGCAATAGCAGCTGCCGTAGGTTCATTAATGATCCTAAGTACTTCGAGTCCCGCAATAGCACCAGCATCTTTTGTAGCTTGGCGCTGTGAATCGTTAAAATATGCTGGTACAGTAATTACTACCTTTTTCAAGGGATGACCCAAATAAGATTCGGTAGTTTCTTTTAGACGTTGAATAATCATAGCAGAAATTTCTTCCGGATGAAATGTTTTATCTTCGTTTTTATATTTAACATTAATTAGTGGTTTATTATTTTTATCACCAGATACTAAAAATGACCATAGTTTAACATCTTCTTTCACAACATCATCTGTGAATTTACGTCCAATCAAACGTTTTGTATCATAAATAGTATTTTTCGGATTCATCGTTGATTGATTCTTAGCTGAATCTCCAACAAGTTTCTCTGTATCACCAAATGAAACATACGATGGTACAATACGAGAACCAGTTTGAGTATCTGGAATAATTTCTACACGGTCATTAATCCAAATAGCAGCACAACTTGTAGTGGTTCCAATATCAAATCCCGCAGCTATTTCATCTTCTTTTCCCATAATTCTTGATTTATATACTTATTAATTGTAAAATATCTTTATATATTTTTAATTGTTAATAACGCTATATAAAGGATATATGTTTTAGATTAATTATATATTGGTTTTAAATGCCGAAAACTCAGTTATAGAAAAGAGAGTACATAATTTTATTTTTCTATAACTTTTATAAACTTTTAATAATTTATACTTTTTTATTAATTATGTACTCTCTTTTATGTATTCATCCTAATCAAATTTATATATACTTTAAATATAAAGGAAAAAATATAATGGAAGCGAATCTTGATAATACATTCGTGTATGATAAACATATCGTAAACTTAGATTCAATTAACGGTATTGAAAACGGTGGAAACTTTTTCAGCTGCTATTTTAAATTTGATGAATCTATTAAAAATGCTGTCGCTTTACAATTAATTAATGTTACAATTATAACACCAAATAGTGCTCCTTTCCAACAATATGATAGCTCCTTTTTTGTTATATTAAATAATATAGAACGAGCTACATCATATATTAGAGTTGGCAATAATATGAATGTTGTTAAATATTTGGAAAAGGTTGAATATATAGGTGACTCTAATGGTGTAAATCATAAAAAATCAGAATCTAATATTGGTACTAGCACTGGTAGCTTCTCCGATTCTGGAACTCACATGTTTAATCCTGCAATACCTGATTTAACCAGATTTGATTTAACACTTAAAGATACTACATTCTCTAATTTAGATAAATCAAGCATACATTCAGTTAAATTAACATTTTGCATTTACACAATTAAAAAGACATTTGGTTAAAATTATATAAGAACCATATGTGTTTTTTTAATAAAATGAAATTAAACATTATTAATAATTATAAAGCATTATATTATAATATATTAGCCAATTTTTATTTAATATTGAACAGTTTTTTGCCATTTTATGACGACGTTATCATTAGTATGCATAATGAAGCAACAAAATCATTATTTGGTGATATTAACACAATTAAACAACTTAGAATGATGGAACTCTTAAATAAATTAGAAAATAATGATAAAATTATATTGAATAAAAATAATAATACAATTTTGGTAGAATATAATAGCATTAACCATCTATATAATGATATTGATACCACCATTCAATATGATGGTTCCGATAGCTCTGATAGCTCTGATAATGAAGTAGACATAAATATTAATGAAACTTCTAAAAAATATAATTAACTCAAATACTTAATAGTTAATTTTTGTTTCCAGACACGCTTTATTTCCTCTTCGTTATTTAGCTCACCATAACATTCACTTTTTAATCTTTTATTGACATCATTATTAATAATATTTTTTATATAATATTCATATTGATTGATATAATATAGATTTTCATTTGCTTCATCTAAATTATTAAAATATATCTTGTTTTTTATATAATCTAAATACAAAAAATATAGATTTGTATCAACGCTACCTGTTGTAAATCCGTCCTTTACATTTATTGAAAAACATTCATTTACATTTAATATGATTTTGATTATATTGAATTTTTCACCTGTTATTGTTTCTATTATTTTGATATTATATGAAGCATATAAATTATATACATCAATATCATAATGCTCAACTGTTATATTATATGTATTTTTTTGCAATGTATCTTTTAACAATTTCATAATTTCATTCTTTGTTTTTTTATAATCATTAGATAATATTGTTGTATATTGTGAAGTCTCGCTTAAACGATAACAACAATCTTTCTTTTTATATAATCTTAATGGGTATCCATCAATTAATGGATATTTTTTGTTTTTAATATATTTTAATAATTTTTCAATAACCTTACTATATTTCTTGTTTACGCATAAACATTTTTTAATTTTGATATCGCTAGTTTTAGTTGGGTAAAAATTTACCAATAAATTTAAACGCTTAAATATCTTTTCCCACCTCCATCCTGATTGTTCTGGGCGAGATAATTCAAAATATAAATTCATTTTCATATATTCAATTGGGATGGTTTTATATTTTTCAGTATAGTATTTTAATTTATTCTCTTTTTTATTTGAAAATTTTAATAATTTATCATATTGTTCTGATTCCATCATTGTTATATCAAATATTTGCGTACCATATACATATATTTTAAGTGTCCCATCGTGTTTTGCCTTTTTAATTTTTATGTATTTATATTTATTTTTTTTTATAAGCATAGCTAATTCCAATGAATCTTTATATGGATTTTTTGAAAAACAATCATAGTCATTTATTGTATAATCTTTATAAAATCTATATTTTTTTGGTAATGCCAAATTTATTACCAAACCCCCATATAATATCAAATTCTTTCTTATTACAAACTTTGATATAATATTTATTACATCATTAAATTCATTATAAACTATTCTTAGTTTTTTTCCTTCAATTTTGTTAATTATATCATCTATTGCATCAGATGACATTACTTACCTATTTTAAATACATATATTAAAAAAATACTACGCTTTTTTAGCCGCTTTTTTAGCCGCTTTTTTTTTAGGAGTATATTTTAAGCTTTCTGTTATTGTTTTTCTATCTAAATATACCTTTTTCCTCTTTTTATTTATAACAAAAATTCCCATCTTAGGTCCGGTATATACTTTTACTGAACCACCTTCATATGTCATATATTCACTACCAGTCATATTAATACTAATATATAAAAACATTTTAATTTATTTCTTCGTATTCTCTATATTCAAATTTAGGCATAATACTACCGATTTGTGTATTTTTAAATGCGTCTTCTAAATCTGTCCCTTGAAATAGATTTGAATTCTTTAATAATACAGGATTTACAACCTGTTCTGTCCCATAAGAACACACATTCGGGCGATATCCAGGATGTCCTCTATATTGTTGTTTATATGTTATTGGATTATATATCCTATTCCCCATACGATAACTTTTATCTCGTTTTATTGTATTATATCCGGTTGTTTTTCCTTCTTCTTTATTATAAATATTTCCATAATCCGGATGCTCTTTATATTCAGGTATTCCATCAAATCTTGCCGAACCACCTGAACCACCTGATTCATCTTCTGTTGTTATAGAATTATCACTTGTAGACATATCACGATTATCCATATTATTATTTATTATTTCAGTCGTCATACTATATGGCTTACTTTCATTGTCTTTTTTATCATTTAATGTTATATTTATATTAAATACACTATTTCCGTCTTTTACAATATCCGATATTTGTTTGCCACTATTCATTGCTGTATCGCTATTATCTGTACTACTTGCAGCATTTTTACTTGCGTCTGTGTGAAGTGCTATTGGAGTTTCAAAAGCTTTCCTTTTGATTATATCACGACGCTTTAATTCATTAGCAATCAATCTCAATTCATATAATACAAAATGTTGATTAAAAATATCTAAGAGTTTTTTATCAGTCATTATATATTCCTTAATTACAGCTTTTTCAAACATAATATACTTATCATGCATTAACATAGCCTTGAATAAATAATCATTATATTGCAAATGAATATAACATTGTTTTAAAGGAACTAACATTTTATCCGGTAAATTCTTTTCATAATGTTGTTTATATAAAGGCTTTAAACTATCAATTAATTTAGTGTGTGAAATATGTCTTATTAAACCGGGTTCAACATCATTTGATTGCATTTTAACTATCATTTTATATTCTGTTGAATTATATATCTTAGTTTTTAACTTTTCTTCATTTCCTAATTTTTCATAAAAGTCTTGTAAGTTTTTATTTAGTTCTCCTGCTTTTGGTTGTCTATTTAATATTTTCTTATAAACATCAATTATAACAAATTCATTTATATTATTTGTTGATACAAATCCAGGATCATCTTTATATTTATTATCATTATAAGGTAAATAAGTATCTTCTATTGGATCTAATATAGTCTTTTCTAAGTCATCTCCACTTTGTCTATAATACATATAATTAGTATTCATACTTAACTCAGCATTAGTTGCATCAGTTTTATATGCATCTGTCGAAGAATATGTATCTGATGAGTTTTGTGTAATAATACCTGTCGAACCCGAAAATGAAGCATCCATTCCACTACTCTCAATATAATCCGTATTCAAACCACCTCCTTCAACAATATTAGAATCTATATGTTCTATTGGATATAAAGGCTGGTAGATATTTTCGTCAATAATTATATACGAATCATGTGTTATATTTGTATTACCTTTCATATTGACATATTCTCTTCTATCAAATGATATCACCTTATCTTCTTCTATATCTTCATAATCATCTTCAACAATCTTTGCTTTTATAGCTTCTTTAATACTATTATTTAATATTTCAGTATAATCAGTTAATACATAATTTTCAGTTTCTCTCCCTAAATTTATCCACTTTCTACCTGCATCGTAAGCTAAATTTTTATTGGGATTATATGGTTTAAAAAATCTACCATCTATATCTATATATGTATCATATGTGATATTATCGATGTTTAAAGAATCTAATGTATCTCGTGATATAATTACTGGATATACAAACTTTAATTTTAAAATATCATATAATACTTGTCTATTTATTTTTTCACCATCATTTGGCTCTCTATCGCTATTATATATCCATTTTAATCCTATATTACTATTATCTACATTAAATGGCTCCACGTAATATTGATTGAATATGCCATTGATTTCTTTATTAAAATATAAAGCAGCTATTATAAATAATACTGTTATAAACGCCACTATAATATCTAAATTTCCCATAGCTCTCTATATTTAATAATAATAAAAAACGAGTACATAATTAATAAAATCTCTAGAATTTATAAAAGTTTATAAAAATCATAGAAAAATAAAATTATGTACTCCTTTTATATTCTACTTAATAAATACACAATATAACACAAAAATTGTAAAATTAACATAATTAAGTTCTTACATATAAAAACTAACTTATTATATCATAATACAATATAATTTTGTTATCATTCCCATAATAACAAATAAGTTATCATAATATAATTTTAATCTTTATAATTTAACATATATATATATATATCTAAATATTATATTAACATATAAATATCTATATAGTAATGATAGTAATATTTATAAATAAAAAAACAACAATTTTGATATTAGAATAAATATAAAAGTAGACGAAAATCCTGTTATAATTTCTATCTAGTAATATTAAGTTTCATTAATCTACGGTATATTACATTTATAGTTTATTGTATTTCATCGTTATCTTCCATTCCTTCCATAAATTATACAGAACAATATAGAATATAATTGTAAAAATAAATAATCCTGTTTTAATTGTACGAAAGTTTTGCGAGAGTTATAAGCAATTAAGCGGAAAAATTTAAGAAAGTTTAATAAAAATAATAAATTAATTATGAGTTTTTTTTTACCGAGGTTCAATGATTAGGTTTTTTTATATCTACGTGGTGTACTTCTTTTAGTTCTACCTGATGTACTTCTTTTAGATCTACGTCGTGTACTTCTTTTACCTTTACCTCCAACTACATCGTTTTCAATTTCTTCAAACATACCACCAAGCATATTCGTTAATAAATCATTATTTTCACCTCCTTTGGTTATGTGACGTTTTACTCGTTTCTTTTTGGGTACTGCTGCTTTTTTAGCAGCTTTTGCTTTTTTATATAATGTAAGCCCTATCATTCTACCCTTGGATTTAACATATTTTTTAGTTGAACCTGTTTTACTATATATAACCTTTTTTACTCCTGCAACTACTTCTTTTTTACTTTTTCCTGTTGAACCTTTACAAACCTTATAAACTGCCATATTTTTTTCAATACTAATATATTAATAGATTATTATTTAACACATAGAATATTTTTTAAAAAAAATTATTTAATTTTTAAAAAATTATATTTCATATCAGTAATCTTATCTTTAATTTGAAATATCATGTTGTTTAAATTTTGAAAGTCCGTCGTATAGATAGTTAAAATATAATTATCCTTAAACATGTTTTTAATATCCCTATTATGCAACACGTTCATTATCACCTCTTTCATAAGCTAATTTATCAAAACTATAATTATTTTTGAACCATTCTTTAATTAACATAATAGCAAGGGTCATATAATTTTCCATTTCATTATCATCTAATACAAACTCATCAGAACTATCATAATATAATTTAACAGCATTAAAGATACCAAACCTATCAACAATTACTTTTGATTTTTCTTGATACTTAAAAATATATTCTTCAATACAATCGTTTAAATTATTATCATAATCTTCATCAGTTTCAACACAATACAATTCATTTTCACTTGAAATAAAGTGAATAATATTATCAGTAATATTATATTTGTCAAACAATTCTTCAATTGTAATCATTCGTATAGATAGTAAATAAAAAAAACAAATAATAATCAATTTTTTAAGCAAAAAGGACAAAAATAAAGCCTTTATATACTACATTTATTCAATTTTTTTTAATGAAATGAGTATCATCAGATAATTTGAAAAATGTTAAAATGATTAAATATGCTAAATCTTTATAAATTAAACTGGCAGGTTTTTCCCAATCAATATTATATTCTACATTATATTTGTTTTTATACAATGCGAGAGCAATTAGAAAATGATATTCATTTACAATATTAATATTACTATAAGTATTATCTTCTTCTTCAATAAAAATCAATCTATATATAATCTGTTTAATATTGACATCTACATACCATTCACTATCTTCATGAATATATTGAATTAAATCTAACATATCTTCACCAACAATAATATTTAATTCGGTTAATGTTTTTTTTGTATATTCCATAGTAATATATGTATATCAAACATATAATATAAATTAATCATTTTTTATTATATATTTATCGTCGTTATCGTAATTCGTTTTAATTTTATTATTATAAATTAAATATATTAATTTAATAGGTATTTTAAATGTGTAAAACAATATAAGATTATAATATATTTAATATATTAATAATGGAATTTAAGAATAAAAGAAAGAGACAGCGTATGGAAGATGATGAAGAAGGTGTTGTAAAATCATCTGAGGACAATATTTATAGTTTTAACAATCATATCTATTTTTCTGACAATATTACTCAGAAAACAGCATTTCAATTATGTAAGCAATTGAGATTTTTAGAAACTTCACTCAAAATGGATGCTATTACAACACGTGTTGAACCAGAAATTTATCTACATATTACAACTGATGGTGGTTGTGTTAGTTCGGCATTTTCCATTATCGACTGTATGAACAATTTAAAGGTCCCTGTTAACACGGTTATTGATGGAGATGTTTCTTCCGCGGGTACTATTATTAGTATTCATGGTAAAAAAAGATATGTTGGTGAAAATTCATATGTACTTATTCACGAATTGCGATCTGGTTGCTGGGGTAAACTTGCATATATAGATGATACTTACAAAAATTGTATTAAAGTACAAGAACATATTAATAATATTTATCTGACAAAAACGAAAATCACTAAAAAAATGCTAAATAATCTATTGATTAAAGATATACAATTTAATTCCAATGAAACAATTAAAATGGGAGTGGCTGATGAAATTTATAGAGGCTAAATAGCAATTATATTCTTTTTATATAGTAATAATGAACAAAGTTTTTTTTACCGATTTGTATATTAATATCATATTATATATGGTCATAATGTTTTTCACTATCATTACATCTACATATATATTGCTTGATAATGATTGTAATTTATTTATTCGTATACTCAGTATTTTTGTATTAATTGCTGTTGTATTTTTATTACTTAAAAAAGAAACATATCTCCCTTTTTTAGGTACTACATTTATACCATCTAATTTATTTATTGAACCACAATATCCGAATGGTGCTAATTTGAATTATTCAATTGATATGTCCGATTATGACGATGGTACAAAAGTTATATATTGGGCATCCAATAATACAGGATTTGTTATTAGCAATCCATATGATGCATATAAAGATTTTAGTAATAGCGGCTTGGCAATTGTTAAAAATGGCATAGCAGATATACGCATATTTTGTCCAGATAAATACAAAGTAAACAAAGCTTTTACTATATCATTGAGCAAACACTTTCATTATAGAATTATTTCTAAGGATTCAGGCTTTATTAGCCCCATGCAAACATTTTATGTAGATTGCTAACATTTATCCTATTTTTATTAAATATTGATTCATTATTATTTATTAATATAATATGCCTATGTACATGAGCAATTTAAAACACCGTGTAGCTGACATATTCAACAATCTTGAAGAAAATATTGAACTAACCTATGACAATAATAATAATAGTGAACTCCAACAAGCTATTACTAAAATGGATAATATACAAAAAATTATTACAGAAGCATGGATGGATATGGTGTATTGTGGTCAAAATGTGCAATATTATGATAATTTCGCATCTAAACACGGAGAAACTCAATATCTTAAAGAAAGCGATTATATTACATTTGATTTAGATGGATATACAGTTAAAACTATTTCAGGAGAAAGTAAAAGAACATGGATTTACTAACACGAACTAACACGAACTATCGCTAATTAAAGATAAATTGTGTGAAAAAAAAAATATAATTAATACTCATATTACACTCTTTGATGGCAGTAGCATCAAACTCGTATTATTAAAACAATAATAACAATTATCTATTAATCTATAATTTATATTTTTTATAATCTCTTCGTGATAATAATAACTACCCATGAAAGAAAATATGTGCCATAATTGATGACTACTCCCATATATATCAAAGTATTGTGATATAATCCGTTCAGGCATTTTTGTAGTATATATTATAAAACCTATACCATAATATTGTAATGACTTTATAAAATCATATTTTATTATTTCTTTTACATTACCATATGATATCATATTAATATGATAATAACTTATAACTATACCAAAATTATATAAACTATAATATGTCAATATGTAATTATATCTTTTAATAATATCTACATGTAATAATATCGCAAATCCTATCCCCAAATATAATAATGATATGATATTATATACATTTTTAATATCATCATAACACCAAAACCAATAATGATATATCAATATATTTGAAGTAACAATATTTAATATAATTGAAATCAAATCCAGCTTCAATAATAACATGTAATTTTTTTGAGAATATGGCATATAAATATGATAAATTGTAGATATTCCAAAACATATAACACAAACTATTTCATACAAAATAAGTGTAGTATTTTCATTTATATTTAATATTAAATTATTCAAAAAGTATAATAGTCCTATAAAATGTGTCCATATATTAATTGTCTCATTGTGAATTTTAAATATTGATATCATATATCCTAATTTATTAGAATTACCATTTCTATACCCTGATACTATATATCTATTTTTAGTCCATATTGGTATTTCATGATTCATATTTTATATAAGTATTATAATATATACTTTTTTAAAATATTATATAAATGAATTTGTTAAAGATTAATTTAATTAGTTTTGCGTCTAATAAAGATATTGGTCTATTTTCTAAAAATGATATTATAATTTCTATCAAATATGGTAACTATAAAATTATTACAGATGTTATTAATAATAATAATTGTCCCATATTTAATAAAGAATATATATTACAATATTTAGATAATACAAATCTTATAGTATCTGTTTACGATACCGATAACATTTTTTGGTGATATAGAATTATATAAAGAAATAGTTTTTAAACTTGATAATAAAAGATATTGCAATTATCAATTGAAATATTACTATGAAATAATTTATGACGAATATGATTTTTTTAATTTGCAAAATTGCTTCAACAAATTGTATAACAATATTCATAAAAATAAAATTAAAGCCATTATATAACTATAAATAAGTTGTAACATTTTTATACCCATTATCCTTCATTATTTTAGGAGCTACAACTATCTTATTATCATAATGACTTATGTAACTAGCCCATAAATTATTCGTAGACCCAGATATAATATTGTTCTTAAACATTGAAAATAATATTATCTCATCCTCAGCATCCATGTTTTCTACATAATATTTATTATATTTACCATTTGAAAATATTGCATTACATTCATCCTTATTTTTACAAAAAATTACTAGATTTTTAATTCCTACATGTTCAATACCATTTATATAATATTCCTTATCTAAATTATTATCATATTCTACCGATACCATATCATTATCATTTGTATATTCACCAAAATGATCAAGTATATTTCTATATTTATAATATGCACCATACATTAAATCCTCGTCATTATATATTATTTTAACCATCAATTCCTTAATATTTTCATGAAATACATTACAGTAATTTGTTAATTTTATATTTGATTTATTATCATAGTAGATTTCTAAATCATCATGTAATTCTAAAAATTCAATATTACAATATAAACTATCATCATATATCTTAAACATTCCATTAAATATAGTATCCCAATATCTATTTTCATCCTTCTTAAAAATAACCTTTCTCCTTATTTTATTTTTTCGCGATTCTTTCACAAATTTAAATACATTTGCTATCTGAAATAATTGTTCCCCTAAACTTCCACATATATTACTAGATATATATGGATACACCATTATTTTATACTATAATAATGTAATATCTTTAAATATTATAATTTATATTAGAAGTTTTCGTTTTATTATTATATTCTATATTTGTCACTATATCCATACTTTCTTTAATAACATCTATATGTGACATTATTACTACCCCACTAAATGTATTAAGTAAATTCTTCAAAAATCCAGGCACCAATGACAAGTTCTGTTTATCACATGCCGTAAATCCCTCATCAATAAATATCTGCTCACATTGTGTATTTGAATATAAACTCATTCTCAATGCCAATGATATTACAAATCTTTGGAACCCAGATGCCTGATTTATTGATATAATTTGCTCTATATTATCATTTGTAACATTATGAATCAACCAATTAATATGTATTATATCCTTCTGTTGATTTATCATATAATCTAATTTGAACTTTTTAGTTTCATCATGACACAAATCCTTAATATAATTATTAGTCTTCTCTATCAATCTCTTCAATATATGCTCCTTATACAAATTTATTCTATAATCCTTGAAATTACTTATTATTATATCTAATATTATTATTACATCATTTATTTTATGCAACTCCTTATCATAGTAATAATAATTATTTAAATTAGTTGTATTATAATTTTCTAAGGCATCTATATGTGCTATTTTTTCAGTAGCAGTTTTAATTTCATTATTACTTTCATCTATATCTCGAATTATCTTTGATTTGACCAATACTTTGTCTTTTGTTATTTTATTATTATTATTTAAAATATTTACATCAACTTCACTTATTATTTTGCTCAATTCAATATATCTATATGAATTAATTATATCTTCTGTCTCCTTATATTCATACCAATCATTATAAGACTTCTCTAATTCTTTTAATTTAATTATTCTTGGCTCAATATATTTTTTATATTTTATTTTATTTTCATATATACTCTTCTCATTACAAAGTTCATCATATTTTTTGATATATTTACAATATACTAAATAATCATTATGTTCAATTAATTCATTATATAATCTATTTGCATTAATTCTAAAATTATCAATATCTTTATTAATACTATCAAGTAATTTTGTATTATTATTCTTTTTATTATTATCATCACTAATTTTTGAAATTATTTTGCTTATATCTTCATCTATTTGTTTGCTATTCGCTATATATTTATTATAATTCTCCCATAATCTATATAATTCAGTATTTTCTATTTTACTTTTGTTTAAACAATTCTCATTATAAACTTTTATATATTCTATATTATTACTATAAATATTATCATCCAATTCTGTAATCTTTTTATCAGTTTCATATATACTTACTTCTAGATCATTAATCCTTTTTACCCATGGTCTGTTACAACAATATTTACATTTAGGATCATACTCATTATTCTTATTACTTTTTAGATTCCAAAGTTCTTCATTATAATTTTTTAGTTCACTCTTCAATTTATCTTGAATATCTAGCTTCTCATAACAATCGGTTAACATTTTATCATTATTTTCTACAATTATCCCAATATCATAATTATTACTTATAATACCAATACTCTCATCATATTCATAATCTGGTCTTGATATTATTTTTAATTCAGACTTAGATGAATATAATGTCTGTAATTGTTTGTCATATTTTATATAATTATTATCACATTTAATCAAACAACTATTTGTATTTTCTTTCAATTCTAAGAGTTTTATATAACAATCATATGATATCAATTCCGTTAAATTATATTTATCAACATATTGTTTATTATCAACAATAAATTCTCTTAAATGTTGTATAGAAAAATCTTTATCTGTTTTAAACATCTTACAAATATCTATTTCAATATCATATATGTACCTTTTCGGTTTAATTATTTTATTTGGCTTATCCAATTCTATAATATTTAATTCTTTAATTATTCTATCATATTCTATGCTAATGTCATCGATATCGCAATCTATTTCCATTTTATATAGTGATAGATACTCTTTTTCTTCCTTGATAAAAGAATATTCACATAGTTTATCACATTTATCATGCTTTTTCATACTAATTGAATATTTTTCTGAGATTTTCTTAACCTCTGTATATGTCTTATTCTTAAAATAAATCTTTAATTCATTTAATTCACCACATAAAGACTGATAGGTATTTGTGTCTAATGTATCCTGATATACATAATCATGTTTTAATAATTCTAAATTATTATCACAATTGATATCTATATCTATTCTATTATTTTCATTTACAAGTTTATCATATTTTTCTTTGTTTTTTTCTAATTGTAATAATAATATATCCTTATTACCGGAATTAGCATTGTTTTTTGAAACAATATGCTTATAAACATCGCGCTTATTTTCAATCGTCTTTTTATAATCTTTATACTTATTTAAACTCAATTTTAGTAAATTGAACAGTTCATATATTTCATTGATATTAGATGCCTTATCTATAATTGCAGTACAATCCTTATAATCCATACGTAATATATCATTGTCTACAACCTGTGTTATCATTGAACATGTTAAGAAATCATCTAATGAACCTAAATTATCCTTTATAAATTCCGAACACGCATTATTTTTACTTATTAAATGCTTTCCCATATCCAAATATTCATATATTTCTATATTATTCTTTAAAATCGCATTGAATGTTCTTTTTATATTATATTTTTTTCCATTTATTGAAATATCTATTGACGTTAAACCCTTATTATGTTTATAATTTATAATACTATTTTTTGACATTTGTGATTGTTTATCTTTTGTTATTACACCCCATATCGATAATGTTATAATATCATATATTGCTGATTTTCCCGTTCCATTATTGCCACATATCAATAATGTACTATTTATTGCATTTGCAAAATTTATACAATTTTCCGATTCATAGCAAAATAAATTTTCCCATTCTATTTTTTCAATACAAAACGGATATTTTATATTTTTATTACCATTTAACATAGTATTAGTATTATAAGTTTTAATTAATTGTATTAAATCTTTATTCTTTTTTGTACACTCCTCTATAAGTTCTTCTGGGCAATTAATATTATCAAATAATAATATCTCATTATTTCTAATTATATCTATCGCTTTATCATAATATTCTTTCGGAATAATTGTATTCAAATATTCTATAAATGTTTCCTTATCAACTTGAAGAGATTTATCCACATTATCTTCTACTTTTTTCTGCGTTACGCGATTTCTAAGACATTTATAATTTATTTTGTTATTATTTAAAATATTATACAACGTCGTATATCCTTCAACTGATATTTCTGCATATATCCTAATATCTATATTTTTTGGAAAATATTCGTTTTTTATTATATCTTTTAATATAATATCATATTTACCTCTTTTGCGTATATATATATTATCGTCTTGATATGTGATATTTATATATCCATATGGATTATAAACATTAATATTTTCAACATTTCCTAATTCTGGATCCCAAATCATATATCCGTGATTTATGATGTCTTCACCATAATTTTGTTGAATAAGAGAACCCGCATATCCCCATAACAAATTACCATACATACCTTTCTGTCTTAAATGAATATCACCCAATAATGCATAATCAAATCGTGATATCCATTCAAACGGATATGGATTTGTACTATTTAATACCTGTGTGCCATTATATAATCTGACATTACCAAATGTTCCATGAAATAATGCCACTGTTTTAAATGTATTACATTCTATTTTTGGAAATTCTGGCAATTTTTTAATGCGACCAACAGTAGAAGTTTTATCTAATGTATCATCAATATTTACATAACTGAACCCTATATCATCAATAATAAATGATTGTGTTTCTTTTAATATTGTTAGATTATTCATTTCAATTGTTGATGAAATTAATGATGGTTGGTCTATCTCATTTTGATTTCTATCATGATTCCCATGAAATATAATAGTCCTACCAATATCCGTCAATCCTTTGATAAACTTATTATATAATTCTAAACCAAAATTACCTATTACATTTTTGTTATGAAAAATATCACCTGAAACTATTATTAAATATTCTGTTTTATCTAATTTATATTTTTCTATATTAGTTTTTAAAGATATAAATAAATTATCAAATACTATTGAATATTCTTCATATCTTGATGCTTTTTTATCTCCATTACGTATATGTATATCAGATATATGAAATAGTTTCTTCATTATTGTATAAAAATAATTAATTTTAATATCATTTTTTAGCATTTCTTATTGATTTTATTAATTTAATATCTAAATTACCTGCATTTTCTTATAATTTAATAGTTATTGATATACTAATATTTTATCATTTATTATATAATGTTATTAAAAATTGATTAATATATTACTATCTAAATATATAAATGTCACTCATATGGGATGATTTACCTGATTGTATTCAATATAAAATATATTCTAACATCATCTATACACAACCCAAGAATCTGTTAGATGATATTAAAAGTTACGTGCTTATTATTAATTTTATTAATATTAGTTATTTAAATACCGATGATATCCTATGGTATCTTATGTTGAATTATGAAATGAATTTAGATAATAAGCAATTACATGATATGTTTACAAAAATAATAACATATCATACAGATATAAAGTATTATATAAAAAAATATATTAGTAAAATGAATACCGATGATAGATATAAATTTATAAATAGAAGCTTGTATAGAGAATAAATTGTATTATTATTAATAGTATAAACATTTTTTAATGAAAAATACAGATATATTATGTGGTAAAGATTTCAAACAAGCAATTAATTGTGGTAAAAAATTACATTCAATTGAAGAATGCTGTATCAAAAAAAAAGAATTGAAAAGTTCTACATATATTGGATTCAGTACATTGAAATTTGGCTATAACTCATTTATAATTTATAGTATGAAATTCAATAGCAATGATATAATAATAAATGCCGATAATATTTCTGGCTTTTTTATTCACTCAATATATGATGTAATACTTGATAATTATGATAAAAAAGATAAAATTTCAATTGAATATGCTAATAATAATAAAAGTAAAATTAATAAGATTTGTAAGGAATATTTTGAAGGTTCGTGGTTTGCAAAAGAAAATAGAATGCTTATATATGGTGTTAAATTAGAATTTTTTGAAGAAAATATTCCAATTGGTAAAGAAAATTATGATATCTATATTAACGATAATCATATTATTGGTAAATGGGCATTTAGAAAAAATAGTAGTAATAGAGATGGCATAACTGTTCCCGATATATTATTAGGTGATTCTGATGTATTTACAGAACACATATATATGTTTAAGATAAACGATTCTGCATTATGTTTTTCACCTCATATTCTTAGAAATAATATATTAGAATATATAAGTATATTAAAAAATAATAATCACAGCTATTCTATTAATGAAAAAATATGGATTCAAACAGATATATCACATCTTTTAAATAATTATACAGATATCTCAAATATTAATGATAAAATAATAAAAAAAATCAAATATGAATATGATAAATATAATAAAGATATAATAAAATTTAAGAGTGAAGATATTTATGGCATTATAAATGTTAACGATCTAATTCATTTTGATAATATTTTTTATACACCCTATCCGAATTGTATTAATATTGGAACAGTATGGAACAAAATAGACGAGAAAGATATATTTATTGGCAAGAATCTAATAGACATAAATAGTTTATTTGTATCTCACGCCAATTCATTATTAGATTGTACAAATAACTGTTGTGAAGATATCGTGTTTAGTGATATTGAACTTCATCGTTTTCAAATAAAAGATATCCGCGAGTTTGATTATATACGTTTATTACAAAATAATTGTTATAAATATTTTAAACCAAAAATTAATGAGGAAAATATATTAGTAACAATTGATATAACTAGCATTACCAATATTAAACAAATAGAACAAAAGTTTGAATGTGTTTTGCGTATTAAAGTAGAATGGTTACCTAGTATATCTGATCTATATTATATTTTATCTTATGGAAAAACTAACTATAATCCATCTTGGAAACCACTTAATATACTTTTTTTAAATAAGTATGAAATTAAATCAGAAAAACATGAAGGACCTTTTCTTCACAAAAGTAATAATAAATATAAAAACGTTATTTATTACTATTATAATATCAGCTTTATAGACAAAGTTGAATTAAATAATTTCCCATTTGATATACAAGACTTGGAAATTGAAATAGAAATAACTAAATGTGATAATTATGATATTAATTGGATTGTAAATACTAACGAAAATATTATTAATCATCTTTCGGAATGGAAATATATGATTGTACAACATTCCCCACATAATAATAAGATGAAAAAATATAAAAGATTTATTCACATTTTCGTTAAAAGAAATTATTGGGTGTATGTTTGGCGTATCATTTTCGTTATGTCTTTAATATCACTCGTTAGTTTTTTTAATATTAGCATGGACCCTTTTGATAATTTAGGAGAAAGAATATCATATAGTGTAACATTATTTCTAACTTCTATTGCATATAGTATAGTTACATCTTCTTATTTACCTATACTCGGTAATCAAACATTGATGGATTGGTATATTTTCCATGTTTATATTTATTTGGGAAGCAACATGGGTACAATATCATTAATGCCGTATTATTACCCTGAAATAATAATTGAATACGATTCAATTATTCATTATATTTATTTAGCTATTTGGGTAATATGGCATTTCGCATTTATTATTCGAGTTAAATATTACATATTACCAAAAGAAAATAAAAAAATAAAAAATCATAACCTTATTGAATTCTTTTGCGAACATTGTGGTATAAATGGAATATATTGGAAAAAAATAAACCGTATTGACATAAGTACAACCGATAAGTTATATAATAATGTTTTATTGGAAAATGAACTTAAAAATTTATATAATAAAATGAATACAAATACTATAATATTAAAAGAAAATCGCTTAAATGAATTGATAATAAATGCTAAAAATATAGAACGAGATTCTGTTGTATGTATTAATGATAATTTGTATTTCAAACCTATATGTGGGACTAGAAATCAAATATATATAAACTCTTCAAATAATTATAAATTTATATGTTACGAATGCAATAAAGTTTCTAATCCTATAAGTTATTTTAATCTATCTGAAACATGTTAATATTAATCAAGCTATATAAAAAAATAACGTATTATTATAATAATGATGAATAAAGTATTTATATATTGTTCTATACTTCTTTTGAAATTATCATTAGGTTATACATATTCAATGGGATTAGGACCAGGTAATTTTAGAAAGTTCAATGGTAATAAAAATAATATTTGCTATTTAAATTATAATAATGTATATAGTTCCTTTTACGATTGGACTAAAAAAAGTAATTTAGAATATCAAAATAAGATTTTGGATGATACTTTATGGCTTAATAAAAACCGTTTTATAAGTTCCACTGTATTAGTTGGTATTTATAATAGCGATGATGTAAATAATTTATTAAACTATGTTTGTTTACTTAGAAAAACATCATATAATACTTATAAACTTCTTAATATTTTCCCAAACCCTGATAATAAATTAAATGACGATGATATACTTTTTAACTATTTATTGTTATTTTGTAAAGAAAATGATTCTTCAATTGATTTTGAAAATTTAAAAAATATTGAAAATAGTAAATATTATTTAACATTCATTTATAAATATTTATTTTAACTTAATACATCTTCCTGATTTTGGATTTATCACTTTTCCGTCGGGACATTTCTTATCAGGTTTTACTGGCTTTATATTAATACATCTTCCTGATTTTGGATTTATCACTTTTCCTTCTGGACATTTCTTATCAGGTTTTACTGGCTTTATATTAATACATCTTCCTGATTTTGGATTTATCACTTTTCCTTCTGGACATTTCTTATCAGGTTTTTCAGGTTTACTCAGAGGATTTTTCCTTACTTTATTTATTGTTTTTATTTTAATGCATCTATTTGTCAATGGATTTAATACTTTACCTTCAGGGCATTTCTTAACCGATTTATCAAGTATATCCTTTTTAATATCCTTTTTAATATAAATAATACATCTACGTCCTTTATTGAATGAAAAACACAAATCTTTGGGATCTATTTTATCTAATATACATTTCTTAGGATTTAAACAAAAATCACTATTCTTATTTACATTCCAATTATATTTCATTAATTCACATGGTATTGATACTTTATCACTTATTTTTATTAGTTTAGCATTATCTGGTAATTTCCATACCGATGTTTTTAAATGTTTATTGTAATAAAACAATAACCCTCTTCCATTTAATGTCTCTTCCCATACATTAATATCTTCTGGATTTATATTTTTAATATTTGGGTCCAATGTTGTACGTGTCCATCCATTATAAACATATCTTTCTTTTTTACATGTTATTCCTGCTATTGAATGACCTCCAATATTAACCCCTTTATTCCAATTATTTAGTAACACTGAATCTTGTACGTATTTATCACCATTATCAACAACTAATTCATTTGCCATTTTAATAGCAGTTTTGTATAATATAGATTTATCATCTATCTTATAATAATTTGGGTATACTTTTATATTTTTACAGTTATCTTTATAATTTGTTAATATTATGATATCTGGATTTTCAAATTTCTCTTTTACTATTTTATCACTTACAAATTTATATTTATAGTTTATTAAACCACCTACTATATTAATATCATGAATATTATTAAATAAAGAGTAATATAGCTTATCACATACTATATCTAAATATAATACTTTTACACCAAGTAATTTATATACCTTTCTAATATACATTTCAGATTTGTAACCACCTTTGTGTTTTTTTAAATCAAATATAAACTTCTTTCTATTATATTTATATAATTTATCTAATAAATATTCTGGACGTATCTTATCAAAATATTTATAATCGTTGCTTGTACTATCGGTACGTAAATATTTATTTTTTAATATATAATCAATCGTTTTAAATAAAAGTATTCTTTTATTCCATTTTTTTGATTTTTCTAATAATAATTTACGACTACCATCACTATATAATATTGCCATCAATATACTATTAAACCAACAAGTTGGACCGTATTGTTTTAATGATATAACATTATCACATTTATTAACCATTCTATTATATATATATATGAAAAATTGATATTTTAATATATATTAAGTAATATTAAATAGATGTCTAAAATTGATTATTATAAAATTAATCAAAATTATAAAGTTTTAGTTAAAATTAATGACAGTTTGTCATCAAATATGTTAGAACTATACAATAATAATCATTGGGATTTAAAAAAAATATTTAAAAATTATAAAATATACTGCGATGAATTGGGTAAATCATGTAATAACGCATGGGATAATGATATAATGTTATTTGATTATAAATGGAATAATTTAGATTCCAGTAAAATTATCGTTAATACCGTTACAATAAAAGATTTTCAAGAAGGTAAATATATTTCATTATATACTAATAATCAAAAAGCTAATAATATTAAAACCGACGCTGAATATGCAAGGCGTATTTTATTCTTTACAAAAACGTTTCCCTGTTTCGCTAAATTTAAAGATGCTGATAATCTTTCCTGGATAGCTATAAATAATAGAGAACTTTTATTAGAAATATTTAAATATCATAATGATAACAAAAGAACTCTTGCTACTATTAATAAAGACCTTAAAGCATTAGTTAGAGTAATAAAATTATTAGTCGGTGAAGAGAATGAACTTAGATTTAAATTTTCTGCATTACAAAATCTTTTTACAGAACTAGAAAATAATAGAGATGATGAAAATATTATTGCAACAGAAAATGAAAAAAAACAATTTATTAATTATGATAAACTACTTGATATTCTTGATACATTACAAAAAGATTATCAAGAAGATATCAATAAATTACCTAAAAAAGATAGAAAAAATGGTATGAAACATAATAATGATATATTTATTAAACACCAAATTATATTATTAATAGCTTTGAATATATGGGACTTTCCATCAAGACATGAAAAATATGTTATGGATATTGTTTATAATGCACAAGATGCCAAAAAAGATAATAATTATATATTATTAAAAAAACTTAAAAACAATAAGGTATCGATAATAATTAGCTTTATATTTAATGAAAATGTTAAAAAACATAATGCTATTTCTTATAAATTATATAGCACTCAATTGAAGGAATATAATAAAAAACTAGCAAAATTAATTAAGTATTCCTTAGATACTTATCCCAGACCTTATTTATTTATTGGTAAAGATAATTGGCAAAAACAAAAATTTACAAAAGCCAGCTTTAATAGCATCTGTGAATCTTTGAGAAATGTGGATATTCAAAAAAATATATGCATTGACGGATTTAGAAGTGCATTTGTATCACATTATTATCCTATAATTAATAATAAATTAAAAGAAATTATGAAAACACGAATGCGGACATCTCGTGATGTTATTGAAAGATTTTATTTAAAATACGAAAAAGCTATTCCTGATGTTAAAGCTATTCCTGATGTTAAAGCTATTCCTGATGTTAAAGCTATTCCTGATGTTAAAGCTATTCCTGATGTTAAAGCTATTCCTGATGTTAAAGCTATTCCT
>Ga0075446_10000211_pt1 | contig 23681 bp, 23 predicted proteins | sample CoawatmetaG05DNA_FD_71590 | JGI IMG/M metagenome (GOLD analysis project Ga0075446, IMG submission 71590) | Marine microbial communities from the West Antarctic Peninsula - Coastal water metaG058-DNA | ecosystem: Environmental > Aquatic > Marine > Coastal | place: Atlantic Ocean: West Antarctic... | reverse complement strand
GCTGTGCGTCGCAGCACTTCTTTTTGGCCTGGCGGCAGGACGCGCACGGCTTCTGGGGGTGCGCGGGCGCGGCGGGCGCGGCGCGCGCGTGCTGTGCGTCGCAGCACTTCTTTTTGGCCTTGCGGCAGGATGCGCACGGCTTCTGGGGGTGCGCGGGCGCGGCGGGCGCGGCGCGCGCGTGCTGTGCGTCGCAGCACTTCTTTTTGGCCTTGCGGCAGGATGCGCACGTCATCCGGGGGTGCGCGGGCGCCGCGCGTCTTTTATATGGCGGGCGCGGCCGCTGTAGCGGCGCGGCGCAATAAAGAGACCGTATGTGGTTCCGTTTCCCGATGAACATTCATGCACCGTAATTTATTGCAAAGCGTGTCTGAACTTGGTCGGGCGTCGCGCCGGCCGTATAAGAGCAGGCGCCGGGCCGCGCAATGCGGCGCGCAGTTGTTGTCTGGCTGTTCCTGTGTCTGGCCGTGTCGGAAGCCATCGGCACGTCGGCGCCGGCCTCGAACTCCAGCGTGACGATCGAGTGTTGTGCGCTCTGGGCCACGCTGAACGCGTACGTGCGGACGCACTCGGGCATCGACCGCAGCCGCTGCGAGCCGAGCTCGTGCGTGGGCACCGGGCAGATTCAGCTCTTCCTCGACGAGACGAACGCCGTGCTGGCCCGCGACATCCGCGTCGTCGGGACCTCGCTCGTGGTGCCGATGGCCTCGGCGCCGGAGATGCAGGACGTGCTGGTGTGGTCCTTCCTCGGGCGCCACTTCACGAGCACGCAGCAGGACAAGCAGCGCGACGACTTCTTCTTCGAGTTCAACATCGCCACGCGCACGATGGCGCTGCGCAAGATCCAGTGCGAGTTCCAGAAGCCGGTGTACGTGGCGATGATCGTGCTCACTATCATCGTGCTGCTCTTCATCATCGCCTCCCGGATCCTCGTCAAGTCGCTGCCGGCGCCGGCGGCCGCGCCGGCGGCCGCGCCCGTGGGCCTCGCTCCGGCGCCGGTGCCCGTGCAGCTCCGCTTCCGCAACATGGGCTACACCACGCTCGGCCACCAGACGCCGCACGCGTAGCTCGCATGTCGGTCTGGGCCAGCAGTTGGCATTGCCGACTGCCTCTACCGCCCTCGGGCGCGCAGCGACGTATATAGCCAGCCGACGGCGCCAGGCGAATGCACAGCGCACACGAGGACACCCAGGCCTCGCTGATCGACATGGTGGCGCGAGACCCCGACGTCGTGTCGTGCCTGCACCGCATCTACAACACGGTGCTCTTGAACGACATTGAGATCCTCGAGGGCGCGGCGCCCGCCACGCCGGCGCTCCTCGCCACCGTGAACCGCGAGTACAAGTCCTTCTTCCGCGACGCTGTCGTGCTCTCGTACGCGTGCGGGTTCGTGCCGTTCTACCTGGTGACCCGGCGGGGCGTGCGGTACCCACGGTGTCTGCCGCTCGGCAGCTTCTCGTGGAAGGTGCGCACGAACCGCGGCCCGGGCCGCGCCGTCGCGGAGTACGAGGTGTCCGTGCGCTCGGGCTCGGTCAAAGAGAGCGCCGTGCACATTTTCGAGACGGAGACGCCGGTGCTGATGAGCAACGACTACGACCTGTGCTCGCCGCTGATGGGCGTGCACTCCGAGTATGCGCGGTGGAAGCATGCCGAGGCGCAGGTGCACCACAGCACAGAGTGGAACCGAAGCAAGCACGTGGCTGTGACCGAGCGCATCGACGTCAAGGACCAGACGACGTCGGGGATCCAGCTGCTCGACGAGCAGCGGCGGTACAACCTCACGGGCCAGCACAACAACGTCGTGCACAACAACCTGCTCCGTCTCACCGGCGCCACGGTGACCACCAACACCTCGGCCGCGTACCAGCACGCGGTGCACTCGCAGTTTGCCGACGCGGAGACGCGGACCGGCGGGCCCGCGGTCGGCTCGAAGCGCGCGATCGTGCACCTCATGCCGCCGAACACGGAGCTGCAGGAGCTGGCCCCGATGGACGTGGGCACGGCGGCAGCCGACGCCAAGAAGGACTTCCAGCAGGCGGTGTACGTGTTCTTCGGGCTGCCGAACATCCACCACCAGCAGGCGACGACGGTGCGCGGGGTGCCCGACATCCACCGCGAGCAGTACTCGAACATCCTGTACATGCAGAGCGTGCTCGAGCGGCTCGGCGAGACCGCGTACGCGCTGTGCTTCGGCGCCGAGAAGACGGCCGTGTGCTTCCGCATGCGGGCGCAGCCGCGCTTCGAGATCGCGTGCGTCGAGGACATCAAGGTGCTGTGGGAGATCCAGATGCTGACGCCGGCAGACCTGGTGCACCTGCGCCGGACGATCCTGAATCGCTAGGGCCGGCGGCGGCGCTCGCGATCGTGTTGCTGTCGATGAGGGTGCGCAGCACCGCCGAGCTGTCGAAGACGTTGCTCGTCCGGAAGCGCTCGCACGACGTGGTGATGGTGTGGTTCATGATGGGCACGACCTGCTTCCACACGTACTCGAACACGCTCTTGTGCTGGAAGCAGCAGATGTAGAGCTGGACGACCTGCGCCAGGCTGAGGCTCAGGCGGGTCTTCACGGAGAAGCCCTGCAGACACTGCACCCGGAAGTCGATGAGGTTGGCGATGCTGTGCTTGTAGATGCGCACGGTCTTGATGAGCCTCGAGAGCGCGGCCTGGTCGAGGCTGTCGAGCGTGCCGTTGCGCCGGTCGACGCGCTCGAGGATCGTGCTCGTGTACATGTCGCGCACGAGACCCATGTCGGGCTCGGCCGTCTGCGCCGCGACGAAGTACAGCAGCAGCTGCAGGTGCAGGCTCGTGGTCACCCCGAACTGCATCTGCGAGCGCCAGCTCTCGAACGTGTGCGTCGAGACCGGCATCTTCTCCTTGATGCGCTCCTGCACGACGAGGCGCAGCGACTGCCGCCCGCTGCACTCCGGACTCTCGGTGAGCTCGGAGATCGCACGGATGCTCTCCTCGCGCTGGAGCACGAAGCGGAGGTCGTGCGTGAACACGTCCCTGTTCCGCATCGTCGCGAGCACGGCCGCCATCGAGCGCATGTGTGCGGTGCCGGACGACACGGCGTCCATGTAATGCGAGGCCGCGCGCAGACACCGCATTTCGACGTCCTTCTGCTCGCTCTCTTTGCATGTGGCGAGCACGAAGCGCTCGAGCATCTGCGAGATCTGCGTCTGGGCAGGGAAGGTGTACACCATGCACATGAGGATGTTCGACATCCCGGTCTGCACGATCTGTTGCAGGCCGCCGACCTCGAGACTCTGTATGAAGCGGCGCACGTGCACGTCCTCGAGAAGGGCCTGCTCGTCCGCGTCCGACACGGCGCACTCCATGTACCCGAGCAGCGCCACCCAGTCGCTGACGCTGTGCATCATCTCGTCGTGCAGGGCAGAGATGCTGCCCACCACGTCCATGTCGAGGATCACCGGGTCGCTGACGCCGTCGCGGCTGACGAGCTCGAAGAGCTCGATTGTGCTCTCTGTCTTGCTCAGCAGCGCGAGCACCATGTGGAAGGCCCGCGGGTGCAGCGCATCGATGTTGAAGCGCTTGCACACGGTCAGAAACTTGAGCAGCGAGAGCTCCTTGGTGTTCTGCACCACGGACCGCCGCGTGTTCTCGCTGCGCCGCGCGTGGCGGTCGGACACTGGCGCGACGCTCATGGGCTGCCGCGTCACGAGGCCCACCTGGAGCACGCGTCCGATGCTGACATCAAAGACGTCCATCCGCGTGGCCGCGCGCCGCCTGAAATACGCGGCTGAGCACACGATACGTATTCACCTGATATTTATGGGCCTCTGCACCGCCGCAATGCGGGTTCTGGCGCTGCTCGTGCTGACCGCATCGACCGCGTTCCTGGCGTGGTTCTGGTTCGCCTTCATCGACACCTCGTTCGACACCACGGACTTCGCGGACGACGTCAACACCACCCACTACGTGTTCTTCATCGGGACGTTCGCGTACGTGCTGCTGATGCACAGCACCGGCTTGTTTGTCAGCACGCAGCCGTGGCCGGTGTAGCACCGCAACGCGGCGCCCGGGCTCACAACAGCGACGACGACATCCTGTGGATGATGATCACGTACACGAACAGCAGCACGCTCTTGTCGACCGACGACGAGCTCTGCAGAAAGACGGAGGCGGCGTCGAGCACCACGCTCACGACCACGAGCACCATGAGCTGGAACACGAGCTGCGTGTTTTCGCCCCCCCACGCGGCCCGTGTCGCGAGCACCAGCACGCTGATCGCCAGCGATACCACCATGTCGAGCTGGTAGGAGGCGTACATCGCGAATAGCTGCTGCGACACCTTCCACATGGCGTAGTCGCGCGTCTCCTGGAACATCGAGGACACGTGGCTGACCATGTCGACCACGAAAAGGACCACGATATACAGCACGGTCTGCACTTGCAGCGACTGCGAGTCGCGGTCGAGAGATGCCAGCGACTGCAGGATAAAGTTGATGCATACCATGTTCATTGCGCGCCTGAGATACGCCAGCGACGGGCGCTTGTGGTCGCCTGCGCCATACTTGTGCAGCGCGACGTAGATCAGAATACACGCGAGCGTTGGGATGGTCCCACCCTCCACCAGCGTGAAGAGCGAGCCTATGGAGTCGGCATACACAAACAGCAGCAGTGTCACCGAGCGCTGCACGAGCTCCGAGCGCTGGCAGTATTCTGGGATGGTGGCGGTCAGCATGAGGATGCACGTGATGGCGCTCACCGACTGTATCACATGGTGCACGGCCGACACGCCGTCGTAGCTGAAATTGACACCCACCCCGAGCACGCCGATGATCGCCTGGCTCGTGACGAGCAGCGCGATCTTGCGCACGAGCTCGCACACGACGCGCGAGGCGTTGCTCAGCTTCGGGGCGTGCAACACGAGCGAGTACACGATGCTCGTGATGGCGCCAAACAGCACGATCTCGATGTCTGAGATGTGGCCCGCGCACACCTTGTATATGAACTTGATGATCGTGTATGAAATCATCGTGTCGAGACGGCCCCCGATGTCGCGTATCTCGTCGATCACGTGCGCGTCCATGTGCACGGCCACACGGGCGGAGATTTATAGGCGCGACTGCCGACTTGTCGGTCTCTGTCGGAGACGTTTATCACACACGATGCTTTGTTTAAAGGTTTATTACAAGATCACAGGCTGTCCGCCCGTCTAGTACTCTTGGCTCGAACTCTCTTCAACCTCGTCTTCCACGACCACGACTTCTTTACCGCGGCTCGCACCCTCAACCGAGTCTACTCTATCGGGGGGCATCTCCTCGCTTGCCGCACGAGACCCACTGGGTGCCGTGCTCGACTCTCCTTGCTCTTCTTCGCTTTCATCGGAAGATGCCTCCAGTCTTGCCTTACGAGACTTCTTGTTTGAAGGCTCCAGTTGATCACCATTGTCTTTATCAGAAAATGACTGGTCCGCACGAGCCCTCTTCAGGGTCTTGTCCCCGGCTTCGGGTTTGTGGTTTTCGAGCGCCTTCCTTGTTTCCTCAAACTGTTTGGTTAGCACCGACAGCCTTTTTTTTTGATCGTCGACCGACACTTTGTGCGCATCAGAGCATTCCTGAATATCTTCAATCAGCTGATTGGCTTCGCCACAGAGAAGGACGAATGACATCCTGCCGAGTGCGTATACAATGTTTCTCGTGTCTTAAATACACATCCTTCTCTGACTTAGAGATCGTTCGCGCTCGGGACCGTTGCAGTGTGGTTATTTGGTTTATTAAATGGTTTCAGAAGCTAGCGCTCGTTGTACGAACCCGCATTTTCCCCCCTCCTTCGTGCGGGGCTGCACAGAGCGTCTCATAGCGGCGTTTTATGTCCACGAGCGCCTGGCTCATCTCGTTGATCTCGTCCTCGTTGTCCGCGATCTGCTTTGCGTCCGCGATCTTCTGCTTTTGATGGAATGCCTTGAGCTCGTCGATGCAGAACGACAGACGCTGCTCTGCCGTCTGCTCGGAAGCCGATGTCTTCGATGCGTCTGATCCGTGCGACATGCCGTGGATGAGCCTGACACACGACATCTTTAATACTGTGGCACGCAGACACGCAGTCGATACACACGCACGTTGCTTTATTTACAGTTCGATGTATATTATTTCTACTTGCAGCCCTGTGCGGCCCCGGGCTGGCTGAAGAAGCCGCGGCCCTCGCGCACGGACGCGCAGCCGATGTACGAATGGCCGAGATGGCCCGAGCCCCGTGTCTCTGCAGAGATGACGCCGCTGAGTCTGCGCATGCTCCCGCTGAACGCCATGCTGGGCATGTTCGTACGGCCGGAGATCGCGTCCTCTCCCGCGCCCTTGTTTCCTGCGTCGATGTCACCCCACGAGTCGATGCCCAGTTTGTTGAAATAGTGTTTCAAGCGTTCCTTGCCATCCTTCCCGCTCGAGATGTACTTGTTCACGTTGTTCGAAATGTCGCTGTTCGACACATTGACGACCATCTCGCCGCTCTCGGGCTGTACCAGCACGCCGGTGGCGCTGGTCGACTCGTGGAAGACGACCGGGTTCGGCCACGACGACCTTTCCTTGCCCGAGGCGAAGGCCATGACGAGCATGTCAGGGCCGGAGTACGGGGAGCTTTTTTCGTCGATAGACAGCTTCATACTGCTCGCGTTCTCTTCGTCCCACACCAGTCGCTTCTGACCCATCCCGGCGACATAGCCATCAAAGGCCACGTCGAACACGCGCGCAAGGTTGCGCTCGTTCGTGACCACCGCGCGCTCGTGGTACTTGTACGACATGCCCCAGATGCCGTGCTGCGCGTCGTCGTAGCAGGAGAGCTCTGTCTGGCCCCAGAACGTGGCGCCGAGCTCTTGCGTGCCGCCGCGGCCGAATATGACGCCAAGCATGTAGTGCTCGATGCACGGGCGCAAGATGAAGATGTCGATCTTGCAGTCTTGGTATGCTACGCCGGGGACGGTTTTATCAGCGCGCAGCGCCGTTTCAATCCTGGTGTCAAGCGTGTCATCCGCAGGGCTGTTCGCAGGGCGCGCGTAGTATACATCCTCATCAGCGGCATTCAAATTCTCAGTCTGCTCCAAGCCTTGTTGCAACTGCGAGGCCCTGACTAGCTCCTCCCATGTCATCTGGAACATCGAGTCTCTGCTCTGGTCGTAGAATTCCCACACACAGTTGGGGTTGTCCTCGGCCCATGGAATGTGGTAGTACTCCGAGACGCGCACCTTGCGCCGCAGCAGGTCGCGGGGAGCGGTGCCCGCGTCCATGCTGAACTTGCGCGAGTTGATGATCTGCAGTCCTCGGTACGAGTTGAGGTCGGGGCCGGCGGCCAGGCGCTTGAGGCCGTCGGGGCCGTTGGTGACATAGTCGGTGCGTTCGGGGTTCATCGTGAGCTGCGTGGTCAGGGCGTTGTTGCACATGGCGAACGTGGGCGGCTTGCTGCCCCAGGTGCTGAAGGTCGTGCGGGCGTCCTCGATGAGCACGTCCATGGCGTTCGGGATCTTCTGCAGGAACCCGAACATGTCGACGTAGGGTCGGCAGCACTGGTTGAGGGTCTTGTGGTTGTCGTGGTACTTCTCGTTCATGGTCTTCTGGTACGAGGGCGCGAGGAGCAGGGCCATGTGCACGTCGAGGTCGTTGGTGAGCTGGATGCTGCCGACGAGCTGGTTGAGCTGGTTCTTGAAGTTCTCGCGGCCGGCCGCAGAGACCATGAAGTTGTGCTCCATGGCGATGGCGAGGCCCTGGCGCACGGCGTAGCCGGCGAACGAGCGCTTGCTCTGCGGGAGCACGCGCGCGGCCGCCTCGTAGGGCACGCGCGAGGCGATGCCCTCGTCGAAGCTGTACACGTTCCACTTGAGCTTCTGGTCGGGGTTCTCGAGGTACACGTAGGGCAGGATATTGCGGGTGAACGGACTGTTGGTGGCGTCCGTGATCAGGCCGTCTATGCGGTCCGTGAGATACTGGTTGTGGCCCTTGAGAGCGTCTGGCAGGTGCCAGCGCTGATGGCGCTTGTGGCGCTGCGAGTCCTGCTTGATGTCGCGCGCCGCTGGCCCGAAGATGTTCTCGTAGTCGGCGAGCAAGGCCGTGGTGTCTCGGCTCGTCGAGGTCGGGTTGTTGGCCTCGATCGTGCCCGAGCCCATATACTGCTGGTGACGGTCGACAATGCCATTGCCAGACTCCATTCCGGACATTTGCGGTCCACACCCGATGTCATAAATACATGACGTGCTGCCAACGTCATTTATTGTGCAAGTGTGTGTCGGGCTCGCGCTGACGATATTCGGCGAGAACACTACAATGCAGGGCCTCGTCGCGTGCCCGCCTCCGAGCCGTGCGCGGGCCCGTGCGCGTAGTGGTTGCCGTCAGAGGCCTTCTGGGAGCCCTTGTGGTCGTGGATCCACCCGACAAGCTTCTCCGGGTCGTCCATGACTTCGAACATGGTCTTCAGGCGCAGGTCGTCGTCGAGGATCCACGCACAGAACGTGTCGAGCGCGGCGTTCTTCTGCTGCGAGACGTCGTTGCGCTGCACCTTGGCGGAGTAGCCGCCGGCGCGGTTGCAGACCTCCTGCTTGCGCAGAACGGCCCCTGCGATGCGAACCATCAGGGTTTTTGTGTAGGGGAGGCGGAACAGCACACGCACGACCGCGTCGTCGCCGGTGTGCACGCACCCCTCGCACGCATCCCTCTTCTGCGCGATAATGCGGTACTGCGGCTCGACGACGACGGAGTGCTCGGCGGTCGCGGCAGCGAGCAGGCGAGCGTGGCTGGAGGCCGGCTGCGACGTCTCGAAGACCGCGATCTGCCGCGCCTTGTCCGCGTCGGCGAGCGCCACGAGGCTGCGGGCGGCCGCTGTGTCGGTTTCGGCCGCCCGGCGCTTGTCCTCGAACAGTGTGACGGCCTTGTCCACACACTTGATCATGTACGAGTGCGCGCACCGCCCGGGCATGCGCGTTGCGCGGCTGAGCAGCGGCGCGACCTCGAAGTAGGCCTCGCTCATTGCGGAGAGCACGAGCTGGCCTATATCGAAGCGGACCACGATTTTCCTGCTGTACTCGCGCTCCCACGACGACGTGAAGTCCAGCAGCCACTGGCACACGACCTCGTTCTGCTCGACCTCCTGGATGAGGTCGCGACGGGCCTTGAGCTGCGCCTGGATCTGCTCGAGCAGGATCTTGCGGATGTCGTTGGTCTCCAGCAGCATGCCGACCACCGACTGCTCGGAGTACTTCACCCACAGCGTCTCGAGGACGTTGCCGCGGCGGTCGCGGGTGGGCATGCCGCCCAGGCCGCCGATCGCGAGCGCGACCTGCTGGTCCACGCTCTTGAGGTCCAGGGCGGACGCCGCGGACATTGCGCACTGCGACAGGCACCTAAATAGTCGCCTGCCGGGCGCCCAGAAATGTAGACCGCCGGGGCGCCTGTATAAGACAGCGCGCGCCGGCCGGCAATGCAGCCCCTCCGCGCGACGATCATGCAGGTGCTGGACGTGGAGCGCAAGGGCGGGCGGCTCGTTGCTCGCGATGCAGACACGCTGGTGCTGGCAAACATGGACTTTGCGTCGCAGGCCTCGCTCTCGCTCATCTGCGACCGGCACCCGCACGCCGAGATCACGATGGGGAACAGCAGCACGAGCTCCTCGGGGTACATCATCCTCTTCTCGCACCGGCCGCAGCCGCGCTGGTACCTGTCGTCGGCGTTCATGCACCTCCTCATGACGTCGGCGTGCGTGCTGTCGGCGGCGTATCTGCTATTCGCACGCTGACGCCACGGCGTGTGTCGTGCATTTATCGCATCAACTCATATTTATGACGAGGGGCGCTGCAGCAAATGGCGTATCCACTAAGGTTCATAGACCTGACGTTTGCCGCGCTGTTCACAGTGGCGGTCTTCTGCCAGCTCAGTTTCGTGATGCGAGACAACGAGCGCGTCTTCCGCAGTCTGCACGCTTACCAGTTCTTGTCGACGCCCGACGGCCATCCTATAGGCGGCCCGCCGAGCTCCTATTTTTCGATCGATTGGCTCGTGCACCCCAAGCACGAGCACAACAGAGACGACAGCTTTCAGATGGTGCTGCCCGACCCGTCCGTAAACGGCTCGTGCTACAGCACGGGCATGTCTTGGGCCAACGCCGACTGCGGCCCGCAGTACTGGCAGACTGCCGAGTTCTGCCCGCCCAAAAACAGGGTCGGGAGCTCGTTGAAAGACGTCCAAGATGCGCTGGTGCCAATGACGGGTGCTGTGACTTCCCAGCGGTACAAGGATGTGCTGTCGCAGATCTACTCCGCCGACTCCGACCACCACAAGCTCGTGCAGAAGATGTTTGTACAGAACGCGGTTCCAACGGCGCACCTGAAATGGCCGAACCCGAACATGGGCGACGTGTGCCGCATGGAGCGCATCTCGCAGATGGCACTCGTGATGAACGACGACTCGTCGTGGGGACTGTCCTCCGCACACTCCGCGTCGGTGCTTCTCCTCGGGGCCGCGCTTGTGATGTGGCTGGCTAACATCACCGACGTCGTGTACAATCCGAAGTTCATGAAGACGGACCTCTCGGTGTTTGTGAAGAATTCGAAGTGGGTCGTCGTGAGCATCGCGGCTGCGATCGTCGTGCTTGCTCGCGTCTTCAGCAACAGCGAGCTCACGATTGCCGGCTCGCTGATGAGCCGTGCGCTGCCCAACGGCTCGTACTACTACGTGTTCGTGTCGGTGCTGGCCAGCGGCTACATCTTGGTGAACAAGACGAAGGCCGAGGAAGAGCTCGGCCCGGCCACCGTTGTCGAGCGCGACGGGCTGCTGCCGGCGCCGGTGCCCACGATCCCCACTGTGCTCCCGACGGTGCCGGTGAAGGCCGGCCTCGACGTCTCCGGGTTCCACAGCAACAAGACGCAGCTCAACGCCTACATGCCGCGCTCGGCGCCCGCTGCGGGGTCGAGCATGACCGTGATGGCCGAGGAGGCGTACAACCCGGCCACCGCGCTCACGTACGCCACGTTCAAGGACAAGAACTTCGACCTGCAGTCCAGCCACTTCTGCGTGACGCAGGCCTTTGTGCTGCCCCTGCTCACAGCGGCCGTGTACCTCGTGCCCGCGAACTACGACACAGACACGAACTTCCAGGTGCTGTTCTGGGCCGCGGTCGCGTACGGCGCGATCGACATTGTCGTGTACAGGCTCACGCGCGTGCTCGAGATCTACGGCGTCCTCATGCACAGCGGGGCGAGCACAAAGCTCGAAACTGGGCTCAACCTCGACACGACCGAGGTCGTCGAAACGGGCAAGGTGATCGACGTGCTGGCGCTCGTGCTGCAGACACTGATCGGCGTCATCGTCTTCTCGTGCATGCGCTGGCACCTCGCGCTGGGCACGCGGCAGATGGTGCCGGTGCTTGGCAACGAGAGCATGACGGAGCGTTTCCTGGACTACGCCCCGGTGCTGTACATCTTGTACTTCACGATCACCAACCTGACCAAGACGTGCGCGCTGCTGCACCTCCTGCGCCCCGCCGAATCGTCGCAGCCCGGACGCCTCTCGTCGTTCTACGACAGCGTCGTGCGCGTCGTGGGGTCACAGTCGTCGCACGTGCTCTTCCTGACGCTGAACATCTTCGTGGCGTTCGTGCTGTTGCTGCTGTGCCTCGAGATGCGCAAGACCGAGTACACTTCGCCGTTCCCGTCTATCACGGATGCCACCATCAAGGCCGTCGTCGACCGCATGGTGCACGAGTACCGCGGCGGGTGGAGCAGACTCGACGTGTAGTGAGATTCGCATAACTTCAGTTGATGCCGTGTGATATATTAAAGGATGTCACGATAAGCGCATCAATGTCTGCATCTGACGCTGCGGCGGTAGAAAAATCGGCCGAGAAGAAGACCGAAGCCCCCCCCGACATGTCGAACGTGCTCGCGCACATCAAAGGTCTGGAGACCACAAACACGCAGCTGTCCGAGCAGCTCAAGACGGCGGTGGAGCGCAACGGGCGGCTCAGCCAGAAGACGCGCGAGGGCATGCAGAGCGCGCTCGACTCGCTGATGAAGAAGTGGATGGACGCGGTCGAGACGAAGGACGACAAGGTGAAGGACGAGTTCAAGAACGGCCTCACCAAGCTCGTCTCGAACTCGGCGGAGGACAACGGCGTGTGGCAGATGATGGTGGCCGCATCGTCGCTGCACGAGCGCCAGGAACACAACCTCGACAACCTGCGCCAGGAGAACACCGACCTCAAGCTCAAGATGGACGGCATGTTCGCCGAGCCTGGAGCGCGCGTGGTTGGCGGCAAGGGCAAGGCGGAGGCCGAGCCCGAGCGCGAGCCGGTGCAGAACCTGTCGCCGAACATGTGGGACGACTTTGCAAAAGACATCGGGAGCATGTACTAAACGACCGTGTTTTACTGAGAAATAAATTGTAAATATTCAGTCATTCCGCTCCGCTTCTGCTTTCCAATAGTTGATGTCGATCACTCCCACATCCTTCCATTTCCCATCCTTGCAATGCTTCTTGTAATCAGCATCGGTGGTGCCCTTATTCTTGACGTCTGGGTGCGAGCACAAAAGAGGCGTACAGAGATTGCCGCAGTACAGCGCGCGCTCGCGATCGCGGTCCGTGTTATTCTCGAAAGCGCCGTCGAAGTTCTTCGTGAGTATCATGGAAACGACAAACAGGACCGCCACAATCGCGAGGGCGCCCAGGCACCACATCTGTGGCGAGAGCTTGGTATCCATTTTGGGCATTTGCCTCACACACAGATGCTTAAATACGCATGCGAAACCAGTCGATATAATTGTCTCTTTATACATCTTCCATGTTAAACATTGCCCAGGCGTCGCTTGCGGCCTTGTACACGACGGCTCGCCCAGATTCCTGGTAAGCGGTCACGTGGCAGCCCCGGCGCGCCCCCCGCCGCACGAGCGAGATCTCGAGGACCTCTTTGTGGCCAGCGCGGAGCCGGTTGTCCGAGTTCTGCACGTCGACGGTGTAGCCGAGCGAGAGGTCCGCGGCGATGCCGTCCTTGACGAAGCCGGCCGCGATCGAGCCCTCGACGGTCGAATCGTCGACCTCCATGACGCACTGCAGCGCGCCCGCGCTGTCGATGAAGCTGCTGACGACCCGGCCGATCTCGTTCCCCGTGTGCTCCTGCTTGACGGGGATGTCGCGCAGACGGCCGGAGGCGACCATGCTCTGCAGCTCGTCCTGTTTGTAGTAGAGGCCGTTGTACGTGGCGCCCTCGCCGGCGGGGTTGCACGTGCCGACGAGCAGCATTGCGCGCAGTGTCATATTCGTTATATACCCGCCAACAGTATATTCGCCGTTCGGGCAGACAGCGGTATAAGTCAGCACGGGCGCGCCGCCAATGGAACAGGTCCTGTTCCACGACAACTACGTCATCGCGGTGCTGGTGCTGCTGTGGGGACTGTGCTTCTGCCGGAACTTGCTCGAGTCGTTCACGGCGTGCGTGCGCGTGCTGGACAAGTGCGCGGAGCAGGACCTGTGCTGCATCGCGCCGTGCCTCGCCGTGTTCCGCCACAGCGGCTGCGGCGAGGTGCTGCGGCAGGCGGTGGTCATGTTCTGCTTCCTGCAGCCCGCCGTGTTCTGCGTGCTCTACGTCGTCAACAAGGCCGACGGGCGCTACTCCAGTGTCATCCTGCACAACGTCGAGCTCAACAGCTCGAGCCTGTCCTACGTCCGCGACAACTCGACGGCGCCGCGCCCCCCGGCGACGGTGTCGGCCGTGAACACCGTGGAGCTCGACTACGTGCTGGTGGTGCTGCCCTTCTCGCTCATGGTCTCCGCGACGAGCCTGCTGTGGGTGCACTGCATCAACATCGGGGCGCTCGGCGCGGACACGACCTGGGACGCCGACATGCCCGACGCCGTGTACGTCTACGAGGCCGTGTACTTCATCGAGGTCTGGACGATGAACGTGGCCAGCATCGCCGTCATGGCCTCGGAGCGCTCGGTGCTCGAGGTGTACTACGCTGCCGCGACGCTCTCCCTCGTGCTCTTCTACGTGATGGCGCAGGCCCGGGCCAGTGTCGAGTATTCGACGGCAGAGCAGTTCGTGTCCATCCTCGTCACGGTCGTGTTCGCGGGGATTCTGCTGCCGTTGTGGCTGGACATGCTACAGGCCGCTTGCGCGGCCGCGGTCGGCGTCGCTGTCGTGCACGGCAGCGTCGTGTTCGTGCTCGCCGTCTTCCACTCGCTCGCCCGCGGACAGGCCTCCGCCGGCCAGGTCCTCCTCGTGCGCGTCGGATGCACCATGCTCGTGTGCGTGGCCCACATCAGCGTGTATGCTGTCGGCCGCAACGGCTCCTGTCAGTAGCGGGTCGAGGGCCGGGTCGCGCTCGTCCGGCCGCACCAGCACGAGCAGGGTGTGCGAGGAGATGTATATCGTCGTGAGCACGGGCATCAGCGAGGACGTGGCGAGCAGGACAGTGATGGCCGCGATCTGCGCGTGGGTCGGCCCAGCCGCGATCGCGGACCCGCACAGCACGTTTTTGAAGGACAGAACAAGCGTAGCCAGCGCCGACGGCGCCATGTACTCTCGCACGCTGACGTCGCCGAACTGGACCACCGCGCTCGTCACCTGCAGCGGAAACGAGGACATGTTGAGCAGCACGATGTCTCTGAAAAGCAGCCCCTTCCCCCGGACCGAGCGCGTGTACGCCAGCACGCTCGCGTCCGCCTCCCGATGCATCACCAACAAGAAGAGTGTGAACAGAAGCGTCTCCCAGGCGCAGCAGAGCAGCCATCCCGGTATCATCCCGAGCCAGTACCCGTACATGATCTTTGTGACGTGCAGCATGGGCATGCACAGGTAGAGGTGTGCGGTGTGCGCGAGCAGCAGCGTGCACATGCGCGTCGTCGTGTGAGACAGGTGCAGACGCCGGGAGACACGGCCGGAAAACTCGCCCCACTCTGTGACGTTCAAGCCGTGAGGCACTTCATCGTAGAAGACCGCAGAGAACGCCAGCGAGAGCCCCAGGGTGGCCACGATCGGCACCACAACCACCAACACGAGTCGTCTCGCCTGCATCTCGCCGACGCCGGCCTGCGTGCATAAATAGGCGTCCATTCTATCAAGGTGAAAACCGCATGCGGTCGCCCGGCAGGTTCACGAACCCGTTGGTCTGGAAAAACACCCTCACGTCCTCTCGCCGCGCACACGCGCTTGGCAGCGTCATCGCGGCGGGCAGAGAGTTGAGCTGCTCCTTCACCACGCTCAGAATTTCAGTGCCGAGCCCCGCCCCGCGACGGCTGCGGTCCACGCAGAGCCGTTGTATCTCGTGTTCGTTCTGCTGCACGGAAACAAGGGCAACGCCGAGAACGTCGCCCCGGTCCTGACAAATCACGCCGTAGCTGTAGTCGAGCCTACTGATTCGCGCCTCGAAGCACGTGTTCACAAGCGCGAGCACGCTCTCGGTGTTCTTTTCCGAGAGCGATCGGACGTCGACACAGTACACCAGCATTGTCGGTGGCCGGGAGGGCACGGAAATATGGAACAAGAGGGGGCTGTTTTTTAAGAGGTTCTTGGAGAGAGTCGAGTATTTATTACACCACAGCTACAAACGCCAGCACCATTTCTCCCGTCACGTCCACAGCAGGGACTGTGCGGCCACAGCGGGCTTCGCCGCCTCCGCGCGCGCTACCAGCGGCGTGTGCCACACGGGCCACGGGTGCACGTCGAAGTCGAAGAGCTGTGCGCGGCGGAAACGGTCCTTTTTGACCTTGCGCAGCTCCTTCTTGACCACGTTGATGCGGGCAGCGACACTGCCGACGGCGACCGTGAAAACAGGGTCGTTTGACATCGGACTGAACACCTCCGGAGGCGAAAAGCTGGAGGCCCGGACCGTGCCCTGCCTGCCCACGTCGTGGAGCGAGGAGCGGGCATAGTGGTGCACCGTCTGCTGGTCGATCTTGAAAGCGGCGGCGCGGTCGCACATGATCGTGCGCACCTCGAGGACCTCGACGTAGTGCGCCGTCTTGAGGCGCTTCGCCGCAGGGCAGAGTAGCTCGTCGAGCGGTGCGCGCTGGCGCTTGCGCTTGAGTCGGGCGACGGAGCGGAAGAAAGCGTGCCACGGGGGCGTGGAGAGCATGCTGATGTGGCTCGCTATGACGGCTGCGCTTATAAAGAAATGGCGACATTAGCGCGGCAACATTAGCGCGGCAACATTAGCGCGGCAACATTAGCGCGTCCGCTGTTGAACTAAATAAAGGCGACATTAGCGCGCCTGTTCTTACTAGCGGGGCTGCTCGTGCTCGGCGCGCGGCAGTACGCACGATGCCCACTCCCGTTCTACTCGGGCGTTTGCAGTTCAAGAGCATCAAAGCGGCCACGACGCACGCCAGGAGCCAGATCAAACGAGTGTGGCAGGAGAAGGGGGCGCGCAGCGTCGCCACGGTGGACTCGCAACACCCCGACTTCGAGTTCTTCCAGTCGCTGGCGCAGAACCACCCCGAGCAACACAGCAAGTTCCCGGGGGGGGTGCTCGGCTTCGAGGTGCGCCAGAACCCGATGAACCGCGCGGCGCTGGGCGTGTACGCGGACGTTGCCGGCCACGGGCTCGTGGACTTCTCGTGGCTCCAGTGCTGCGGGGCCAGGTCCCCGTCGAACCTGCTGTGTGCCATGCGCATGGCCGTGAGGCCGAGCATGCAGGCGTTCCGCCGGAACGCCCACCCGGGGTGCGTGCTGTGTTCCGCTGGCCACATGCATGTGGACCACGAGAACCCCTCGTTCAGCGAGCTGTCCGCCGCCTTCCTGGCCGCACGCCCCACGGCGCCGCCAGACGCGTTCGACGACCACCCCGAGCTGCACATGGCCGTGTTCCGGCGCGAGGACAGCGGGTACGAGGAGAGCTGGAAGCGCTACCACGACGAAAACGCCACCCTGCGCATGCTTTGCCAGCACTGCAATCTGACCCGCCCGCGCGGAGCTCATGGGTACGGAGGGCGTCAATGGGCGAATTCGCAATGAAATACAATCGTTTTTACTCTGGCATGGCGAGTGCCACCATTTGCACTCACTCGCAGCGCCCGCAAATACGTTCTATATGGCGTGTGTCTGCCGCTACGCAGAGCCAGGCGCCGGCGCGCCGTCCCGCTTCACGAACTTGCGCACGAAGGGCCAGAGGTGCCGCCACCCAGCCTTCACGTCGTTGCTGCTCTTGCCCCCGGTGATGACTACCTTGCCGCTCACGAAGATGAGCAGCACGACCGGCGACGAGTTCGGGCGGTAGATCAGGCCCGGAAACATGTTCTTCTGGTAGGTGCAGAAGACCGAGTGCGAGCGGTGCAGCTGCTCGAGGTCCATGCTCTCGCCCGGGAGCAGCTTCAGGTCGACGTTGCCGACGATGTTCTGGATGCGGCACTCGGACAGGTGGAAGCTGATTCCGGCCACGCCGAACTTGAGCAGCTGCACCACCTCGTGCGAGGCCGCGATGCACTCGAGGAACGTGCGACATCCGGTGAGCACCATCTTCCCGCTCGTGAAGAGCAGCACTGTGCAGGCCGGTGCCCGGATGCGGATCGTGATGGCCGCAAACTTCTGCTTGTCGTACACGCTGTTGGGCAGGATCTTCGAGATCGAAAAGAGGTCGAGCACGCCCGCGCTGCTGTGTATCTTTGCGGTGCCCACCAGGTTGTGGATCTGGGCCTCCGGACACGCGTCGCTCGTGGACGCCTCCGCCCGCTCCGCGTACGACTTGTCGATGTCCTCGACCATCGTGTCCTCGACACACTTCTGCTCGTTGAGATGACCATATTTGCGCTTGCGCATTTGTGTTTTGCCGTCCGAGCCCCACGAGCAGGCGCACTCTTGTAAAAGAAACGACGCCACTGGAGGATGCCCGCAATGTGCAGTATTATACACACTGCACACTATTTAAGCTCCTTGTAGATATATCAAGCCTGTGTGATGAATCGCGAACAAGAGCCTGTTTTTGACGACGGCAGTACCAGAACTCCGCGGTTGATAGGCACAGGCACGGAACTGTATCCATTGCGAGCAAAATACCGTGTGGCGCCAGAAGAGTTCTTCACCGAGCAAATATATGTGGTGCATACCACACAGACGCCAGCGCTGGCTCCCACGCACGAGTGTGTACAGCTGGAAAATAATGTGCGGCTGGAGACGCCTGAGGGCACAAGACTCACGGCCAATGTACCGCGTCACCTCGTGGTGCCTGCAGAGACAGAGGAACTGTGCCTGTACAACCTGGTGTGGCTGACTGAACTGCCGTGTCTGTACCAGCTGCCGCATTTGTCGCGACTGTTGCTGGTCGGTCTGTCCCTGAAGACGCTGCCGAGCTTGGCTCCGCTCTCGAACCTTGGATATCTCTTACTCGAGAACTTGTTAGAAATGACAAAGCTGCCGGTTGAGATCGGACATGCCCCGAAGCTGCACACCCTCGTCATGAACACGTGTCCTTTTGTCAACGAATTTCCTTTTGCGCTAATCGAGCAATTGACGCTGCAGACTCAGGCAAGCGTGGATCCCCATCGTATCAAGAGAATGTACATCACTCGATGTGGATTCAACTTGCCACACGCCATCAACCGGATGGCGGGGATGGAAGAATTGCGACTGGAGTACTCGGTTACATACCGGGAGGGACATGACAAACTCCGTTTAGATTATGAATTCCCTTCTATCGGACAGTCTTTCACCGCGCTACACTCACTCACCGTGAATGGACACCGTGAATTCAAAGACGTGCTGCCGTTGGATGTGTCGGGACTGACCTCCCTCACTAGACTCAAACTAGAGAACATCGAATTCCTAAAATTACCCACAAATATCGGCCAGTTGACAGCACTGGAGACGCTTATAGTCAAACACACGGGTCTTTATAGACTTTCCGGTGAGATCGACGCGCTCAAAAATCTCAAGACGCTCAAGATTTACGACTGCTTACACCTAAAAAGCTTGGAGACAAGCATCTTTGCTGGCTGTCGCAACCTGGAGTATCTGAAATTTTCTTACTCTCCAGTACTCTCCCGTCGACTAAGTACGATTGGAGGAAGCGCGGACACGAACGCTTATTGGAAATTGGCTTTGTCTGCTTGCTTCATGTACAAAATGAAGAGAATCGACATCCGAGGAGCATGCGGATTCGAGTTAGAGATGCTCCGACACGCGTTCGTGACATGGCCACCAAGGGCGCTCCAAACACTGAGGATAGATGCTGCAGCAGACCAGATACGAACCCCCAAAGCCTCGGAAGCGTCAGCGTTACACAGGGAAGTCGAGAAAACTCCACACTACTGGAATCACTCATTGGTATGCTTCACTGCATTTGCAAGTGCACTCCACGCACGTCTCGGCGCTCATTCAAATGCGTCCGTGTTGGATACAGACGTGATGCGCATGATCAGGGGCGAGTACTTCCAGCTACTAGAGAAAGAGTTTAAGGCAAAGTGGCGTCCAGTAATATACAATTTGGGACGTTGACGTGCCTCGACGTTTTGTGGATGGATGGATGGATGGGGAAGATTGAATAAAACTCGTACAACACATGCATTGTCTGTCTTTATTATCGTATAGCGTTATACCGACGAGTTGACATAAAGATTCTTTACTCAAAAAGAAGGTAAAATTCGTAAGCAATCCAACTGCGCACTGCGCTATCGTTGTTGCCTTTGCGCATTTTCAGCACGACGAGCTATTTGTTCTGCGTCTTCGATAAGACGAGTATTCATTGCACGCGATGCGCGTATCGGTGTCAAGAATTCCTCATTCTCACGAAAAAATCGCTGGAGTATCCGTACTCTTTCTGAGTATTCTGGTCCCGTCATAAGGCCTTGTATATGATGCCACCAGATTCGGTGCTGAAAAATTAGAGTTTGTCCAGGAAGAATTGAATTTGGAATCAAACGATGGCCCCAATTATGACGAGTGACATTGATATCATTGACAAACACCATGTTCTCAATCAAATATAATTCCAAAAGTTCTATATTTCCGTCAAGCTGTGCATACAACCCTCCTCCAATATAAACAAGTAGTGCATGAGCGTTGCTAAGAGGCATTCCTGCGTAACGCAACACATTATCTATAAGCATTTGTACAGTGAAAAATCTTTGTTCAAATCGTTCTACTACACCACCAATACATCGTTTGTTTTCAGGCATAAACCAAAAGGTTTTCAATCTGGCATCCGGCTTGTCCCCTGATATTTCCCTTTTGCTGAAGAAAGGAAAGTTCCGAGGTTTGGTCATTGGTAAGACGACGTTGTGGCCGTGTGCATTTTCGCATATACCATAACTTCGCATGCTTTCGAGTTCTTCTTCGTAATATTCTGCGGATATAGGGTCAATTGCACAATTCAACTTAATTGTCCCTATTCCAAACAGACTTTGTCCCGTTTTTGAAAACATATGTGGAATGCGTGGTATATATACAATACCAGCATTGTTTCCATCAAACATTTCAATTCTTTTTTCGTAGATCTGATGCAAATCAGAAGCAGTTAACGTCAAGTTGTGCACGTTATCGTATACGACTTTCCACCATAAACGATGTTGTATCAAGTTTATGTCACCCGGTTCTATCATGCCGTCACATATTGAGTCCTGTCCAAAGACTTGAATAGGACTGTTTTGTCCTCCTGTTGTCATTATCAAATTCTCTATCAAACACGGCGGCACATTGCCAATACGAAAATCATCCCTAAATTGCATCACAAGCCCTCCTCCCAAATTTAAGAACAGTTTCCAATCTGCTTCACTACTACCGGGATCACTCACAGTCTCCCTGAGTCCTACAAGCCCTTTCTCTACCAAAGCGTGATCATAATAACCTTCCAAACTTAGAACAAACTCAAAAACATTCGAGATAAACTCTCTGACAGACATGCACGAAACCAAGCCACTCCTTTCCAACCTGTCCTCAAGATGCGTCAAATGCTGTTGTTCGGATAATGGCTTATAAGTTTGAAAATCGGACCGCTCAACACTTTCATCTCTGTCTACTAACCAACCCTCAGGTACATATTGTACTTTATAACTTGCTCCACGACCAATACGTTGTTCCGTCAGTAATGGCGAATGTTCACGTTTGACTTCATCTAAGGATAATGCATGTGCCGTCGGTAATTGCGAATATTCAAGTCTGACTTCAACTAAGGAGAATGGATGTTCATTCGGTAAGTATTTGATCTCTCTGGAGTCTTTACGGATACATTCAATCGATTTTCTTTCGCAAGAAATACAATTCTTTGTTGCGGTCCGAAAACCGTTGAATTGTATTTCCATGACTGTATCATCCTTGAATACCGACGAACGATTGTACAATTGAATTCCTGACGAATATTGTCTTCTTGACAATTCCAGGCGCTCCAGCTCTGTCGCAAGCGATTCCGAGCGCGGCGACACGAATCGGTCGACCTCGTCGATTAATTCAACTTCGTTGATAAATGGCAGTTGAAGAACAACTTGTTCATCACATTTTGGCGTAGACAACATTGTATAACAATGAACACACCGTAAATACTCTGTGTGGCCGGACTTTGTTCAAAAATAATTGCTTGTTTGGTTGCGCTATGTCATGTCGATGCGCTAATGTTGCCAGAAGGTACTTTTGTAGACAAGCTAATGTTGCCATGAAGCAAGCTAATGTTGCCATGAAGCACGCTAATGTTGCCATGAATCACGCTAATATTGCCTCAAAGCACGCTAATATTGCCATAAAGCACGCTAATGTTGCCGTGCAATATACAGTGATCCCGGACAATCCATTATATAATATTCGACACTGAAGGAATCAAGAAAAAGAAAACTTTCGAGATGTTCCACGCTGGAGCCGGTCGCGGCAACCCCCCCCCTGCCGGTCGCGGCAACCCCCCCCCTGCCGGCCGCGGGCATTTCCTGGGCGTCGCAGCCGCCGGCCGTGGCCACATGATGCCTCCTCTCGTGGGCCCTTGGCTCGCGCCCATCGCGCCAGCGGCTCTCCCCCCATTCGGTCTCGCGAACCCCCCTCCGGTGGTGGTCGATCCCAACGTTTTTCCTGGTTTCAATCCGGTGGATCGCACCTTCGATTGGCACGCTGGCTATTATGTTTACCGAGGGCGGCCTCTGGTTTCTCCCTCTCTTTTTTTCACCGAGCCAGTCTCGCTCGTGAACCGCCGCTCGGCTCGCTCGCCGCCGGTGAACCACTCGACCTTCATCCAGGGAGGCTACGTCAAGATCAATTCTGTGACGCTCTCTCTTCGAACCTCGACGGTGCTCACGAATGACATGGAACGGTGCCTTGTGGTTCCCGACGACACCAGGGTGCTCCTCATCGAGAACATCACCTGGCTGCACAGCCTGCCTTGCCTCAGCTCGCTTCCGCTGCTGACGAAGCTCGTGCTTGATGATCTTCCCGTAAGGGGGCTGCCGAGCCTGGGCCCGCTCATCAACCTGCGCGAGCTCGAGATGATTGATCTGGTGGACATGCAGTACCTCCCCGTTGGTATCGGCGACGCACCGCGCCTGCGCATCCTGACGATGAGCGGTCTGATTGACCTTGAGGAGTTCTCGATTCCCTTGATCCGGCGATTGGCGTCGGGGCACGACCCGCTGCGGCTCAAGAATCTCCACATCGAGAAGTGTGGATGCGCGGTGCCCGACGAGATCGGCGAGCTGCTCGGCCTCGAGGAGTTGTGGCTCGTGGACACGATGGACGAGCGCGATCTCATCCCGTTCCCGGACATAGGGCGCACGCTCACGGCGCTGCGCACGCTCACCGTCATCGGATACCTGCCCATTAACTCGCTGCCGAAGGACATGTCTGGACTCACTTCGCTCGAGCGGCTCAAACTCAAGCACGTGGGTATCGACACGTTCGACAGCAGTCTCGGACAGCTCAAGGCGCTCAAGGAGCTGATCGTGGTGAGCGTCGACGTAGAGCAGGTGCCCAAGGAGCTGGCCGAGCTTGTCAACCTCGAGGTGGTCAAGTTCAAGGAGTGTGACTGGTTGGTGGGCATCGAGTGCAACTTCTTCAAAACCTGTCCGAAGATGCGCAAAATCAACTTCTGCATCGCCGACGGGCACCAACGAGACATCGCCTATGGAGATTCGGTTGTCTACTGGCAGCTTGCGCAGATGGTGCCGGACATGCGGGACCTGAACTCCATCGTCATCACCGGGGCCTTTGAGGACGAGATCGAGGCGCTCGCCGACGCCTTCAAGTGCTGGCCGCTGCAGCGCGTCGAGCAGCTCATGTTCGACCACGGGTTCTACAACTACTGGCGCGGGCACGAGGACCAGCGCGAGAGCACGCTCCCGCTCACTGCGAAGGGGCTTGACGGGTGGTACGACATCGACCACCGTCTGCGGGCGATATTCGGAGAGTGGCGTCTGAAAGAGGCCAAGATGGAAGCCTTCGCGATGTCCCAGCACGGACGTCTCGGTGTGCGCTCTCTTGCTTCCGCAATCGACGGACTCGCGGTCACGATGATCGTGGACAGTGTGATGGGCCGGCCGGCATTCAAGGACAAGTGGGAGGAGCGCTTCCGGTTCATCAACGAGAGCGTTTGAGCGAGCGAACGCGAATTTTGTTTTTAATAAATCCCTCTCATGGAACGTTTGCGTCTCTAGTCTGATACGCTGATTTTAGTACCAGACAAAGTTGACTAATATTTAGTACTCATTGTCATTTTTGACAATGAGTACAAATTAGTACCACTAATTTAGTGGTACTAATTTTAGTACCAGACAAAGTTGACTAAT
>Ga0075446_10000210_pt1 | contig 23690 bp, 25 predicted proteins | sample CoawatmetaG05DNA_FD_71590 | JGI IMG/M metagenome (GOLD analysis project Ga0075446, IMG submission 71590) | Marine microbial communities from the West Antarctic Peninsula - Coastal water metaG058-DNA | ecosystem: Environmental > Aquatic > Marine > Coastal | place: Atlantic Ocean: West Antarctic... | reverse complement strand
ATGTTGTTATTAAAACCAAGCAAATTGATTTTGTATTAGATGATCAGGCTGTTTTTTCTTCCTCTGAGCTCTCCATTTTTAAATGGGCAGCGGATTATTATCATCATCCGATAGGAGAGGTTGTGACAACTTTTCTGCCTCCAAAATTACGTCAAACTAAAACGAGCCTTACCTTGTCAGCTTTTGAATCTGCTACATACACATCGAAACCATTCCATAAAACATTGAATTCTGAGCAATCCAAGGCACTTGAAGTTCTTACAAAACTTCATGCGTTTGCTCCTGCGCTGCTTTTTGGAGTGACTGGATCTGGTAAAACCGAAATATATCTCCGCTTGATTCATGAGCACTTAATAAATAGTGGCTCTGTCTTGTTGTTGGCACCAGAAATTTCCCTTACTCCGCAGTTGGTCTTGAGGCTGAAAGAGCAGTTTGGTGATCTGGTGGGAATGTATCACTCAAAAATGACTCCTGCATCAAGATACAAGGCTTGGAAGAAATTTAATACAGGGTCATTAAGGGTAATAGTTGGAACCAGATCTGCCGCGATGCTGCCCTCAAAAAAATTGAGCCTCATTATCTTAGATGAAGAGCATGATTCTTCTTTTAAGCAGCATGAAGGCTTCAGATTTTCTGCGAGAGATATTGCTATCAAGCGGGCGCAAAAGTCTAACATCCCGATTGTGCTTGGATCCGCAACACCCTCATTAAGAACACTCAAGTTGGTGGAAGATAAAAAATTTAAAATTGTAAAACTCACTAAGCGTGTCACCAACCAGCAACCACCTAAATTTTCGATTGTAGATATTAATGGTGCTGCTTTGCAAAGTGGCCTTGCTCCCCGTGCAATAGAGGCCATTGCCAATACTTTAAAAGAAAATAAGCAGGCAATGATTTTTATTAACAGACGAGGCTTTGCGCCTCGTTATGTTTGTGCAGACTGCGCCTGGATGGCAACCTGCAATGCCTGCGAGACAGGTCTAGTATTCCATCATCATAACAATAGATTGGTTTGCCATAGGTGTGAGTCTGCCTATGGAGTTCCAATGAATTGTCCCAGCTGTAATAAAACTACGCTCTCCTTTTCAGGCACTGGCACGGAGCAATTAGAGCTAACTCTGAATGGGTTATTTCCCAACACTAAAATTTTTAGAGTCGATAAAGACTCAACCAAGTTAGTTGGATCATTGGAGACATTGCTAGATCAAATACAAGGATCTGAACAAGGCATACTAATTGGTACACAAATGCTGATCAAAGGACATGACTTTCCAAACTTAGAGTTGGTTGTGGCGATTGATGTAGATCAAGGCGTTACAAGTTTAAATGCTGCGGCCACAGAAGACATGGGACAACAATTAATTCAAGTTGCAGGTCGCGCAGGTCGTCTCCATGGAAAATCCCTGGTGCTTGTCCAGACAAGATACTCTGAGGATAAAAATTTACAGCAGTTAAAAAATGGGGATTACCTTTCTTTTGCAGCATCTTTAATGTCTTCACGCAAAATGCTTAATCAACCACCTTATTCATTCGAAGCAGTCTTGAGGGCGTCGTCTCCGAAAGCTACGACTAATCTTGATTTTCTAAATCTAGCTAAAACACTTATTGATTTTAAGAGTTGTATCCTTGCGGGTCCTATGCCATCCATGCAATCCAAAGTTAGAGGGTCTTATCAGCACTATTTACTAATTCAAGCTCCTTCCAGGACTACACTAAACTTGGTGCTTCAACATTTAGTCGGCCAGGTTGAGCAACATAAGTCTTCTGCTAAAGTTAGATGGACCGTTGACGTAGATCCAGTAGAATTTTAGAACTTAAAGTGTAAATTTTTCTCCCACCAATTCCTCAGAGAGCTCCCATAGTTTTTGCGCTTCTCCTAGATCCTTAGAGTAGGAAGAAGATTTGGCGATCTTCCAATCAACAAAGTACTCACCGGTATCACTGCTGTCCTCACGCGTGGCAAGATAAATAATGCTTAATGCGCCCTTGAGTGGAGATCTAAAAAATGGTTTCAGCATCAACTTGAGAGCTTTGCCAAACATGGACTGATTTTGATTACCAAGTGCAGTATTAACTCCGCCAGGGTGAATGGCGTTAACCGTCACCCCTGAAGCTGAAAGTTTTGTTGCTAGATAGCGAGTGAACATTAAATTCGCTAATTTAGACTGCCCATAAGCACTAACCCCCATCCCAAAATCATTTTTTAAGTTGATGTCATCCCAATTTATTTCTTTGACAAATGAGTGCGCCGCAGAAGATACATTAATGATTCTGGCTTCTGAGTTTTTTTCGATGTTAGGCAATAATAAATTGGTAAATAGAAAGTAGCCTATGTGATTAACAGCAAAAGTATTCTCAATTTTATCGCTGGTTTCACGATAGCTAGTATTTACCACTCCTGCGTTGTTAATGAGCACATCAATAACTTGATTGGATGAGGCAATAGTCTGCGCGCACTTTCGAATAGAGGACTGATCTGAAAAATCACAATATTCAGCTTGAATAGAAATATTTGGAGAAACAGCTTTAATCTCTTCAGAAAGAGCATCCATTAAATCTTGATTTCTGTATGTCAGGACTAATCTTGGGCTCTCCTTGGCTAAAGCAAGCGCTGCAGCCTTTCCAATTCCATTCGTTGCCCCAGTGATCAACACGACCTTGGTATTTAAATTCCACATTGCAAGCTCCTTAGATTGAGATTTGTATTGTTTGACCTGGAAATATGCTTTTGTTGCTTAGGTTATTCCAGCCCACAATCTCCTCAATCGTAACACCAAACCGAATAGCAATTTCTGAGATCACATCGCCCTTTTGTATTTCATAGGTCACAAATATTGGTACAGGATTCATGAAGGTATTGGGCTTAGGTTTTTCTTTGAAGTAGTTATGCACTCCCAGAAAAATACTTCTAGCAATCATTCGTCTTCCTGCCTTTCCTTCTAATCTTTTCGCATCATCGGGATTAGAAATAAATCCTGATTCAATTAACACAGATGGAATATCTATTGATTTTAAGACTCTAAAGTCTGCAAATTCCACAGCCGGTTTATGCATTTTAGTATGAGGGTCTCGCTTCAGCTGCTCTAAGATTTTATCGGCCAATACTACGCTGTTAGCAATTTTTGCTTCGTAGGCAATTTGAAAGAGGGTGCGAGCTGCATCTTCATCAAAATCTCTGACATCAAGCTTACCGACCCTTGATTGAACTTCAGGACTTTTCATTAATTTTGATTTGGATAGATTGGCTGCTGTAATGGAGGAGGCCTCTTCTGACCAAACATACACCGAAGCTCCTTTAACTGAAGAAAGTCTAAAGGCATCAGCATGAATTGAGATAAAAATATCCGCTCCAAATTTTCTTGCATTTTGGTATCGATCATCTAAATTTACAAAGGAATCTTTTGATCTAATCATGACAGGCTTATAACCCTCAGTATTTTTTAATGTCCTCTCTAGCTCTTTTGCAATTAACAAGGTTACATCCTTCTCTAATAAATTTTTACCCACCGCACCTGGATCTTTGCCTCCATGACCAGCGTCAATTGCAACAATGATATCCCTAAGATTTTTAGTGATAGTACGATCCCTTTTTATTTCCAATACCAGATCAACGACATCTTTACGCTTAATCTGCCATGGCTTTTTCCAGTAAACCGACCCTTTTAAATCTATAACGATACGCACATCATTCCCAACAGGAGTTGCTCGAATTAATTTCACAGGCTTGATTGAGAGGGACTCCACAGCTTCTTTTAATGTAGTATTTTTTACATCAATTACTATTCTAGATGGATCATCTAAGGCATAAGAGTTAACCAATGCAACTTGATTGAGTTCAAAAACTAATTTTAAATTTCCAGACTCAAGCTCGGAGATTGAACTAAAGCTGATTTGATTGTTAGCAGCAATATTCGAACTGGCAATGCAACATAACCCAATGAGGAGGGCGAAGTTAATTTTTTTCATAGTGCGCTTTTGTGATGGATAAAAATCCTTTATTTTTTGAGATGAGTCTTGCTGTGCGTCTATTGTCATCATGATCTAGTTCCACCTCAAGATCAGGGACTCTCTTTTTTTGAAGGTTTTCTGGCCACTCTATTAGGATGATTTTTGACTGTGCCACCCTTCTATCAAGATCTAAAATCTCTACATCCTCTTCTCCACTTATTCGGTAGAGATCTATATGCAAAAAGAGACTATCTCCAATCAAGTATTCTTCACAAAGAGTGTATGAAGGACTTGTGACAACACCATCCCAACCCGCATTTTTTATCAGACCTCTTGTTAAAGTGGTTTTGCCTGCACCTAAATTTCCCTTTAAATGAATTTCAAATGTTAAAGCCTGCTCTTGAAAAAGCGCACAGTGAATTGCGGCACCCAATTTTAGTGTTTCAACCTCATCTTTAAGCATCAATTCGATCATAATTGTTTGTTTATAAACTGACGTATGGGCTCTATGAGCTCACTTGCTGTTAGGCCAATAGACCCAGTTTTTTTGTAAAAATAATTGCCTGCATTGCTATGCAAAGCAACTCCTACCTTAGCTGCATTAATGGGGCTCAATCCTTGAGCCAGAAGAGAGCCAATAACCCCGCAAAGAACATCTCCAGTTCCTGCAACTGCTAATTCTGAACCTCCTGTTTCGCATATGAATGCATTACTTTCATCCAAGACTATAGTTGCATGACCTTTAAGCACTACAACGGCATGAAATTGATCATGTAATTCTTTTGCAGCTCCTAAACGATCTCCTTGCACATCCTCAATTGTTGTTCCTAGTAAGGCTGCAGCTTCTCCAGGGTGAGGTGTGATCACAAGTTTGTTTGACAATTCCATTGCGGAAAATGGTTTATCACACAGGAGTCTTAGTGCTCCAGCATCTAATACCAGTTTTAGCTGCGTGGCTCTTGCATGTTGCAGCAGCTTAAAAAGCAGTTGCTCAGACCAGAAATTCTTGAACATTCCAGGCCCACATATCAGGGCATCAGCCAAAGGGAAATATGGCTCTAAGTCTTGTGCATTTTCTCCCCCGCAAGCAATGATTTCAGGATTTCTTGTAAGACTTGCAGGAACATATTTTTCTCGTGTGAGAAGATGAACAATGCCAGCACCTGACTTTAAAGCAGACTCTGAGCATAAAATTCCAGCCCCCCCATAACCCTCGTCACCCGCAACTATGACCAAGTGACCATGACTGCCTTTGTGAGAATTATCTTTTCGTTTTGGTAGTAGCTCAAGCACATCATGGAGCTCTAACACTTGAGTGTCTGAAGTGACCTTTTTTATCATGGGATGCCTTATAAATTAATATATCCAAGCCTGTCAGATTTAAAAGAACCAAACCAAATCTCATCTTGTACTTTAAAGCCAACGGTCCCAACGCCCATGTTGCTGCTTTTAAATGAATAAGTTTTTAGCTCTTTCAAGGTTTCTCTGTCTAATTTGCTTAACGACCAGGGCAAGGTGCAATTGACATTACCTCTGCATTTCTCAAAGTCTTGAAGTCCAAAGTTGTGCCATGTTACCCAAATATATCCATCTCGCAATACAACATTATCAGGACCATTATTTTTAAAGATGCCTAGTATTTTCATGTCATCAAGACTAAATAATCGCGTCTCATCTCCAAGATTGTAGTTCACGGCAATATTGTTCTTTTCAAGATCAAGCATAATTCCATTTGGATAAGAGCCCGCAGTCTCTTTTAATTCTATAAAGCCCGCAGATGGAGTCCAATTAATCACAAAACCAGTATCAAATTTAAAAAAATAATTAAAAATCCACTCATTCATCGAAAGGTCTATGTCAAACATATGAGAAGCATAAAAAGATCCGTCGGGTCTCAAGCTCACGTCATTCAGGTAGTATTCTTCTTCTGTTGATACACAACCCATCCATACAATAGCCCAACCATCGTCATGCTCGACCACCTCAAACATCTCCACTCTTTCATTGGGGAGATGACTAACAACTCCAAGTTGCAATCTACCATCTATTCTTTCAACCAGATCAAGACCATGAGGTGCGATAATTTCCTTGTCAGTCCTCACGCAAGAATCGTCCCCCCAAACATTTTCGCCGAAGCTTATAGGAAGAACTTGTTTGGTTCTAGAGGGAATATGAAAGAGAGCAAGGTTTCCAGGCAATACCTCCTGAATAGGCTTTTGACCACCATATTCTGAAATAATAAAGTATTCACCATCTGGCGTTAATGCAAGATCTTCAGGATTTGAAAACCCACAGACTACATTTAACTCTTTATTACTTTTGCAGGAAGTGAGAGCTTCAAAAGGCTCTACATTATTATATTGAGAAACCAAAACAATCCCTCCCAAAACAAAGATCCCAAGAACAAATATAAATTTTTTCATCTTCTTATTTCGCTCCCCAGCGATCCACGTACTTGTTAATTAGAGCACATAATTCCAATGGTGCATCCAGGGGTACATGATGTGCTGCATGCTTTATAACTTCATAGGACATTGTCTCTTTAAAGTGCTCTTTAATGTACTCGGTAATCTTTGAATTCAACAACAGACTTGTTCCTCCAGCAATGAATAGATTTGGGCATTGAAACTTAAATTCATACTTACCCAATCTTTGTAAAGTAGCAAAAAGTTTGTCATCAAATCTCCAGCGCCAACCTTCATTTACTTCTAGCACTGAGTGCTCTGCAATGTAACGAAGGTACCATGCATTTTCACATTCCTGCGGTGGCATCAATCTAAAACGATTAAGAATAGAAACCTTATCTTCGTAGTATTTAATTTTTCTTAGTGGTCCAGTACTGAGATGATTTTCGTAATCATACGATGGGGGTCGAATTGGCGAGTCAATCATTATTACACCCGAGATGATTTCTGGCATTTCAGTTGCGATGAATCCTGCTACATGGCCTCCCAAAGAATGCCCTACTAAGTATATTTTTTTGGGCTCAGCGTTAGAGTTTTCCTTGATCAAAATAGCTTTGATGCCCTCAGCAAATGATTCAAAATTGTATTCGTTTCTATGATCAGATTCCCCCATCCCTGGAAGGTCAGGTGCAATGATGATGCTCTGTTTATCAAGCATTGGTGCAATAGGATCCCACCATTTTTTATGAGCACCAGTGCCATGAATCAGCACAATAATTCGATCTGTATTTTCTCTGTCCCAAACCTGATAGGACAAGTTCCCCAATGGATCTTGAATAGTTTCTTGCCTTGGTTTATTGATAATAGATTCATGAAACCACGTGGGTGCTTTCTGTATATCTGCTGATAGTAAATTCGTGATTTCCATTAGCATCTATTCTAATGGATAATAAAATTCCATACTAATCATGAACACTTTAATTAAACCAGCAGCTACCGTTATTCTCATGCGAGATACAGATGATGGATTTGAGATTTTTATGGTGAAAAGAAGTCCTCGAGGGGCTTTTGGAAGTTTGCATGTATTCCCAGGCGGTACTCTGGATCCCGAGGATTCATCTCCTATATTGCTTCAACACTGCGAGGGACTGAGTGATATTGAGGCTTCAAAAAAACTAGGTTTAAGCAGTGGGGGTCTCGCCTATTGGATTGCTACCATTCGAGAGTGCTTTGAAGAAGTCGGAATCTTGCTGACCCATCAAAATGATCCATTGTTGAAGGATACTTCCAAGCTAATGGAATACAGAGATCAATTAAATAATAAAGAAATTACCTTTCAACAGATCTGTGAAGCAGAGAACTTAACGTTGAGAGCTAATAATATTGTTCCATGTGCTCACTGGATAACCCCAGTGTTTGAACCCAAAAGATTTGACACCAGATTTTTTCTGGTAAAGGTTGATTCTCTTCAGGCAGGCTCTCATGATGGCTTTGAGCTCACTGATAGCTTTTGGATTTCTCCCACTGATGCTCTAGATAAGATGCATCAAGGTGAGATGAATATGATTTTGCCAACCATTCACACCCTAACCATGCTTGCGGTATTTTCTAACAGCCAGGAAGCTTTTGATGATTTTAATAGCAAAAAAGATGCAGACATCCCAGCAATCCTTCCAAAATTTGTTAAAAAAGATGATGAATGGCTAACCTTTTTACCAGGAGAGGATGGTTATGCAGAAGCTTAAATCAGTCATTCAAAGAATTACGGCAACTAACGGAAGTGTGTTTACTGGCGATGGAACCAACAGTTACCTGATTGGAACTGAAGATATAACTTTAGTTGATCCAGGTCCAAAAATTGATGCTCATCTTTCACACTTATTAGAGCTTGGAAAAAATAAAATCAAAAGAATACTTGTGACTCATACTCATCCAGATCATTCGCCTGGCGCTAAAGTTTTAGGAGATAAGTTAAACGTTCCTTTGATGGGCAGGTTAGTGGCTCAGGATGATTCGAGGCAGGACAGAACCTTTAAACCCGATCAGGTTCTTCATCACGGCGATATTATCAAAACAGATGAATACACTATTGAAGTGGTTCATACTCCTGGCCACGCCTCAAACCATTTATGCTATCTCATTGCAGAAGAAGAGACCATGCTAACGGGCGATCATATTATGAATGGCTCGACAGTAGTTATCGCCCATCCAGATGGCTCTATGAGAGAGTATCTTGACTCTCTTGCACTCTTAAAAAATTATAAATTTAATAGAATAGGTCCAGGGCATGGAGACTTTCTAGGAGATCCTTTTGCAGTGGTGGATTGGATCATTGCTCATAGATTAGAGCGCGAGAGCAAGGTGGTAAAAAAACTCCAATTATTCTCTCCTTGCAACTCAAAGACTCTGGTTAAAAAAGTCTATGACGATGTTGATAAAAGACTTCATCCCATTGCGCTTTGGAGCTTAGAGGCTCATTTGGCAAAATTGCTGGAAGACAAGGTTGCAGCGTTTGATTCTATTAAGCAAGTCTGGTCTTTGAATTAATACTTTTTATGGCCACTTTTGCTTTAGGCTGTTTTTATTTAATACAGGGACTATGCATAGGATGGCTGCAAAAAAATAATTTTAATTTCTTTGGTTTCATTTTTAACCCAGCCAATAAAAAAGTTTTTTTAATTCTTGATTTAATATTTCTTGCGCTTTGTATTTTAGCAATCTCAGAACAGGTGCACTGGTTTTTGATGGTCCTTTTTGTAATGCATGTCTTTAATTCAGGGGCCCTGCTTTTATATAGCGATAATTTTTATGAGGTCGAGAATGAAATGAGAGAATTGGGAGAAACTACAATGATTAATTTCATGATTGGTCTGGTTTCAGTGGCGGGGATCTTTTGTATTTACATCACTTACTTATAAACTCAATTTATTAGTAATTAAGCTTTCCACTACACTTGGATCAGCAAGCGTGGAGGTATCACCCAAGTTTGCAACATCCCCTTCGGCAACTTTTCTTAAGATCCTCCTCATGATTTTTCCAGATCTTGTTTTTGGAAGGCCGGGTGCCCATTGAATTAAATCAGGCTTGGCAATTGGGCTGATTTCTTTTGCAACAAATGCTTGAAGCTCTGTTTTGAGAGTCTCTTCCTCAACTGCGCCAATCATTAAGGTTACATAGGCATAAATTCCTTGACCTTTAATTGGATGCTCAAATCCAACAATTGCAGCTTCTGCTACTTTTGGATGGAGGACCAATGCACTCTCTATTTCGGCTGTTCCAAGTCTATGACCTGAGACATTCAGAACATCATCCACCCTTCCTGTAATCCAGAAATACCCATCAGCATCTCTTCTAGCCCCGTCACCAGTAAAATAAAAATCTTTGTATGTTGAAAAGTAGGTATCAATCATGCGCTGATGATCGCCATAAATACTTCTAATTTGACTGGGCCATGGCTGAGTAATAATTAAATTACCAGAACTCTCACCCAGGAGAATCTTCCCTGTTTCATCAACAATTTCTGGTTTAACTCCAAAAAAAGGCAGAGTCGCTGAGCCGGGTTTTGTTGGCGTAATACCGGCAATGGGGGAGATCAAGACAGAACCAGTCTCTGTTTGCCACCAGGTATCAATGATCTGGCACCTCGCTTCTCCTACCACCTGGTAATACCATTCCCATGCCTCTGGATTAATTGGCTCTCCAACGGTACCAAGCAATCTAAGCGTTTTTCTTGAAGTTTGAAGTATAGGTTCATTTCCTTGAGCCATTAGCGATCTCAGTGCAGTAGGTGCGGTATAGAAAATAGTGATTTGGTGTTTGTCACACACCTCCCAAAATCTTGCTGGAGATGGGTAGGTTGGTATCCCCTCAAACATTAGCGTTGTAGCTCCGTTGGATAGTGGTCCATATAAAATGTAAGTGTGTCCTGTAATCCAGCCTACATCTGCAGTGCACCAAAATTTATCACTTTCTTGATACCCAAATAGATACTTAAAACTTAAATGCGCACCCAGTAAATATCCTGCTGTGGTATGCATAACTCCCTTGGGTTTACCGGTAGACCCAGAGGTATACAAAATAAAGAGAGGGTCCTCTGACCCCATTGGTTCGCATGGGCATTCAGATGATGCGGCATCAAATGCTTGTTCATAATTGATATCCCTGCCTTGAGTCCAAGAAACATTTTTGCCAGTCCTTGCAATCACAACACAATACTGGACACCAGGACACTGTGTTAGCGCCACATCAACACTTTGTTTTAATGGAATAGCTTTACCACCCCTGACTCCCTCATCTGAGGTGACTACAATACTGCAATCCGCATCAAGAATTCGATCTTTTAGTGCTTCAGGAGAAAATCCACCAAAAACCACAGAATGAATCGCTCCTATCCTGGCGCATGCAAGCATTGCATATGCAGCTTCAGGGATCATGGGCATGTAGATACATATTCTAGAACCCTTCACCGCTCCTAAGTTCTTTAAAATATTTGAAAATTTACAAACATTTTCGTGCAGTTGCGAGTATGTAATTTCCTTTGATTGATCCAGTTCATCTCCTTCCCAGATAATTGCAGTTTTATTGGGAGATGTCTCAAGATGCCTGTCTATGCAGTTGAAAGCAATATTTAATTCCCCGCCTTCAAACCACTTTACGTTCGCGAAGTCATTATTTTGAATGTTTTGGAATGGAGCGCTCCATATAAGATTTTTTTTTGCTTGGTCTCCAAAAAAACTAGATGGATTTTTAATGGACTCAGCGTACATGGCATCATATTCATTGATATCTTTCAGGTGAGGGTTTTGCAGGCTAGCAGGCGGCTGGAATATCTTTTCGCTCATGCGCTAATTATATTAAATAATAGATGGCTGAGGGTTGATAAAATTTTTGCCTCTAGGATCTGACATAATTTTGTTAACCAGCATCTCATAATCGGAGCCGTCGCTCTCTAGATTAATATCTGCTGCGTTGATGATAAGCAGCGGGGCTGTCTCAAAGGACAGAAAGAATTTTGAGTAAGCGTCATTTAATTTTTCTAGATAATCCACAGTAAGAAATTTTTCATCTGGATTGCCACGCTTATTAATTCTCTCCAACAGAACTTCCACAGGAGCTTGGAGATAGATCACAAGATCTGGAGATGGAGCATCAATGGTCAAGTGATCATAAACCTTGTCATAAAGACCCATCTCTTCATCTGATAGAGTTACTTCTGCAAACATGCGGTCTTTCTCAATTAGAAAGTCAGCTACCCGAACAGGCTCAAATAAAGAGCGCTGCTTAAGATCCTCAATTTGTTGCATCCGTTGAAACAAAAAGAATAGCTGTGTAGCAAGAGCTGATTGCTTGGGATTTCTGTAAAAACTTTTTAAGAATGGATTCTCTGTGGGCTGCTCAAGGACAACATCATAGTTAAAGGTCTCTGCAATTTTATGAGCAAGCGTTGTTTTTCCAACTCCAATTGGGCCTTCTATGGCGATGTATTTTGGAAGCGGGGCTTCCTTTAAAGCTGGTTCCATATGGTAATTTTTATCTTTGGTAAAGGTTAGCTTAACTCTCCCAAGAAACCAAATTTTTTCTCTACTGGCCCTTTTCTACTATCTCGAAGCTCTTGTACAATCTCAAGTTTTCTAGTTCGATTGACTGATTGAAATTCAGTCCACCACTTGCCAATGCCTTGTTTATCGCCTGCAGATTCTTCTCTTAGCAGCAAAAAATCATATGCTGCTCTAAACCTAGGGTGGCTCAGAACCCTGTGTGGCTGATTGCCTAGGCGTGTTTCTAACTTTAATTGCAAAGACCATATATCCTTAATGTAGCCATGAAATTTTCTCGGTATGGCCGTCACTGTTTGCTGCTCCCTAATCACACTATCCATATATCGATAAAATTTTCTTAAATTAATGGTGTTGTCCTCAACAGAAGCTTCCAAAAGTTTTGGCCATAATAGAGCCGCTAATAAGAATCCAGGAGTTACTGATTGAGATGATTTAAGCCTGTTATCCGTATTAATTAAGGCGGCATGCTGAAAAGATAGACCAAAGGAACCCTCTGCTTGGGCTTTCACATTCAGAAGGTATTGTAATATTCCGAATGAACTAAGTTTTTTGAAGTTATTAAGTGCCTGAGCAGAAAGAAAGATTTTGCAAAACTCATCGAATAGCCTAGCGTTAGAAATATTGCTCAGCAAATGGCCTTTTTCGTAAATCGCCTCTTTTACATCTCCAGAAATCTTAAAATCAAGCTTTGAGCTAAATCTAATTGCTCGTAAACTCCTTACAGGGTCTTCTTCAAATCGAACCATGGGGTCGCCAATTGAGACAATAATCTTTTTTTGAACATGCTGCACACCATTGTGAAAGTCTCGCAAGACAGAATCCAGTGGATCAAAGTACATTGCATTAATTGTGAAGTCGCGGCGCACACAGTCTTCTTCCAAGGTTCCCCAGACATTATCTCTCAGGATTTTTCCATCCTGGTCTTTGATTACCTCATCGCTATTTTTAGCTTTTGACGCATCTGCTCTAAATGTAGAGACTTCTATTAGCTCATTTCGAGAAAAAACATGAACCAACCTAAATCTTTTTCCAATAATCCTGGAAGATCTAAAGAGTTTTCGAATTTGCTCGGGGGTGGCATCTGTTGATATATCAAAATCTTTGGCTTTAATGCCGACCAAAGAGTCGCGTACACATCCTCCAACAAGAAAAGCCTGATGATTAGCTTTTTTCAATGACTTGATAATTTCTAGCGAAAGAGGGCTGAACTTATTATCTGTGAGATTTTTTGGAGGTTTGGAAAAAGATAAGTCGTTTTTATTATTCAATAGAATCTATTTACACAAACAGCGTTGTGTTTAGCCACCAAGTTGTTTTTCTTTAATTTCATCTAGAGTTTTACAATCGATGCAATGGGTAGCAGTTGGCCTTGCTTCAAGTCTTTTGACTCCAATATCAATTCCACATGCATAGCAGTAGCCGTAGTCTTTCTGTTTTAATTGTTCTAGTGATTTAGCAATCTTATTAATGAGTTTACGCTCTCTGTCCCTTGTTCTTAATTCAAACGCAAACTCTTCTTCTTGAGAGGCTCGATCAATTGGATCTGCATAAGATTCTCCCTTATTTCTTAAGTGGTCAAAGGTTTTTTGCATCTCATCTTTTAAATGCTCGCGCCATTCAATTAGGACTGCATTAAAATGCTTCCTCATAGCAGCACTCATATACTTTTCACCCTTTTTCCCCCTGTAAGAAGAAATGGGAGTGTCTCTAGATTTCTTAACTGCTTTTTTAGGAGCTGCCTTCTTAATTAAAGTTTTTTTAGGAGCTGGAACCTTAACTGCAGGTTTTTTCACTACCTTAGTAGCAGTTTTTTTAGTTACAACTTTGGTTTCTACTTTTTTTGGCATATTTTGTAATTAGAAAGAATAAATTTTTTTTAGGCGCCTGAAATTATCAGATAGAGACAATTTTAGCTAGCCTTTTTGTAAATTATTTAAAACTTGCTTATATCCCTCCTTGCTTAATCTAGGTCCAAAGGACTCAACAATTTTTGAAGCACCAAAGTTCGCGAATTCAGCACAGGCCTTGAGATCTTTTCCTTCTAGTAAAGCATGTAAAAAGCTTCCTGCATACATATCGCCTGCGCCTAGAGTATCAATAGCGTCTATGATTGAGCCATCGGTATAGATGATTTCATCTGCAGCAACTACTGCACTTCCTTTGCTGCCAAGAGTCACTACAGAAGTGTAGGATTTAGATTGCAGAAGATGCATTGCATCGTTGAGTGTATTTGCTCCAGTAAATGCCATTGCCTCATCAGCATTCCCAAAAATATAATCTAAGCCATAGCTTTCCAACTCAGTAAACTGGTCCTTGAATCCTGCAACAATACCCGGGTCAGATAGCGATAGTGCAATCTGAACCTCTGGATAATCCTTAAGATAATTAAGAATTTTTAAAGTGCATCCATAATTTTCAGGACTTGTAACCATATAGCCCTCTATGTAAAAAATTTTTGATTCAGAGACTTCATCTAGATTAATATCTTCATCTGTAAGCGCCGAGCTGATGCCTAGAGAGGTTGTCATGGTTCTTTTAGCATCTGGGGTAACCAACACCAAGCATTTCCCTGTTGGGGTCGAAGAGCTCTCAGCCATTGATCCTGAATGTGAAACTCCAGCTTCCTTTAGGCTTTCTAGGTACCTTGCGCCATCGACATCATCAGTGACCTTGCAAATATGAAAACAAGTTGAGCCAAAGCTAGCTGCAGCAACCAAGCTGTTGGTTGCAGACCCTCCGCAGTCAGAAATTGTTTCAGCGCCTGATGCAATTAGCTTCTCAATAATTGGTGCTTGCTCCTCTGGACTTGAAAGAGACATCTGATCAATCTCCAATCCAAGTTCTATAATTAGTTCTTGAGGAACCTTAAACACAGTATCTACTAGTGCATTTCCAATGGCGCTTATGTCATTTTTCATACTAAATTTCCTGAAGTGCTATTTTAATCTTATCAATTGTTTGGTCTAAAATATTTTGATCATGAGTTGTAGATATGAACCCGGCTTCATATTTTGAAGGCGCAAAGTATAAACCATTCTTTAAACAAGCATTAAAGAATTCCTTGAAAAGGTGATCATTGGTTTCTGTTACCTCGTCATAGTTATTAGGCAGACTTTCACTAAAGAAAAACCCAAACATCCCGCCCATAGCATCAGCAGAGAATGGCATGCCTTTTTTGTGCATCATTGCCGCCATCTCTGTAAGAAGAAATCTCGAGTTCTCTTGCAATACATCATAGGGGTTGTCTTGAATTAACATTGAGAGCAGAGTTATTCCAGCTGTCATAGCTAGCGGATTTCCCGATAAGGTGCCTGCTTGATAAATGGGTCCAAGAGGAGCCAGTTGATCCATGACTAATTGCTTGCCGCCAAATGCACCAACTGGCAAGCCTCCTCCAATAACTTTTCCAAGAGCTGTAAGATCTGGATTGATTTTATATACACCTTGGGCTCCACTCAAATTAACCCTAAATCCTGACATCACTTCATCAAATATTAAAAGCGCTCCTGTTTGATCGCACAATCTTCGCAAGCTTTCTAAAAAAATTTTTTGACCTGGAACAAAACCCATATTGCCAGCAACTGGCTCCACGATTATAGCCGCGAGATCATCACCAATCTCAGTGACAGTTTGGGTAACCGCTTCAATGTCATTATATGGACAGCTTGAGGTTAAATTAGCAAGCTCCTTTGGTACTCCTGGGGAATCTGGAAGCCCAAATGTAGAAACTCCAGATCCTGCTTTGACAAGAAGAGAGTCTACGTGACCGTGATAGCAACCAGTAAATTTGATAATTTTCTCTTTACCAGTAAAGCCTCTAGCCAGCCTAATGCAGCTCATAGTTGCCTCAGTTCCTGAGTTAACCATTCTAATTTTTTCCATACTTGGAAGCTGACTTCGGATCAGAAGAGCTAGCTCACTTTCAAGCCCTGTAGGAGCACCATAACTAGTGCCTAGATCTAATTGTTTCTTTAAAGCTTCAACAATGACAGGGTGCGAATGACCCATGATCATCGGCCCCCAAGATCCAATAAAATCTATGTACTCATTGTTATCCTCATCTAAAAGAATGGGGCCTTTAGCAGATTTAAAAAAGATAGGGCTGCCATCAACATTTCCAAAGGCTCTAACAGGCGAATTAACCCCACCAGGCATCAAATCTTTTGCTTGTTTAAATAGCGAGGCTGAGTTTTTATTATTCAAAATTATCTTATTGATTCTCGATTCAAGATTTTATTAACATGGGGTATCATCCGAACCGAAGACTCCATGAGAGGATCCAATTATATCAAATTTTGAGAGCTTGGCTTTATCAAAAACATCATTTGTTAATTATTTAGATGCCATTTTTAAAACTTAAAAACAGCAGCAATAATTGCAATTAACAATAAGATCACAGGAGCTTCGTTAAAAACTCTTAATTGAAAGCCTGTCCACTTATGATTGCCAGAAGATAAATCTTTATAAATTCTCCAACAATAAAGTTGATAAACAAACAATAGTAAAACCACCACTAGTTTTGTAATAATCCACCTCTGAGTAAAAAAGACCAGAAGATCTGAGCTAGTAGCTGCCATCATCAAGCCAAACAAAATAGCTAAAATTCCAAGAGGTGTCATAAACCGATACAGCTTCCATTCCATGATTGAAAGTTGTGCTTTCGCCTCCTCACTTTGACTTTCAACATGGTAGACGAATAGTCTTGGCAGGTAAAAAATTCCAGCAAACCACGAAACCATGAATAATATATGTAATGTTTTGTAGGTAAGGTAAAGACTCATATTCATTTTTTTTATATTTCTATAATATGATATCGAAAAATTTCACTACACCCTATTGTTGAATCTATTTTTATTCCTATAAACTAACCATTGTATGAGTAACACTTCAAATTCAATTGCCCTAAGCGAAGGTGCCATTCAGCGCATCCATTCTCTTTTACCAGATCAGGCTAGCATTTTTTTTAGAGTGTATGTTACAGGTGGTGGTTGCTCTGGTTTTCAATATGGCTTTAAGTTTGACGAGTGTCCGGCTAACGATGATGATGTTATGAACCACTCAGAGTTTTCAGTTTTACTGGATTCACTCTCCTATCCATATTTATTTGGGTCAACTTTAGACTATGTTGAGGATCTCTCTGGATCAAGGTTTGTAGTCACAAACCCTAATGCAAAGACAACATGTGGCTGCGGAGAGTCATTTACTATTTAGGCCCTAGTTACCACTCCAAGCAATCCTTTTTTTATTTGGTTGTTGCCAGTCTGAACAATCAACTTGTTACCTCTAAATCTCTGCTGTGCCATCCAGCCAAAGGCCATAGACTCTATTGCTTGAGGATGAAAGCCATACGTTGAGGATGAAATCAGTGGCAGGGCAGCATGATGCTCAATTCTTCCCATAAGATGTTTATTATTTATGCCACCACCACAAACAATAATCTCATTAACACCTTGAATCTCTGATTGAATGGAACGAGAGATTGAAATAGCAGTTAGTTCAGCCAGAGTTGCCAATACGTCACATTTTGACATTTGTAACAATTGCTCTGGAATAAACTGAAGATTAAAAACTTCTCTTCCTGTAGATTTAGGATGGCATTTTTTAAAAAATGCATGTTTCAACATTGCATCTAAATTTTTCTTACTTATCAAACCTGCAGCAGCCCATTTGCCATTTTTATCAAACGCACAGTTAAGAATTTTCTGGCAATACACATCCATAAGACTATTGCCAGGACCGCAGTCAGACCCTAAGAATATTTGATCTTTTCCTAAAAAAGAAAAGTTAGCTATGCCTCCAATATTCAGTATTAATTGAGAATGCTTCGAGCTTAAAAAAATTTTTTGATGAAACTCAGGCACGAGGGGAGCACCTTCGCCCCCAAGATGAATGTGACTATTTCTAAAATCACTGACAACATCAATGCCACATAGCTCAGCTACAACTTTTGGGTCTCCTGCCTGCAAAGAGAATGGATATTTTCCTTGAGGATGATGCCAGAGAGTTTGTCCCGATAGCCCAATCACTTCAGTAGATTCCCTAATCTCCCCATGCTCAGAAAAAAACTTATTAATCGCACTAGCAAATGCCACTCCCACATCAGCATGAATTTCGTGCCATTCAGATATCCCAAGTTCCTGATTTTGAATAACGGCTGCAATTCTTTTGTGAAGATTGCGCGGGTATTTGTAGGATGAGAAATAATGAAGTTTAATTTTTTTAGTTCCCGAGATAGCGCAAACATCAATTCCATCATGGCTGGTACCACTCATGGTACCTATAAAAAGATTATTGGAAGAATTTGGCATTTGGTGAGTTGGCAAGGAGTTGATTGGCAAGATTTAAATAATTATTTTTTGTTAAATCAAACTCTCCTAAAAGATTCTTTGCAAGCGGGCGAGCTGATGGAAGTGATACCTTGAGAGGATCCGCCCTGTTTTCTCCAATTCTAAATTCATAATGAAGGTGAGGGCCGGTTGCAAGACCAGAATCTCCAACATACCCAATTGTCTGACCTTGAGCAACCTTCATACCTTTGGATAAGGTGGAATGATATTTCTCCATATGCGCATAAAGAGTACTTATTTCACCACCATGCCTTAGAACTATTGTTCGCCCATAACCACCTTTCCAACCAATTGATTCAACCACCCCATCACCGGTAGCTCGGATAGGAGAGTTTCTTTTTGCCGCATAGTCAACGCCATTATGGGCTCTAATTTTGTTTAGGATAGGGTGCCGCCTATTTAGGTCAAAGTGCGAGCTAATATAGGCAAAATTCAAAGGCGCTCTTAAAAATGCTTTTTCTAAACTCTCACCATGCTGATCAAAATACCGCCATTTATTATTTTGTTGATCAAATCTTGTAGCTGTAAACCGCTTCTCTTGATTGTAAAACTCTGCAAATAAAATGCTGCCATTATCAACGGCAACTCCATCAATATATGAGGTTTCATAAAGCAATCTAAATCTGTCTCCTTTTCTAATATCAAAAATAAAGTCTATATCCCACCCAAATATATAGGCTAAATCCATAATAATGCTTTCAGGAATAACCTCATTTAGGCCTGCGATATAAAAAGATGATGCAATTACTCCAGATTTAAAAGAGATAATTTTTTCTGAGGCCCTTTCTATTTTTTGAATACTAATTTCAGGCATAACCTCAATAACAAATTGCGTAAACGGATTTTTGATAACTTTAATTTCTCTTAAAACATTCTGAGCAGTGAGGAATTCTATTTTATCGCCAGGCTTAATCTTTTTGATTGCATTGGATTGATCAGCCCTAAAGATTTTATATGTCACGTTAAGAGGCACACTGTAATTTTCAAAAATTACCGAAAGATTCTCACCCTCTTTTACAATATGGATATCCTTCGTATTTAACGGTGCAGTTTCTAAACTATTAATTAATAAGGGCTCTATTTTTTCGATCGAAGCCATTGCTTGCCTCGGCTCTGAATACTCCAAAATAATCAAAACTGCAAAAAAAGCACACACAATATATGGTAATTTTTTTATGATGTTTCGAAACCTAAAATTCATTTCAGATTGATGTGCTGGATTTTTTTTCTGAGATTGTGAAGGACAGAGCCCCTACGTTTTCAATTGATGCTTGTACGTAATCTCCTGGGACTAGTGGTCCGACACCAGCTGGCGTTCCCATAAAAATTATATCTCCAGCATGTAAAGTTATGGACTGTGATAGCGAGCTGATAACTTCATCAACTTTCCAGATCATATTTGATAGATCATCAGACTGCCTGGTCTCGCCATTTACATCCAAACGTATCACCCCACTATCTATTAATTGCCCTTTCTTTTGTAAAATGGCAGAAATAGGCGCCGCATCATCAAACCCTTTACTAAGATCCCAAGGCTTTCCTGCTTGCTTTGCAAGTTCTTGCAGGTCTCTTTTAGTTAAGTCGATTCCAACTGCGTAGCCAAAGATATGCTGAGCGGCATCAACAGGATCAATATTACTGCAAGTTGACCCTAGCAGCACAACAAGCTCTACCTCATGGTGCAGCGTTGTTGTTTGCGATGGATAAGGGATATCCTCTTTGTGAGTGGTAGCTTGAGTGGGTTTGCTAAAAAAGAAAGGTTTATCCCTATCTGCTGTTGAGCCCATTTCTTTTGCATGCTCTTCATAATTGCGTCCAACGCAATATATTTTTCCAGCAGGGAAGAGGGCATCTCCTTCCTTGATCAGCAATCCTTGAATTCTAGGGGAGAAGATAAAAGTATTTCTTGTTACATCATTCATAGCTTTTGAGTTTTTTGTTAGATTAAATACTATAATAAAACATAATTCATGGAAGATAACCTCAATTTAATTAAGCGTGGAATAGACGAGCTTCTCAATGAAGAAGAACTTGTTAAGAAGTTAAAAGCAAAAAAACAGCTCACTGTTAAAGCAGGCTTTGATCCCACAGCACCAGATTTGCATTTGGGGCACACTGTGCTTCTCAATAAACTGCGTCACTTTCAGCAACTTGGCCACCACATTATTTTTCTTATTGGTGACTTTACTGCAATGATAGGAGACCCTACAGGGAAAAACAAAACCAGGCCCCCTTTAGACAAAACTACCATAATTGAGAACTCTAAATCCTATCAAAAACAAGTATTTAAGATATTAGATCCAAAGCTGACCCAGGTAAAATATAATTCCGAGTGGTGCAACAAGCTTGGCGCAGAAGGTATTATCAAGCTCGCTTCTCAGTATAATTTAGCAAGAATGCTTGAGAGGGATGATTTCAACAAGCGCTATAAGTCCAATCAAAGCATTGCAATACATGAGTTTCTTTATCCACTAATTCAAGCTTATGACTCTGTTGCATTAGAGGCGGATGTTGAACTTGGGGGTACTGATCAAAAATTTAATCTCTTGGCTGGCAGGGAGCTACAAAGAGCATATGGTCAAGATCCACAAGTAGTTCTGACTGTGCCTATTTTAGAAGGTCTCGATGGCACTCAAAAAATGTCTAAGTCTCTAAATAATTACGTAGGAATTGATGAGAGTCCCCAGGAGATGTTTGGCAAGATTATGTCGATATCTGATGATTTGATGTGGCGTTGGTTTGATTTGCTTAGCTTCAAATCTTCAGATGAAATGCAGGTGCTGAAGAATGAGCAAGCGGATGGCAAGAATCCTAGAGATATCAAAATTGAACTTGCCAAGGAGATTATTGCTCGTTTTCATGACCAGGATGCTGCAGATGCTGCAGAACAGAGCTTTATTAATCAATTCCAGAAAAAAAATGTTCCAGATGATATTGAGGAGATAACTTTTCATCTAGATAGCCTATCCATGCCATTGGTGAGTTTGCTAAAAGAGGTAGGTATGACTGCAAGTACATCTGAAGCGATGCGGATGATTCAGCAAGGAGCGGTACGAATTAACGAAGAGAAAATTGAAGATCCTAAGTATCTTGTTTCGAGCGGCTCTACTTCAATTTTTCAAGTCGGCAAAAGAAAGTTTAAAAAAATTACACTATAGCTCCATGCAACAATTTTATTCTTCTATTGAGTTTTGCTATCGTAATTTTAGCTATCTCTTTATTTTGTGTTTGCCTGTATTCATTCTTGAGATAGCTTTATCTTATTTAGTAATGTCTATGGGAATTGATGGTGATACTTCTGAAGGTGCGGTGCTAGAAATTTTTAGCTCGGTGGCCAATGAGTTTGTGTTATTAATTCTACTTTCATTGGTACTTTCTGTCAGCTTAACTGGGGCGGTCATGGTTGCCTTTAAATCTTTTGAAGACTCTCAAAAAATTTTACCCTACCAAGCTCTTTTTATTGGTTTTAAAAAGTTTTTTCCACTGTTGTGGGCAAATTTAATTCATTCTTTAGCTTACGGCATTGGCTTTATTATGTTGGTTTTACCTGGGTTTTATCTTTACTCTAGATTAGGTTTGTTTTCCGCATACATCATGTTTGAAGGAAAGAGCGCCATGGATGCCATTAGCGAGTCTTGGCAAGATACAGAAACACACCAAATTAAGCTCTTTGTCTTGACCTCAACTTTCTTAGGTATTCAGATTCTCTTTGGTTTAATTGGAAGTTTTGGAGAGGGCTCCTTGAATACAAGTTTACTTTTTTTAATTGCAGCCAGCTTAGTAAAGTACATGACCTTAATGCCATTATTCTATCTATACTTTAGCCTCTATCAGTCACTCAAAAAATAATTTACCATGCGTCGATCTCCACACTTATTTAAAATCAAATGAAAATACTGGTTATGGGCCTTCCCGGCAGCGGCAAAACTTACCTTACCGAAAGACTTGTGCCCTTGCTCAGTGCGGCCTGGTATAACGCTGATAAGGTTCGAGAAATGGCTAATGATTGGGATTTTTCTGATGCTGGAAGAACACGTCAATCTATGAGAATGAGAACTTTTGCTGACTTTGAAAAGCAGCATGAAAGATTTGTTATTTGTGACTTTGTTTGTCCCACAGAGGCCACTAGGAAAAATTTTGATGCAGATCTAACAATTTGGATGGATACAATTAAAGAGGGTAGATATGAGGATACCAATAAAATTTTTGAAGAGCCCACTCAAGTAGATTTTCATATCACTGAATGGAACGAAGAAAATCATGAAGAGATTGCAAAGGAGATTTTAAAAAATGTTTGATTGGAAAAAACCAACGGTTCAGATGCTTGGAAGATGGCAGCCCTGGCATGATGGCCACCAAGCTCTATTTAAGAGGTGCGTTGCAAAAACTGGCCAAGTCATTATTCAAGTAAGAGATGTGCAAGGAGCCTCTGGTGGTGATGGCCAAGATGATAATCCTTTTGACTGGGATGCCGTTTGTCAAAACATTGAAGAAGGTCTTTTAAGAGATAATTTTAAAAAAGGCGTTGAATACCAAATTATGCTTGTTCCAAACATTGTGAACATTACCTATGGCAGGGGCGTGGGTTATAAGTTTGAAGAGGAGACATTTGATGAATCAATCACTGATATCAGTGCAACAAAAATTAGAAAAGAGATGAGGGATAGTGGAGATTTATAAGTAGATCATGCGGTTATTTTTTACCAACGTCTTATCTTTTATTCACCCTGAAGGCTGGAAATTTTCTGCAATTTTTTTAGCAGCATCCATCGCACTTTCTTTTCTTTGGATGCCATTAGCAATGCTTGGCTATGCCTTAACTTTATTTGTTGTTTGGTTTTTTAGAGATCCGCAGAGGACTACCCCCTCAATCCCCAAAGCAGTATTTAGCCCTGCAGATGGTGTTATTTGCTTAATTGATGATGCCCTCCCTCCACCTGAATCAGGCTTAGAGCCAGTTCTCATGAAGCGAGTGTGTGTTTTTATGAATGTTTTTAATGTGCATGTAAACAGAAGCCCTATTCAAGGAAAGGTTCAAAAAATTGCATATACAAAGGGGAGCTTCTTGAATGCAAGCCTTGATAAAGCCAGTGAGAAAAATGAGAGAAATGCATTGGTCATTGAAGCTGAAGACAAAACAAAGATTGTGGTTGTTCAGATTGCAGGATTAATTGCCAGAAGAATTCTAAGTTTTATTACACAAGGTCATGATCTATCGTCTGGAGAGAGATTTGGATTGATTCGATTTGGTTCTAGGGTTGATGTTTATCTACCTCAGGGCAGCCAGATTAATTGTGAGTTAAAGCAAAGGGTTGTTGCTGGTGAGACGATGCTCGCATCTTTAAGTTAGATCATGCAAAGACCAGCAATTCGGGCATTGATTCCCAACCTTGTTACTTTATCTGGTTTATGTTTTGGCATTACATCTATGC
>Ga0075446_10000202_pt1 | contig 24025 bp, 34 predicted proteins | sample CoawatmetaG05DNA_FD_71590 | JGI IMG/M metagenome (GOLD analysis project Ga0075446, IMG submission 71590) | Marine microbial communities from the West Antarctic Peninsula - Coastal water metaG058-DNA | ecosystem: Environmental > Aquatic > Marine > Coastal | place: Atlantic Ocean: West Antarctic... | reverse complement strand
AGATTTGCCCGAAGAAGCAGGGTTGGACTTAATTAATTCGCTACGACCAAGAACTTTCTATTGGGATATGCGAGAGTGGTACGATAACGGAGTTACAGACGGGTCTAAAATAAAAAGAACTAACCGTTCGTGGAAATCAAATTCTGGAATGCGTCAGGGATTTATTGCTCAAGAAGTCGAGTCTGCAATTGCAGGGATGAGATGCCTAGAAGATTCTAAAGTAGTAAGTGGAACAAAGGATAAAAAAGAAGTAGCCCCTGCAAATTTACTGACAAACGCGATAAAAGCAATTCAGCAATTATCGTCAGAAAACAAGGCACTTCTCGCACGAATTGAAATTTTAGAACAAGCATAAAGGAAATTAACCATGTCGGGCGAAATAGTAACAATTGCAAAACAGTATGCGTCAATGCTTGAAAGTGCAAATCTGATAGAAGAAATAATTGCGTCTGAAGAAACGGACGAAGAAACATTATTGGCTTTTGATCAAAATAAAAATCATCTTATTATAATGAAAGCCAAGACGTTTTGGACGGACGAAGACATGACTGCAATTGATGCAGCCTTGGGAAAGGAACTTGAATGATACAGACTAAAGTAACAGATTCAGTTCAAGACACAACATTCCCAGACGTACTAATAAATAATTCAGACTCGTTGTATATAAATTGGCCTGTAAAGCCCGGAGCATAATTAATGTCTACAATTAAGGCTAATACTGTAACAACCTTAGACAATGATGCGGACCTGACTATTACAGGCGGTGGCACAGGTGTTCCTAATCTTGAAGCTGGTACAAAGCTAAATGGTACGGCCCTAACGTCTACGTTCTTATCAACGTCTGCTAATATACCTAACGTAGCTCCGGGTACTAGCGGGAACCTAGTAACCTCTAACGGTTCAGCCTGGACCTCTGCGGCTCCAGCAGCCCTTTCTGCTAACGTACCTAACGTTGCTCCGGGTACTAGCGGGAACCTAGTAACCTCTAACGGGTCGGCATGGACCTCCGCGGCTCTTTCTGCTAATATTCCTAATGTAGCTCCGGGTACTAGCGGGAACCTAGTAACCTCTAACGGGTCGGCATGGACCTCCGCGGCTCTTTCTGCTAATATTCCTAATGTAGCTCCGGGTACTAGCGGGAACGTTGTTACTAGCAACGGATCGGCATGGACCTCTGCCGCAGCAGCGGCTAGTGGTAAAGTCCTGCAAGTCGTAACGGCAGCAACTTCAACCGAGGCGACCACGACATCAGGCACTTACGCCGATACAAATCTGACGGCTGCAATAACGCCAGCAAACAGCTCTAACAAAATTCTTGTGCTGATTTCGCAGTCGATCAGCAGCGTCGGCGGACGAGCAGGCGGCGCGTTGCGCATTCTACGTGGATCAACCGAGGTTGAAGAATACAACCAGATTTCAAACGTTGAGAACCAATTCGGACAGCATTTCATTCAACACCTTGACAGCCCAAGCAGCACCTCTGCGACGACCTACCACACCGAATTTAAGAGGATCGACCAAAGTGGAACTGTGACTGCCCAGCGGAATGACTCATCGGGGAATGCCACCTCTACCATCACACTCATCGAAATCGGGGCATAAAAATGGCAACAAAATCAAACGCACTGTCGAGCCTTTTTCCCGACGCAGAGTGGGTTCTAACCGGAGACACGATCCGCTGGGACAGCAGCGATATCGCGCAGCCAAGCGATGCAGAGGTTGTCGCAGAGATTACACGGTTAGAGGCCGAATATTTAGCGCAGCAGTATGCACGCAACCGTGCGTCTGCTTACCCCAGCATTGCTGATCAACTTGACATGCAATATTGGGACGCCGTGAACGGCTCAACAACTTTTAGGGACGCTATTGCCAAAGTAAAAGCGGCTCACCCAAAACCAAGCTAAGTATAGATGTAATTAAGGTGTCATAATGGCTAGTAGCATCAAAAAAGTTTTAGCTGTAGTTTTATGTACTTTTGTGCTATACTGTAGTAGTAATACTGCACAAGCACAGAGAATAAATCAACAAGTATTCTTAGACTGCTTTATACAAAAAGAGGCCCTTGAAATACTTCTTAAAAATAATGAAAAACTTATTTTTACAGGGGTAAATAATTACGGGGCTGTTACTCAGCTTTGGTCTTCTAGCGACAGCTATACTCTTTTTATCCTTACACCTGACGGATTGTATTGTACTTCTTACCACCATGTAGGGCATACATTGTCTTTAGCTGTAGAATTAAACTTAGGTGACAAAACATGACTGTAGAATCTGCAACATATATTAACCAACTTGCACCAGCTAACCCGGCAACTAGTGATAATATTAGTGAAGGTGACGACCATCTTCGTTTAATTAAATCAGTTTTGCAGTCTCAGTTTCCTAACATAGGTGCTGCTGCTGTTAGTCCTACTGCAACACAGTTTAACAAACTTGGTTTTGAACCTGGAACTATTGTTATGTGGGCTTCTGGAACAACTCCAACAACTCAGACTATCAGTGGTATTAACGATTGGCTACTTTGTAACGGCGGCGATTACAGCACTTCCACATATTCGGTACTGTACGGTATTATTGGAACAGTGTTTGGAACGAACGGCTCTAACTTTAAAGTACCTGACTATCGCAGCTTTGTACCTATTGGAGTAGGAGGAGATTTTGTTCTGGGTACAGGTACAACTGAAGTAGCGGGTGCTGGTTCAGCGGCTGTTAAACTACAACCTATTAACTTTATTATCAAGACATGATTGTTTATGGAAATACAACCTAGTCTAATAGTAACACTAATGGGTCTGGCTATTTCTGTCATAGGTGCTGCTGCTGTAGCTAAACATCAACTTAAAACCATACACGAAAGTATAGCAGAAATATTCCGCGCTTTAAAAAAAATAGACCAACGAACTGACAAACACGATATAAAGTTAGAATTGTTTACAAACAAAACTCAGGTTTTAGCTTCGATGATGTCTCCAGAAGTAATGGAAAGACGACACAGGGAAAACGAAGCAATTAAAAAAGACATAGAGTTTTTAAAGGAGCGGGTCAAATGATAACCTATAGAGGAGAACGTTTTTCAGGATATAATAGACCTAAGCGTACTTCAAATGAATCAAAAAAGTTTGCGGTATTAGCAAAGCAAGGTTCGACTATTAAACTAATTCGGTTTGGTGATCCAAACATGACTATTAAAAAAGATCAACCGAAGCGTCGTAAAAGTTTTAGGGCTAGACACAAGTGTGACACAAATCCTCCTAGTAAATTAACAGCTAGGTACTGGAGTTGTAAAAACTGGTAAACTTAAAATAGGAGAAAGTAATGAAAAAGTATTCTGGCAAAACAGGTAAAGGTAGGAAAAAATAATGAAAACTTATGCAGGTGGTAATAAGGGAAAAGGTAATCGACCAGTTCCGTCCAGTGGTGGTAACACAGTTACTCGTACAGGGCCTGGTAATCGTTTTCCACAGGGAAAATAATATTGGACACTAGAGAAAAAGCTGCTCAATCTTCTGTTATCTTAGGTAACGAAGCATTTCAATCTATGATCAAAGACCTTGAAGAAGGTTTGATACTTGAGTGGAGAATTTCTGATAATCCAGAACATAGAGAATTTTGTTGGTTAAAACTAGATGCTTTACAATCCATATTGGAAGACTTAGAGTCATTTATTCATAACGACAAGATTGAAAACAACACTAAATAAAGAGGTAAATATGAGCGACGGTCAGACCAATCCGGGAACGGAAGTCACTAAGCCACAGCTTGATATGTTTGATGTAATGTTTGGAAGTGAAGAAAACACTAATCCAGAAGTAACATCATTGGAAGAAGTATCTGATTCAAATGTTGAGTATGAGCCAGACAGTGGTGCTGTCGAGTACGCAACAGATGACGGTAACGACTATGAGGAAATAGCGGAATCGGAAGATACTGAAGACTATGAGGTAGCTGAAGAAGAGTTAGTTGCAGAAACCCCACTGAGCCATACTGTAAAAGTAGACGGTGAAGAATACGAGGTTACTCTGGACGAACTCCGAAATGGATATCAGCGTCAGGCGGATTATACCCGTAAAGCGCAATCTCTAGCGGAACAACGGAAGGCTTACGAGGCTAACCTAGAGGCAGTGTCGAAGGAAAGGCAGCAGTACGGTCAAGTCCTAGAAAACATAGGGCAGTACCAAAACATGGAACTCTCACGGTTCCAAAATGTGAATTGGCAGGAACTAAAAGATAGCGACCCTATGGAATACATGGAGAAGCGGATCGAGTTTCAAGATGCTAAGGATCAACTTGTTCAAGTTAAAAATGAACAGCAACGTGTACACCAGCAAACAAATGTAGAATATGCAGAACGTTTGACCAATGTTGTCAAAGGTGAAGCTGAGAAACTTTCTCAAATTCTACCTCAGTATGCTGGGCCTGACTCTTCACTACGCGATGAACTGAGAGGCTATGCTTTAGGGCAGGGGTTTTCAGAACAGGACATAGATGGAATAACCGACCACCGTGTAGTTCTCGTATTGCATAAAGCAATGATGCAGGATAAAGCGTTGCAAGGCTCCAGCCAAAAGGTAAGAAAAACTGTTCCTAAAGTTGTTAAGGCAGGTGCTCCAGATTCTAAAAAACAACGGAGCACTAAAGCAATGCAACTCAAGAGAGAGCGCCTACAGAAAACGGGGAATAAGCAGGACGCAACAAATGTGTTTCTTGACTTAATTTCTTAAATAGGAGGCCATTATGGCTCAACCCACAGGTGTTTATGTAACTTTTTCCGCAAAGGGTTTGCGGGAAGACCTTGAAAATGTGATTTACGATATCTCTCCCACGGACACTCCCTTCATGTCGATGGGTGGTCGCTCGGATGCGGTTGCTGTTAATCACGAATGGCAGACGGACTCTCTTGCAGCAGCGTCTGGTGCTAACTTTAACGAAGAAGGTTCGACGCTTGTTGCCGCAGAACCGGCTGCAACAACTCGACTTGGCAACATCTGCCAGATCAGCTTGAAAACCACGTTGGTTTCCGGTACGCTTGACGCAGTGTCAAAAGCCGGACGTAAGGAAGAGTTGGCTTACCAGATGACCAAGCGTGCTTCTGAACTGAAGCGTGACATGGAAACTTCGCTGGTTGGTGTTAACCAGTCGAAGACGGCTATGGCTGCTGATACCACGGTTCGTAAGCTCGGTTCGCTTAGTTCTTGGGTCACGACCAATGCCAGTGTTGGCTCTGGTGGTACAGCCGCTGGTTCTGGTGGTAACGGTGCTGCTCGTACTGACGGTACGCTTCGTACCTTCACCGAGGCGCTCCTGAAGGCTTCTATCCTTCTGGCCTATAACAACGGTGCCAACACCAAGTATCTGATGATGGCTCCGTCTCAGAAGCAGACCTTCTCCAGCTTTGTTGGTGTCGGTGGTACTGCGGGCGTGTCCAACTTCAACGATGTTGCCGACCAGCGCATCATTGGTGGCATGGACCTCTATGTCAGTGACTTCGGCGAGATGGCGGTTGTTCCGAACCGCTTCCAGCGTAGCCGTGACGTTTGGCTGCTTGATCCCGAATATTATGGGGTTTCGTATCTGCGTCCATTCTCGCAGCGTGAAGTTGCTTCCACGTCTGACGGTGAACAGCGTGCGATCATTACTGAGTTCACTCTTGTTGTTAACAACGAGAAGGCTCTTGGTGCGGTCTACGACGTAAACTAGTCTAAAACGGGAGAGGGCATTTAGCTCTCTCCCTACTTTAGAGGTTAAAATGTATAAAAAACCAATTAACACTAAATTCAACTATGACCACTCAGAAGAAAAGGTTGTTCTTCACAATACTCAAGACATTCAGCCTATCTTAGAAATGAACAAAATGGAGCTGAACGGCGACTCTCCATACGGTGTACAGAACAATCCTAATCTTCGTAAGGTAGCTAGTATTCCTTTAATCATTATTGAAAAATGGAAACGTGAACTGGGCATTGATATTATGGATAAGAACGACATGCCAAAAGTTAAGAAACTTCTTAACGACCCTGAGTATAGTTGGCTACGTACACATAAGAGTACTCTATAATGGCACTGGCTACTTACGCAGAATTGAAAACAAGCGTTGCAAACTACTTAAACAGAAGCGACCTTGAAGCAGTAATTCCCGATTTTATTTCTCTTGTTGAGAATAGGATGAACCGTGAGTTGCGTGTTCGCGTAAACTTAAACCGTGCTAATACTACCACAACAGCCGGAACTGCTTTTTATAATCTACCTACTGATCTAACTGAACTTCGTAACATTACTTGGGACACTGGTGGACAGAGTTTTGCTCTTAGTTACCTTTCCCCTGAGTCATCCAGCCGTGAATACGGCAGTGTTTCAAGTGGTTCTCCAAGAGCATACACTAATCTAGGTAAGAGTATTAAATTATCACCAACACCTGACGGTGCTTATCAGCTAGGTATTAACTATTACCAACAGCTAACACCACTGTCAAATACAACCACTACTAACAATATTCTAGTTGCTTTCCCAGACTTGTATTTATACGGCGCTTGTTTGGAAGGTGCTGTATATCTTAACGACACTGAGCAGCTACAGCGTTTCGGCGGGTTGTATGAAAAAGCTATTGAAAGTGTACGGGATGCAGAAGACTCTGCAAGGTATAGTGGAACTGTTATGACAATGACTGTACAAGGTGATCCAGGTTCTCTTGTACGTAGGGGAGCATAATGGCTACAAATTGGGTTCAAGACCTTTTCAATATTATTCAAGAGAGTAACGGAAACATCAAAACAGAAGATGGTTTATACCTGTGCCTTCAAGAGTTTGATTCAACAGTGTGGGTAATAGATACGACAACTGGTAGCGGTTAATGGTAAAATCTCTTTTTGATATTAACGGGCAGGAAAGTGGGTTTTCCCTTAACACTGACCTGTCTCCTTACGACATGCCTCCCACATTTTTTACAAGTGTAGAGAATGCAAGGTTTGTTGATAAAAAAGCTAGTACTATTAATGGTCACACTAGGGTTTACGGAACAGCACTAGACTTGCCTTTATGGACTACTAGCTGGGCGCAGGGTAGCAACGATCTCTGGGTCTACGGTGGTCCCACTTCCCTAAATAAAGTTATAGGTACTACTCACACAGCTATTACTAGGTCTTCTGGTGCGTACACGACGTTAACAAGCACAACCAATAACTGGCAGGGTGGTGTACTAGGTGGTGTTCTAGTAGCTAATAATACACTGGACATACCTCAAAGCATTACACAAACAGCTAGTAAATTTACAGATTTACCCGATTGGCCCAGTGCTTTACGATGTAAAGTTATTGTTCCTTTCAGAAACCATTTAGTTTCACTGAACCTAACAGACAGTGGTACTGCAAAGCCGTTTACAGTGCGCTGGAGCGACGCTATCCCTTCAGGTACTGCTACTAACGGTGCGAACACTTGGAACACTTCTAGCACCGCCTCTGAGTCAGGAGAGGCTACTGTAGGTGGTACTAAGGGACATATCCTAAATGCTCTTCCACTAGGTAATGAACTTTTAGTATATAAAGAAGACAGTATATATTCTTTGAACTACGTTGGAGGAACCTTTACCTTTAACATTAGGGAGAAGTTTAAAGATATAGGCTTGTTTGCCAGAGACGCTGTTGTAGACATAGGCGATGGACGACATGTCTTTATGTCAACTAATGATGTGGTTATAACAAACGGCCAATCTATTAGTAGTGTTATTGACGATCAGGTTAAAACATTCTTATTTTCTCAAATTGACAGTACTTACTTTTATAAAACGTTTATGGTTAACAACCGTATTCAAAATGAAGTTTGGATTTGTTACCCCCTTACCAACGCTGTTAACGGTCTTCCCAACCGTGCTCTCGTTTGGAACTACAAAGATAACACTTGGGCAACGAGAGATTTACCAAGTGTTAACTATATTGGTGTAGGTTTTGTTAATCCTGATCTTACAAACACTTGGGCGGCGGCTACCAATACTTGGCAGAATAGTACACTAGCGTGGTCTCAGCAGGTATATAACCCTACCATCGATTCTTTGCTAATGTGCTACCCTGCTGACTCTGCTGCCAACAGTCGTTTTTACCTAGCTGACTCAGGCACAACCTTTGCAGGTACATCCTTTACTACAACCTTGGAAAGAGTTGGTCTACACGCTGGTAGTACAAACTTAGTAAAATCTGTTAGTAGTGTTTACCCTAGAATTTCTGGAACAGGCAGTGTAAGTATCAGTGTTGGTTCAGAGCTACAACCTTTTGCAGGAGTAAATTACTCCCCACCAGTTGTGTTTAATATTGGTCAAGATAATAAAATTGATTGTAGGGTACGCGGTAGGTACATTGCTATTAGATTTCAGCATGACGATGATACAACTTTTAACCTATCTGGTTACACCATTGAATCAGAAACTGTGTCTGACCGATGAGTAGAGAATTTCTAAGATTTAGTCACGCTAATCCTCCGGCTGATCCACTAGAACTTCCGGGTTATCTTAACGATACTTTTATTGAACTTGGTGCTGTTGTAGAGTTGCTAAGAGACGGTCATTTAGACGTAGTTTTTGAACCCCCAACTAAACCAAGTCAAGGTGATATAAGATATGCTGATGGAAGTAGCTGGAACCCGGGTAGCGGAGAAGGTATATACTTTTTCAACTCAGCCGGAGCATGGGTTAAGTTATAAAAAAGTAAACTCCAACCACTCCAAGTTTAAAATGATATTGGGTCAGTGTTGGAAATACATAGAAAGTTCGGTTGAAAGAAACAACACTGATCTTATAAAAACAGTAGACGTGGTAAGTAGAGTAGCAGATAAACAGTCTGATTTGTGGGTAGCTATAAAAGTAGATTCTGTAAAAAAAGAACTTTTTGGTATAGGTGAAATAGTAGGTTGTTTTGTTATAGGAGCAGCAGCTTATCCTCAGAGTACTGGAATAATGGCGGAAGCAATAGGCGGTGAATTTAATTTTCCAAACATAGTTCCAGTGGTGGAAAAATATTATAAAAACCTTGGTTATTCTTTCTTTGAAATGACTGGTCGAAAAGGCTGGGAAAAAGTAATGAAACCTTTAGGTTATGAACTAACAAGTATAACAGTATACAAAAGGCTATAAAATGGGCAGTATCTTTAAACCAAGCAGCACTGTTGTTCAGGCTCCTTCTAGTTCACAGACGCAGGGTACTAGTAAGATAGAGCCTTGGGAATCAGTTGCTCCTTACATTGAGAGCTTTCTTCCTAACTTAAGCCGTGGTTTTCAGGTAGCTCCCCAGATTTATCAGGGGCCACTTGTTCCCGGAACTTCCGCTAATACCGCAGTAGCTAGAGAACTGTACGGTCAGGTAGGGCAGACAGCGGCTGGTTTTCAGCCTGGCTTTCAGCAAGTCTACGATCAGAACTTTGCACAGGCAACAGCAGCACCGGGTACCAGTGCGCTTTACCAAGCTCAGACAGGTGCGTTAGCGGATCAAGCTAGGCAACTTACCGAGCGTGACAAACAGGTAGCACAGCAGCAAGCTATGGATGCTGGTCAGTTTGGTTTGGGTTCTACGGCTCTTGGAGAACTACAGGCATTTCAGGAACAGAGACGAGCAGAAACTATTCAATCTCAAATGGCTGCTGCTCTTGAAGCAGAAGAAGCTCGACGAGTTGGAGCTATGGGTCAAGTTAATCCTTTTGCTCAAGGTGTAATACAATCGCAAATGACACCTGCCCAGCTACAGGAGGCTGTTGGTAGAGACATTGAGTCTAGGCAAGGTGCTGAGTTTGCTGATCTACAGCGTCTGTCACAGCAGCAGCAGGAAGCGGAGCGTGCTCAGGCAATCACCTATGCTAACCTGCTGGGTGGCTTGGCTGGTCTTGGTAGTTCCACTCAGATGCAACAGACCTCCTCTGGCATGACTGGTCAAGTTATTCCGGGTTCGTCTATCTTCCAGCAGCTTGCTGGTGCAGCGGGTACTGCTGCGTCACTTTCAAAATCTGACATTAGGCTCAAGACTGAGATCAAACGTGTCGGTGAGCTTGAGAATGGCATTCCAGTGTATCGTTGGAAGTGGACAAAAGAGGCTAAAAAGATTGTTGGAGATCAGGGAACCCTTGGTGTCCTTGCTCAGGAAATCCTTAACATTATGCCAGAAGCTGTCTCCATTGGCTCTGACGGGTACTATCAAGTTGATTACGGGAGAGTTGTAAATGGGTAAAATCTTAGCAGAATTGGAACGCATAGCTTCCCCTGAATACAGGAACGACACTCCCAGTACAGTTACAAGAAAAGCTATGCCAAAAGAGGTAGAGCAGTCTGATTTTGGGGATATGTTTTCTGAAACTACGTCCGAACCATACTTAATGTCAGATAAAGAAATGTATGGTGATGACGGTATTACTACTGACGTTGGAGAACAACACAATATATCAATTTCAGGTGGTAAACAAGCTGGTTACAAAGATGACAGAGATAGAATTATAAAAGAGATTGCTAAAGGTGGTATTGGTAAAGGTCCAGTTCCAGTAAAGCCTATTTCTGGTAGACCTCCTCCTATGCCGGGTATTCCAGGAGGTCGTTCAAGTTATTCTCCCACGCAGTCTCCTTACGGTATACCTTCTGTACTAAGCAGTCAAGCAGCAATAAATAATAATGTAATTCAAACCATATCTCAATCTTTAGAACACACTATGGTTGATAGGCCGTTTTTAAAATTTACAGGTTTGGTTTAGGCAGGATACGAACATGGTAGAAAAAACAAACACAGGTTTTAGTGGTGAATTTCCAAGTCTTGTAGGTCGCGGTTTTCAGCGTGTACTTGAGAAACTAAGAGAAAATACAGTACCTGAATCTTCTAGGACATATCCTGGATTAAGTACTGTCAATACGCCACTTGTAAATTCGGCGGTAGGACCGCTTCGTTTAGGAGCAGAAAGATTAAATGAAAATACTCCAGACGGAAGTCCTTCTTCTTCACAAATAAGAACAGCACTACCTCCTCTTCGAGATGGTGGATTTATACCCGCACGGACAATTCCGAAGACAGTGGCAGAAGGTGCAAACGAAAGTACTAAATCGGCTCTTACTGTTGGTAGTGTCAACGGTAATCAAATGTCAAACGCTAATCGTAAAGCTCAACAAGCTGAAACTTTAATGGGCGGTGACCTTCCTAGTTTTGTAAGCAACCTTCTACGCATGTTTGCACAGCCTGAATTTCAGCAAGCTGGTTTTGAAGGTCAGGGTTTTGGACCTACTGTACTAGGGGCTACTAATGCTCTTAGAGCAATGGACACGCAGGATGCTGCTGCTCAAGAGGCGGCGTTGAAAGCACAATCTGAAGCCGCTGTTTCCTGGGATGCTAAAAGTTTCCAGGTAGAGCAGCTTTCAAACCTTACCCGGTCTATGGAAGCAGCCGGTACTATAGAAAGTATGAAAGAACTACTGAGCGGTGGTTTCATCAGTGGTGGACCTTCCGGGGCTTTAGTTGCTTTGAAGGGAATTGGTGAACTCGTAGGTATCTCACTAGACCCCTCCATGCGTCAAAAATATGAAGACCAAGTTGACCAGTTGGCTACGTCGTTGGTATCCAGCGGTATCTTTGGCAGAGAAGTTAACAAAAGTGAATGGGATACTATTTTCAAACTAATTGCCAAACCCGGTTTAACCAAGGGTGATCAAGTATTGCTCGGCAGGTTGAACACTCTTTTGGCCAAAGTGAATAAGTCTATACAATCGGACAGTAGATCGCTTCAGGTACAAGGTGTTCCTCTCGGACCACTGTTGTCTCCTAGCCAGCCTTTGTTTACGCGAGGTAATTAAATGGAAACTATCCGCCTATATGACGGCACACAGGTAGAAATTCCAGAAGGTTTGACTGACGGTGAGGTTAACAACCTCATTGCTAAGGCTTTTCCGGCTAAAGCAGCCCTTCAAGGTGTTACTTCTGACGTGGAGCGTGAGTACAATCTGACCAGTGGTGTTAAGAACGCCTCTGCTCGTTTCTCTCAGGCTTTGGCTCAGGGAAATACCAAAGAGATCAAGGCGGCAGCAGATGCCGACTATGGTCCCGGTAACTGGGAAATTACCTCGTGGGGTGAGCTTGCTATTAAGCCGGAAGGTCTGCGTAATATAGGAGTTGAGCCTGAAGATGACCGTAAGGTTGTTTTAGACGAAATTGGAAGCTCATTGTACGACTTAGTAGACATGGCTCCCGCGCTTGCAATTGGTGCAGCTTCCGTAGTCGGAGAGGTTCTAGGACCACAGGTGTTTGTTCCCGGCTCAGGTGTTGCAGCAGGTGCAGCCGTGCGTGGTTTCCTAGGAGCCTTTAGTACTCGTAGAGCAGCGGCGATGGCGACAGGTGCTGGCCTTGGTGACATTGCTGGTAACTACGGTGTGGAAGCAGTACAAGCTCTACGAGGAGAACAACATGAAACACCAGGAGAGATTTGGTCTCGTGCTGGTTCTCAAGGCGCTATCGTTGCTGGTCTAACCTTTGGGCTAGGTCTTCCACTTAATGCTTTAGGCTCTGCAACCAATAAAATTTCAAATATCTCCAGAGCCAAACTTGCTGAAGGTAACTCAAACAAAGGTGTTGCGGTAACCGCTCAGAATGCTATAGAAGCACGTGAGAGTATTACCACGATGCTCAAAGACGCAGGTTACTCTGCTAAAGACATTGACGACATTGTACCAGTTCTGACCATTAAACACATGCTTGGCGATCAGGGTACGTTTGCTGGCAAGTTTGCAACAGTGTTGGAAGGAATTGGTTCTAAACAACTCGGAGATAAAATTCCAGGGAAAGCTGTAGATTTTCTAGGAAAGATTGACAATCTTGTTAGAAATGTTGATCCTGTTACGGGTCTTCCAAGAAGTTCGCTTGAAGTTGCTGATCTTGTTAAACAAAACCTAACTAAAACTGAAATTGCACAGGCTAAAAAAGGTTTGGAAGGTATTGTTAAGTTACAAGACGAGCTTGGCCCTAAAATGAACGCGGCTAGGGACGTTACCGAAATTACAGAGATGATACAAACTGTTTTAGCAAAACAGATGGCTCATGGACAAAAACAATTTCAAAGTTCTAAACTTTACGGAACTGCTGAAAATCCAAATCCTGCTCTTAACCTAGGTAATCTTTCTGGCATTGTTGTTAAGAACACTGACGTTGCAGAAATGTTAAACAAAACTGCAAAAGAGTTGGGTAGTGGCAATGCTGACGAAGCTATAAGTTTTATTGCATCTATCGATCAAAATTTCTTAGCAAAAATTGACGGCGCTGTTGAGGTAAAAGACGGAGTTGCTAGGGCTAAAGCTCAAGGGTCTGCTCTTAAAAATATTCCAGATGATATTGTTGGTCCTGATTTTAAAGCATCTGCCGACGCAGTTTTAGAAAAAGGTGCTAAAAATTTAGCAGACATAAACGCTAATGACTTATATCAACTAACCCGTAAACTTTCTGCAAACAGTGGCTTTAAATTTTCAGATGCTGGATCAAAACGTAAGGGCGTTTTGTCTTCTGAACAAGTGTTAAACACCCTAGATAAATACAGTTCAGGTTTTAGTGCTGAACTTAAAAGAGTTAATAAAGAGTATAGAAAGTTTATTAGCCCTTTTAAACAGTCAATGCGAAACATTACTGAAACCAGTGCTCAAACTCCTAAGCAGTACGTAGACGATTTAGTTGCTGGCCGGAAGCCCCGTCTTTTTACTGATATTGTTGAACAGTTAGATAAAGCCTTGAAGGGTACTGATGCAATTGGTGGTAGAGGAGTAGACGTAGCTACTACAGATCAAATTTTAGGAGAAGTTTCTTCTCAATACATGCGTTTTATTAAAGACCAGTTTGATCTAAACGTGACTGCTATTAATGACCTACCAACTCTTAGGAACAATGCTAAGGATGCTTTAAAGGCTATACGAACACTAGAGAGGGCGGACAGTACTCCTAAGTTTAAGTCTACAATTAATCGTTTGTTAGGCACACAGGGTATGCAAGACTACAAAAAAGCTCTTCGGGAACTAGCGGACGGAAAACCAGAAGGTGCTGCAAAGTTGGGTCACGTTCTTAGTTTTAAAGACGCAGGAAACTTTGTAGACAATGTAAGCAACGTTGCTTCAAACGTGTCTAAAACTGACCTAGCTTCAGCCGCTGCTCAGTTTAGAAACCTTAAATCTGTCGATCCAAAAGCAGGAGAGTTTTACAACGAACTTTTCTATTCAGAGATGTATTCAAAGGTATTAAAGTTTGGTGGTTTACAAGCTGCCCAGCGAAACGCATCTATGAAAAGTTGGGCTGACGACATTGTAGCTGCCAACAACGCTTCTCCCGAAGCTCTTAAAGAACTTCTTGGACCTAAGTACTACAAGCCAATGAATGACATGGCTAATACAATACAAGGTGCTTTAAACATCGACCCTTCCGCGGGTGCTATTAGTGCAGCGGGTCTTCCTATAGCAGCTACCAGAGGTGTTATTAACGGTAATATCCTATCTACGCTAAAGCCACTGACACTTATGTATACTATGAGAGGGTTTGGGCCGGGACAACCTGGTTGGAAACGAGTACAGGCCGCTATATCTAGCGGTAAGTCTCAAGAAGAGGTTAACACATTAATGGCCCCTTACGTTGGATCAGCAGTTGATAAAGCTCGTAAAACCGCTGGAGCAACTCTAAGCGGTCGTACAGGTCTACTAGCAGCTTCAGTAGCCTCTTACATGAACGAAGCTGATACAACCTTGCCACCAGAGGGTACTCCCATTGTTCCTAGAGTTGTAAGAGAGTCTGACGAAGACTTACAGAAGCAACAGCAACAGGCAACCGTGTCTCAGTATCAAGACGCAACTTTAGGTACAGCTATGGCAGATGTTATTAGGGCTATACAAGCAACTGGTCAACAGAGTGTAAACGTGCCAAACTCACAGACTTCTTTGTCCGAAGGCTCTAGAATTGCAGGATCAAGGTAATGGCTGACTTTTTTGAAGACTTTAAAAACACAATTAAAAGCACTCCAGTAGCTAGTCAAGAGTTTTCACGATTGAAAAATAAAGCTGCACTCTACGGTGGCGGTGCTGCGGCTATGGGAGCAGGTTCAGTGCTTCCAGAGTCTGTTATCAACACTGGTCGCACTGTTGTCGAAGGTGCTAACCAAATGGCAGATGACTTTGGTCGTTACACCATTGATCCAATGTTGAACCAAATGTTGCCACAGGGTATGAATGTCAATGTGAACACAGGTGTGTCACCAATGGCAGCAGTACGGGGCTTGTTGTCTCAAGGTGGTATGTCACCAATGAACCCGTCTGCTGATGTCTCCTATCAAGCACCAGGGGGAGGTTTCTATGGTTCAGGTACTGTCACGAGTCAAGGAGTGTCTAACCCTACGCTGGGTTATAGTACGCCGGTACTGGGTGGGGCTGGTTCTTTTGACGCTTCTCTTTCTTCCTCTAATATTGGTCCAAAGTTCCCTTCCTCCAGTGACTTATTTGCAACAGCTAAACTCAACTTCAAGTTCTAAGGGTAGTACTATGGCAGGAATATTAGAAATGTTGGGTTTTGGAAAAAACCAACCTCAACAGGGCAAAGGGTTGATGTCTGCTGTGGCGGGGATGCCAAAACCTAGTCCGGTAAAAGAGTATTTTAATACTTTTGTGGCACCAGAAGAATTAAGCAGCAGCGGTCGTGAAAAGTACTACGATGCAAAGACAGATTCCTACAGGGTCTATAGAGTTAAGGATAAAGAAGGTAAGGAAGAGAAACTACTAACAGTTGGAAGTGGGGTTCTTTTAAACAACCTAGCTCTTAAAAGTTTAGGACTTAGTAAAACTCCTAAAGAAGGGGACATGTTACCTGCTAGTGCCGTAGACGCAATTAGTTTAAACCGCTGGGGGGGCGCTCTTAGAAGAGCAACCAGAGAGTTGTCTGGCACAGCTGGGGCTTCTTCTATACACGCTTTAGCTGAACTAATTTATCAAATGGGTGCTGGGGTTGTAAATCCTAGTAATAAACAAAAGTACTTTAGAAATACTTTAAAACTTCTAAAAGAAGGCAAGACTGAAGAGGCTAAGGAAGAAGCCTCCAACTCAGACTGGTATAGGGATACTACGTCTAGAGCACAAAGAGTTATAAGCAGATTCGGTAAAGGGTAATGGACGATAAAACCCCCATTGACATCACTGCTGGCATGGTTGCGTTCGGAGCGGTCATGGATGTACTTCCCGCAATAGCCAGTGTATTTACAATTGTTTGGTTGTCTATTAGAATTTACCAAAACATTCTAGAACTCATTGATCGAAGGAATAAAAAAGATGATGGGGATACCACTTGAACTTGTAACAATGCTGGGTTCTAGTCTGATGGGCGGTGTGATGACACTGTGGGGACAGAGCGCAAAGGCTAAACAAGACTCTTTTCAGAGAGCTATAGAGGGTCTATCAGCACAGTCTAAGGCCACTGACCTAGCTAGGCGTTACGAAAACAAAGGTTTTCAAGTGACACGCCGTGTCATTGCTCTCTCAGCAATAGGCGCTGTTATCGTTTGGCCCAAGGTTGTAGCAGTTTTCTGGCCCGAAATAGGTGTAACGGTAGGTTACACTTCTTGGAGTCCGGGGTTTCTATTCTTTGAGGGTTCAGAAGAAGTTAAATGGCAAGCGGTTAAAGGATTAGTATTAACTCCTCTTGACACACATCTGGTATCTGCTATAATTGGTTTGTACTTTGGTGCATCAATAGTTAAAAATTCAAAGTAACATGAAGGAAATAAAATGGGAAGTCTAATACCGTATGCCGCTCAAATAGCAGCCATTAACGAACAGGTTAAGGGAGACGTGTACTCAGCAAACCCTGTGAACGCAGGTTACACAGATAATCCTTTTGGATATGAGCAGAGTCCTGCTGTTATGCAGGTAGCTTACCCAAACTATTCTATTAATGCTACTAGTCCTACAACTCCACCAGAGTATTCTGCGTTTGGCTACAACACTGTAGGGTCAGCACCAGCAAACAATTCTGAACTAAGTGTAACAGACTTGTTGTCCATGATTAGCGGTATGCAGAACGGTTCTATACCACAAGCTCAAATACCAGTAAATCTATTGAGCGCACTAGACGTGGCTGGTCGTCAGGTTGCTGACGCTTACGGCTCAGTTCCTCCGGGAGAACAGCAAGCAGCGGCAGCAGTAGAGGAACAAGTTGCGACCCCGGCAGCGGTTCCTCAGAAATCGATGGACTGGCACATCAGAAATAATGTAGCCACGGAAGCCGAGTTTGTACGAGCAGAAAACGCGAATAATCGGGCACTACCAAGATCAGCAAGCCGCGATGAGGTATTTGCCATAATGCATGGCGGTGGCCAGTAATAAGAGAAAGAGACTACTATGAAAAAAACAGTAGACGCTTTTATAAAATATTTCACGTCACTTTTGTTATTCCCTTGGACTAAAAAGAAAAAGGTAAAAGAGTACATACCAAAATATTTGGGAGGCTAACCGTGGCCCCCCGCGTGTCTATTAAGCGACAAACCTAGGCAGGTAAGTTCTTCCAAACTCTCTTGAGAAGTTCTTCCTGCCTTTTGTTTTCATATTCTTGCCTTATTTCTTCTACTGTTCTAAAGCATCCTATACAATACTCGTGGTCAAGGTCTAACTTGCATTTGTTTGTACACTTACTAGACTCCACAACTCCCACCTTGTCCAGATATCTCACATATGTCGTGAGTTTCCAGTCCTTCTTCAAACTCTGTGCCTAGCTTATCTACAGCCTCAGAATACGGCACACTAGATAGAGGCTGTCCTCCTCTACATGCGTCGGGGTACACCGTGAACCCTCGCAGCCTGTGAGCATAACTAGCCAAAGTATTGGTAAACTCTTCAACAGTGTCTTCATTGTTGAGCTTACTACCCCACTTAGGAAGGTTAATTGTAGAAGAGATGGACATGTCCACATAGTCTTGAACATCCGCTTGAAAAGCCATACGTCGTTTATAGTCTTCTGCTAGGTCAATAGCTGACTCGATCTTACTAGGGTCTGTACCGTAGATGTCGATGATCTCCTGAGCCGCTGAGTCCACAACGTACTGATAGTGCCAACGACTTTGCCCCTTTAAGTAACGTCTTTTGTAAGCAACAGCATAAATAGGCTCAACACCAGTAGAGGTACCAGCCAATATACCAATTGAGCCGGTGGGGGCAATCGCTCTATTAGCGACAGGGCGGGATATGCCAAGAGTATCACTGTACCCAGAACTAATATGGTCACTATGGCCTTTGTAAACTCCCAACCATCTGTGAAGTTCTTCCGTAACTTCATACCTGTATCCTCTTTTAATAAGCCACTCGTGCATACCCATGAGACCTAGGCCAAGCCTACGGTTCTTCTCTCGTGTCTGATACACTTTGTCGTAAGGAAGTTTAGCTTTTAACGTACCACATATAAGAAACTTAGTGCTAAGTTCTACAATATCCCTGAACTCTTGAAGTGTTTCTACACGACCAAGGTTGATACTACCTAGGTTACAAACGTCAGAGTCGTCAGCACTGGTCACTTCTGTACATGCGTTGCGAAGAGTCTCGTTTTCCTTATCAAAGAAGTTAAAGCTAAAACCAGGTTCCGCTGTCTGTAGAGCTTGACGCACGTTCTGCTTAAACACATCTCCAACGTCACCAGTGTCCCAGTAGTTAAGAAGCCACTCGGTGTCGTAGTTGACTGATACATTCGTCATGTCCAGAGGAGCGTTGTAGTTAAAGTCTTGCTCTTTAATCTGTCCAATAGAGAAGCCAGTGTTGGCAACGGGCATGTCGTACCAATTCTTGGAAACTAAAAACTGCTCAATGTCTCTATGTTTCCAGTTAAGGCTTGCGTATATTGCAGACCTCCTAGAACCTCCCTGCATAACTCTACGGCCAATCTCGTTAATCATCTGCATCTTAGGTATGGGTCCAGATGCAATGCCTCCTGTCTTGCTCAGGGTGGCCCCAGAGGGGCGATAGACGCTGTAGTCTACCCCTATGCCCCCGCCTGTCATCAGACACGACTCAGACTTCCAAGATAGGTTAGCCCAATCTTCTCTACTGTCCTCTTCTGCCTTCAACAAGTAACAGTTATTAAAAAACTTGTTGGCACGTCCTGCATAATACAGATAGCGACCACCGGGAATAAACTTCAACTCTGTAACCATTTGAGTCAGCGTTGAGATTTCGTCTGCCGTAAGATAATTTCCGCAAACGTCTTCAACTAAAACACGCGAAAGGTCGGCCCAGTTATTACACCCCTCGTGAGCATACTTGTGTTTGAAGATATCTTCGCTAAACTTAGAGCGGAACATTGGATTTTCATTACTTTTAAAACTCATTATAATCTACCGGCCTTAGTTGAAACTCGTTAATGTGCTCTTCAATCTTGTCGTACAGTAGCACAACTAAATCAAAATTGTCTAACCCTATTATACTTAGTATCTCGTCTGGGCTATATGCTTCCGATAGGTCTAACAGTATCTGTTCAGAAACCATGAGCAATCTCTTCTTTTGACTTACCCTCGTCTCCTACTAAGAACACAGGTCGTCCCGCTCTAAACTTTAAGTCTAGTCCCTTGTCTTCCCAACACACAAACTTGTGAGCACAGTATGAGCAGTTTATACCTAGCTTCTTACGGCCAGAAGGCTTGTCGTCCACCTCTTTAAAAGGTCGATCTGGAGGTGTGTCAACGGCCAGCATTTCTCTAACGTGCTTGATCCTGGCTGACGTGTCCTCTAAGTCTTCGTGCGTGTAGGTAGCAAGCTCACCACCGCTCTTGTCCATAGCCAAGAATGTACCGCTCTTCTTGCCCATTGCGTTAGCGTAGCCACTAATCTGAGAGATGTATCCAAAAGCATCGTCGTCAGGCAGTGTACCGTTCTTAAACTTCTTCATTGCAAAGCTGGAAGCGGACTTAACATCTACAAGGTGTCCGTCAATTACGGCATCTATGTGTCCTACAATACCATCTACTTCGATACGCTTCTGCTGGTCCTCCACTGTGTGTCCAGCTTCCTTGGCAAGGTATAGAATAAGAGCTTCTACAAGATCGCCAAAGAGAAACTTGAGCCTTGTCTCAGGGGTAAACGGCTCTGGTTCGTGTTCTCCCTTGATGTCCATCCAGAGAGCGCGATCACACGGCTTACCTAGATTAGACATACGCAGTGCGGGTTTGCGTTCAGCAGTAGAGAACCACAGTTGTTTACGCATTGCCTCCATCATGGTATACGCCATCTCAAATAGCGCAGCTTTATCAGGTTCTTTTTTACCCTCGTCCAGAAGTTTATAAATATCTGGTACAAGTGTATCAATTGTTTTCTTGCTCATCAGCATACTCCAATTTTACAATGTCTTTGTGTGACTTTTGCTTACCGTTACGTAAGTCAGAGACACGTCTATGGTCGTAACCGTTGTCTTCGCACCACTGTGTAAGGGTTGTATCTACTACCTCTTCAACAACAGTACTACCTTGTCTGACTACATAAAAAGTTCCTCTGTAGGCAGGGTTGTTAGTTCCTCTAAACTTGTCTCTAAGTTCCTCACTCAGGTAACTCTTAACGGGTCTATAGAAACGCAACCCCCCTACATTGGCATTGTAGTAACTATCACTCTCCAAAACACCTAGTTCAACCTGTAACTTCATCTCGTTATAGTACAGGTTTCTTTTATTGTCACAGAGCATAAGTATTTCAAATTTAAAGTTTTCCTTGCCAAGTTCTTTTATCTCAGGAACCATGTAGGAACTACTGCTACAGTATTTCTTCCACTCGCTGGCTTTAATACGCTTACGGCTACCCTTCTTAAACTTCCAAAGGTGCTTACAACCTATGTAAGACTTACCTGTATCCAAGCGAGTGATCTGGTAGACAAACCCAAGATGTGCATCAGGGTTAAAATTGCCTACCAGGCTCACGTCCCAGTGACCGTAGTCAGACACGGTTAGAACTCCACCTCTTCTTTAGACTCCTGAAAATCGTCTACCGTCTCGTCGTCAAAGGCGGCATTGGATGACTTGTACTCCACGATGTTCGTAAACTTAACACCTGCGATAAACGTTGTTACACCTGTGCCAAACTTGTTATCGTAAGGGCGCTGACTGACCTTAACAACACCCGTAGTACCCTCGCCCAGCATCTGCGGACCATCGTAGTCAGTACCGTCCTTGTTATACAACTGGGGCTGGTAGTTGCTCTTCAACTGAACATAGGGAAGGCCGTTGAACTTTTCGTCGTTCTGGTTAAGTTTAATTCCTAGCTTTTTGACGTGACCGATTTGGTCACCCTCCAAGGAAACAGCGCAGGACCAACGGTCAAACTTGTCCTTGGTGTCGAACAGATAGGTGTAGTAGAGGTTACCCTCAATGTATGAATCTTGTCTTGCAACCATGTTAGTGTATCTCACTCCAATTGTTACCAATTTGTACGTCACAGTCTAATTTGCAGCGTAAATTATACTCTTTATTGACCTGTGATATAGCTATTTTAACACACTCAGACACAGAGTCAATACTTTCCTTACTACATTCTATAACCATTTCGTCGTGTACCATTGCAACTAGCCTAGCTCCAGTATTCTTCAGGCTCATTATAGATGCAGTGTTCATAAACCACCTCTTCATAAGTACAGCAGAGGAACCTTGAATGAGCGTATTGATGCTGGCGTGTGGGTGTCTCACCACTATTTGTCGTCCATCTATAGCTCTCAAACGTTTCTCTGATGTCCCTTTAGACACTACTGCATCTCTCAGGCGAGAGAATGCTGGTAAGTTAGACAGGAACCTTTCCCGAAGTTGCTTACCGTCCTTAGCAGTGCCGTTAACTACAGAACCAATCTTAGCATCTCCGGCACCGTAGAGCAGAGCATAGATAAAAGTCTTAGCTTGGTCTCTGGTGTCTAGTCCAGCCATGTTCTGATTGGCTGTGTGTATGTCTCCGTCCAGAACCTCCTTGGTGTATTCTGCATCGTTCATATAGTGTGCTAGTACTCGAAGTTCTAAACCGGCGGCGTCGGTATCTATTAAAATATTTCCGTAGTCTGCTTGCCACATCTGTCTGCACTCTAGACCAAAAGGTTTTCGCAGAGACGGTATCTGCTGCAAGTTTGGCTTAGAGCACGACATACGGTTTGTTATGGCTCCTAGCGTGTGGTAGTGGCAGTGTACTCTATCTGCTTCTCCACATGCCTTGATCCAGGAATCAATCATCGCAGTGCGCTTCTGTAGCATAAAGTAACGAGCCAGTATCTGCGCTTCTTCTATTTTACATTCTTCTAAGGTGCTCTCATCTACCTTTGGCTGACCCGTTGGGGTAAACTGTGTGGGCTTCCACCCTTTTTCTATGAGCCTCTCACCTATCTGCTTACGACTCGCCGGGTTAAAAGGTTTAAGTTTTGTCTTAGTCTTTAGCTGTATCACCTCTGGTTCAAAAGTGTCCTGCATCTGCACTACGATTTCTTCTTGTTCTTTAAGAAGTTTAGAGTAAACCTTGTGTGCCAGTTTCTTGTTAAAGGCAAATCCGTTTTCTTCAACGTGCGTAGCCAACCGTTGCATACGGTGTTCGTCAGCGATTGACTTCTCTGAAAAATCCTTGGTTTCTTCACAAACTATCCCATACACTTTAGCACAGAGGAGAACATCTTGCTCACAGTATACTATCATATCATCTGTAAGCTGGTCCCAAGACTCCTCGTAAGAACCCTTGAAGAACCCTAGACGTTCTCCCCATGCTTTCAAGCCGTGGCCCTTATCCCTATCGGGTTTCGCCATGCGCGAAAGTACTAAACTGTCCGCCTGTTTATAGACAGGGACATTAACTTCCCACAGTTTACGCAACGCGGGGAAGTCAAAGGAAGAGCCATTGTGAGCGACAATCTTGTCAAAACTGTTAAAGTATTCCTGAACACCTGCTTGTGTTAGGAACGTCTTGACAATATTGTTTTCAACATCGAGAGTTACAAGGCAATGGATCATAGAGTAGTCCAGCCCGTCTGTCTCGATGTCTATTACAAGTGTATCTAGCAATTCAATTCTTTCCAGCTTACTGGAAACAGTTTAGCACAGTGGTCTGAAATTGCAAGAGCAACTTCTCGTGTTTCTTCCTGAGCGGTTTCCTCTGTCCTGAGTTTACACACTCGTGCAAACGCTGCTACTGAGCCTGTCCAGTACCACTCGGTATAGGTAGACTGAGGCAGCACTGCTCTAGCTTGTTCTTCACAAACTTTTAACTTCAGTAGTCTAGTATATGCGTCGATAGAGTGTGCAACAGATGAAGCGTAGATGTCCTCTACAATTCCCTGAGAGATAACACCAAAGGTTTCAGAACCTTGTTTTTTATCTTCGCTCTGCTCTCTCCACATGTTGGAAAACCAGGCGTCGGGCTTTTCAGAGACGTATCGCCTACTAATTTCGTTCCACACTAGCCCTACTTGATGCTTTGCAAGCTGCCTAGCTACAAAAATTGGAGCTGTTATGTGGAAAGAAATACTGGTGTGTCCAAAGGGTGTCCAATGATTGTTCTTAGCTAAGTAAGCGATAAGTTTTTTATCCCCTACTGTAATTTTCGTACTAATCTTACCGAAACTAACACGGGCTGCGTTAACTACTGATAAATCACTACCCATAGAGTCCACTAGAGATACATCTTTATCCATTATCCTTGACCTCTTTTTCTAGAATATGACCCCGAATATGGAGAGTGTTTATTTAAATTTTTAGTATGATTTCTGGGAGATAGCTTACCGCGCCTTCTGTTTAAGTTTCTAGGCACGTAGGTGTTAGTTCCGAATTTAGTTTTCTTTGCCACTCAAAACTCCTGCTCGATAGTGTCCATGCGTCCCGTCTTCTTATCGTAGAACAGCCTACCAGCTAATCCTACATCGCCAGTGTAACGGCACTTCAGTACCCTCAACGTCGTCGTGTTACACACCACTGGATCGTCGCTCTGTGTGTCACGCTCCAAGGCTACTACAGTGTCGCTAATCTGTGCAATACCGTGTGATCCCCTCAGATGTCCCAGGTTAATCTCCACGCCTTCCTCGTG
>Ga0075446_10000174_pt1 | contig 25971 bp, 25 predicted proteins | sample CoawatmetaG05DNA_FD_71590 | JGI IMG/M metagenome (GOLD analysis project Ga0075446, IMG submission 71590) | Marine microbial communities from the West Antarctic Peninsula - Coastal water metaG058-DNA | ecosystem: Environmental > Aquatic > Marine > Coastal | place: Atlantic Ocean: West Antarctic... | reverse complement strand
ATCTCTTATTGCATGCCAACCATAAGATTCAAATCGTTTTGCAGTGTCATCGGTATACCAACCATCAATATGTCCATCAATAGAAATACCATTGTCATCCCAAAAAGCGATTAATTTACCAAGCCCCCAAGTGCCTGCAAGTGCGCACGCTTCATGTGATACGCCTTCCATTAAACAGCCATCACCAAGAAAAGCATAAGTATGATGATCAACGACATCGTGACCTGGCTTATTAAATTCATTAGCAAGAAGTTTTTCTGCCATTGCAAAACCTACTGCATTACTAATGCCCTGGCCTAATGGACCAGTTGTGGTTTCAACACCAGGCGCATAACCATATTCTGGATGGCCCGCACATTTAGAATGCAATTGTCTAAAGCTTTCAATCTCTTTCATTGGTAGATCATAGCCAGTTAAATGGAGGAGTGAGTAAATTAGCATTGACCCATGGCCATTTGAAAGAATAAAGCGATCACGATTAGCCCAATCAGGATTAGTTGGATTATGGCTTAAATGATGATTCCAAAGTGCCTCACCAATTTCAGCCATACCCATAGGTGCGCCGGGATGTCCTGACTTTGCTTTTTGAACTGCATCCATTGATAGTGCTCGGATTGCATTTGCTAAATCTTGTCTTGTAGCCATTATTTAATCTCCATAATTAATTTCTTTGGTATAGCCAATCAGGCTTTCTGTACATTTGTTAATTTATTTTAGAATTATTCACTAAAGTAGCCATTCAATCAAGATATCTGCTATTTAATTCTATTTGACTTCTTTCCATTTTAATGAACAACCAATGCTTGAAAATTGTATTTCTGGTCCTTTTTGAGTTTCAGATATTAATTTCATAGCCTCACATAAATCTTTTTTATTATCTGTGGGAGGGATCTCTCCTCTTCCAGTAGAATCGAATCGTCCGCGATATTGCAACTCTAATTCCCTATTGAACCCAAAAAAATCTGGGGTACAAATTGCATTATAGGATTTTGCAACAGATTGAGACTCATCAAAAATATACGGAAAAGTGAAATTATGCAAAACTGATAATTTCTTCATTTCTTCGAATGAGTCCTGAGGGTAATTGATAACATCATTGCTAGAAATTGCAATTGAGTTAATTCCAATTTTTTTTAACTCTGAGAGATCATTAATTAACCTTGGAAGAATAGCTTTAACATAAGGGCAATGATTACAAATAAACATTATTAAAAGACCATTTTTACCTTTAGCTTTATCAAGAGTCCATAATTTATTATCAATGCCCAATAAAGAGAATGGCTTTGCCTTCAAGCCAAAATTACATAATGGTGTATTTAAACTAACCAAAAATTTTCTCCATTCTGTATCATTAAATTAATATTAATAACTTATTTCAAAATATATGAACAGATTTTACCATTCTAAACCCATAAACATTAATGAAAATATTGTTATGGATGATTTGGCTACTCACCATGCTTTAAAAGTAATGCGCCTGAAAAATAATGATCAGTTAATTTTATTTAATGGGGATGGGTCCGACTACACTGGACAAGTAATTAATATCAGTAAACGTCAAATTGAAGTATCAATTAAATCAAAGAAAAATATTGGGAGCGAGTCAAATTTAAAAGTAATTCTTTTGCAAGCACTTACTTCCAGTGAGAAAATGGATCTAATTATTCAAAAAACAACTGAACTAGGAATTGGTGAGATTCAGCCAATTATATGCGAAAGAAGTATAGTGAAAATTAAAAAAGAAAAATTAGAAAAAAAGTTATCACACTGGCGTCAGGTTTCTATTTCGGCTTGTGAGCAATGTGGGAGAGCCAAAATACCTAAAATTCACGAGCCTGAAAATATTATTAAATACCTTGAAAAGATAATAGAATCTGATGAGGATACCAAAATAATCTTAAGCCCTGAGGCCTCAAAATCCCTGGATAATATTACTCCTGACATCAAGCAAGATATAAAAGTTTTAATCGGTCCAGAAGGTGATTTTACTAAAAAAGAATTAGACTTATCTATTCAAAAAGGGTTTTCGCCTATCAAAATAGGACCAAGAATTCTGCGTACAGAAACTGCACCCATATCTATTTTGTCAATTCTACAATATAAATACGGAGATATTGTATAAATTACATTATTTAGATTATAATTAACTAATTATTAATTATATATATGTAAAAAATACAATATGAACCCAGGCCAAATTGTTAGGAAATTACGCAAAGAGCGAGATATGACACTTACTAATTTAGCAAGAAGTATAAATATAGATCCTGGAAACTTATCAAGAATTGAAAGAAATGAATTAAATGCTAGCTTTAATTTACTTGAAAAATTGTCTTTGGCTTTAAATGTGTCCCCATTAGTATTTTTTAACAAAAATTTTCCTCAGAATGATTTAGTTAGTGAATCCAAAAGTTTTGTTAAAAATTTTAGACTATCTGCAAAGTTTATTAACCAATTTAATAATAAAACATTCGTTATTGCTATTGGGGGCGAAGTAATTGGTGATGATCAATTTAAATCTATTGCATGTGATATTAATTTATTACACTCGATGAATATTAATATTGTTTTAGTACATGGAATCAGACCACAAATTGATCAAAAATTAAAACATGAAACTACAAAAACTCAGTTAATTAAAAATATCAGAGTAACTAAAAAAGAAATGCTAAACGATATAGTCGAGGTTAATGGGCTAATCAAAACACATATTGAGGCTACTTTGTCGTCAGGTATTTTAGATTCGCCAATGCTTGGAAGTAATATTAAAGTGTCTAGTGGAAATTTTATAACTGCAAGACCATTAGGAGTAATTGATGGGGTAGATATGGAGCTAACAGGTCAGATAAGAAAAATTGATACTAATGCAATAACTGATAAATTAAGCAATAAAGAAATTGTAATTATTTCACCCTTGGGTTATTCACCAATAGGGGATATATTTAATTTATCATACGAACAAACTGCTGCACATGTTTCACAAGCAATAAAAGCTGAAAAATTAATTTATTATATAAATGCAAATGGTATTTTAAATATTCGTGGTGAATTAATCCCAGAACTAACTACCTTTAAAGCAAAACATTTAATTGAAAGTATTGAAAATCCAAAAAATGCACCTTTTATTTCTTATCATGATTTCAATATTCTCAAAAGTAGCCTATATGCAATAAAAAATAATATTGAAAAAGTACACTTAATAAATAGAAATATAAATGGGTCAGTAATAGAGGAAATATTTACAGACAAAGGCTCTGGGACAGTTTTAACAGAATATTCTCTTCAAAATATTAGGGCTGCAGAAATAAGAGATATCAATCAGATAATCAATATTATTGAGCCATTGGAAAAAGAAGGGGTTCTTGTTGTTAGAAAAAATAAAAATATTGATAAAGATATAAACTACTTTTATGTTATTGAGCATGGCCATAATATAATTGGGACAGTTGCTCTGTACCAATATGAAGAAATGATGGAGATAGCTTGCTTTGCAATTCATGATAATTATCAAAACCTTGGTTACGGTAAAAAGTTATTAAGATTTTGCGAGCAAAAAGCTATGAACAAAAATATAAAAAATTTATTTATACTTACAACTCAATCAGAACACTGGTTTATAGAGAATAACTTCTCCCTAACAGATAGAAAATTTATACCAGATGAAAGAAAGAAAACCTATACTATCGAACGAAACTCTAAATACTTTATCAAGAGGCTATAAAATATGACACCAAATGAAAAATCCAAGGTTTTAAGTGAGGCGCTGCCATATATTAAAAAATTTTTTGGTAAAACAATTGTTATTAAATTTGGTGGTAATGCTATGGTTGACACTAAACTTCAGCAATCATTTGCTAAAGATGTGGTGCTCCTAAAATTAGTTGGTATGAATCCCGTCGTGATCCATGGAGGAGGTCCTCAGATTAATAACTCCCTCGATAAATTGGGAAAAAAACCTTTATTTGTGCAGGGGATAAGAGTCACTGATGAAGAAACAATGAAAATTGTTGCAAATGTCTTAAATGAGATCAACAAAGAAATTGTATCGCTAATCAAAAAAAATGGGGGTGATGCCAATAGTTATAGTAGTAAAGAAACTATAGGAATTATCAAAGCCAAAAAATTGCAAGCACAAGAAAAATCAATTGATCTTGGATATGTTGGTGAAATAGTAAGTATCGATCCAAATTTTATGAAGCACCTTACAGATGATGGAATCATTCCAGTCGTTGCCCCCATAGGAATAGGAAGTGATAAAAAAATATATAATATTAATGCAGATGTTGTAGCTTCAAAATTTGCAGAGGTTTTGAATGCTGAAAAATTAGTATTAATGACCAACACAAAAGGTGTTTTAGATAAAAAAAATAATCTAATTAGTGGTCTAGTGCCAAAAGAAATTAAAAATCTAATAGATGATGGAACTATATCCGAAGGTATGCTTCCTAAAATAAACTCTGCGGTACATGCTGCTAAGCATAAAGTTAATACTGTGCACATTATTGATGGGAGAGTTGAGCACGCATTATTACTAGAAATATTAACTGATCAAGGTGTTGGCACTCTAATTAAGGACCAATAAGTTGGAAAATACATGGATATTCGATCTTGATAATACGTTGCATGATGCACAAAAAAAAATATTTCCTGTAATTAATCAAAAAATTAATCAATACATCTGTGAAAAAGTAAAAATTAATTTTACAGAAGCTGACTTACTAAGACAAAAATATTGGGACAATTACGGAGCCACTCTAGAGGGTTTAATAAAGCACCATAATATTGACCCAACTGAATTTTTAGAAGAGACTCACTCACTTACAAATTTAAAAGAATTAGTCGTCCCGATGCCAGACTTAATCGAAGTATTATCCTCGATAAATGAGCAAAAAATACTTTATACAAATGCTCCAAGAAATTATGCAAATAAAGTGCTTGAGATATGCAAGGTCGAAGATTGCTTCGATGGGGTTTGTAGCATAGAAGATTGTAATTTCTTAGCAAAACCAAGCGCAATTTCAATGAAAATTTTTCTAAAGAAATATAAAATTAAATCTGCCTGCTTTGTAGACGATGTAAAAAAGAATCTTGAAACAGCTAATCAATTTGGTTTATCTACAATATGGTTAACTAATGAAAAAGAAAGTCCTTCATATATTGATAAGAAAATATCTACACTAAAAGATTTAATTACTGACTAATTTTTTTAAGTACGGAAAGTCTTTCTTGATAAACAAAATTCTTAATTTCACCCCCAGATTTTAAAGTATGTAACTCACTTTTTAATTGATTTATTTCATTTGAAAAAAGATAGAGAAATTTATTAAGATCTTCATAAGTTGGAGTCATTATTTCAAATGTTTTATAAAGCAATGGGATTATATTTAGAATCTCTGAAATGATATTTGGGCGCCTAAAGAAATCAAGGCGCTGTAAGCAATCTAATTTATCCTCTGCCCTTAATGCTGAAAAATTTTTAAGATTTAACTCTTCATTTTTAATACTATTAAATATCTTAAGGTATAGACTAGATATTTTTAAATGCTTTAATAAATATATTTCTTGCTCTATCCATCCTTTATTTGTCTCAGATTGGTAATACTTACCAAAATATGGGATCAGTAGTAACATAATAATTTTGGATTCAGCCTTCAAATAATTTGGTGCTTCTTTCATTGCTAAGCCTAGGCTAACAAAATCTCGAGATGAATCTGAGTTAGGATTGAGCCCAGGTAAAAGCTCATTCAGCGCCCCACATTTACAAAGGTAATGAAGCATAATATCTGGATTTTCACCTTCTAATCCTTTTGTAATTTCTGCCACTACTCGCTCCACAGATAAAGACTTTAGCTCACCACTTGAGACCATCTTTTTCATTAAAGCTAATGTTTCTGGCTGTACTTTAAATTGACTATCTAAAGCTGTAAATCTAGCTACCCTTAGAACCCTCAAAGGGTCTTCGATAAAAGCCTCGCTAACATGTCGAATTATTTTATTATTAATGTCATCTTTTCCATTGAATGGATCATAAATATTTCCATCCTCGTCTTCGGCTATTGCATTTATAGTAATATCTCTTCTTTTAAGATCTTCCTCAAGGGTTACATCAGGTGATGTATAAAATTTGAAACCATGATAGCCCTTACCAATTTTTCTCTCTGTTCTTGCAAGTGCATATTCTTCTTTAGTTTTAGGGTGTATAAATACAGGGAAATTTTTTCCAATTGGTTTGTAGCCTAATTTAACCATTTCATCAGGAGTGCTTCCGACAACCAAATAATCTTTATCATTTACTGGTATACCTAATATTTTATCTCTGATAGCACCCCCAACTAAATAGATTTTCATATATTAATATTTTTTATAATTAATTAAATAAGTGCTTAATTCTTTAAGAGATCGCTTAAAGCTATATGAATGATTAACCCTCACTGTGTTGCTAGTCTCCATAGATTTTAAATTATCTGTTGTAATAATTTTTACTGGAGATAGCATTAATAATCTAACGAATATATATGACATTCTATTATTTAAACTAACAATAATATTGCACTTTTTATCACATTTAGTTATCAATTTAATAATCTCATAAAAAGTAAATTTCTTAGGGCCACCTAAATTAAAAACCTTTTTATATGTTTTTTTATCACTGATACATTTTATTATTATATCTACTAGATCTCTAACGTAAATAGGTTGGAACTCAGCTTTTGGTGATACTAAAAATATTACAGGTAAAAAACGAACTAGATTTTTGAATAAATTAATAAATTTATCATTAGGTCCAAATACTATCGAAGGTCTTAGTATTGTCCAATCATGCAACTTAAATTTATTTTTAATAACAAGTTCTGTCTGGTATTTTGAATGCAAATATCTACTTAACGATTTTTTACTCGAGCCTAATGCACTTAAATGAATAAATCTTTTTATTTTTTGTTTTAAAGCTAAATTTATTAGTTTAGTTACAAAATCTTCATGTGCCGTTGAAAACTTAACAGCATTGCTTTCATGCAAAATACCTACAAGATTTATTACGATATCTGTGCCTTTAAGGTCATCTGGTAAAGAATCATTTGAAGAAATTTCTATTATTTTTACTCTATGGAAAGGTTTTAAATGATTTGCTTTATTTTTTTTTCGGGTAAAAACACGAATTTCAACAGGTATTTTATGTAACTGATTAATTAATTCAGTTCCAATAAATCCAGTACCACCAAATATGGAGATTACTTTCATTAATCTATAGGTGCAAATATCTTAGAGAAAAATAAATAATTATAATGATAAGTCCCAAGGAAATTAAATACTTAATTGCATCTCTTGCTAAAAATAAATATCTTTTATTTTTTGTAAAAAGAAAACAGCCAACCATCAAAGCTAGAAATATACATAGAATAAAAATACTTAGTTTTATAAATATCATTGCAATATTTCTAAATTCTTAATATCAAAATCATTTTTATTTTTAGCATAATCACTTGCTAACGTTGCAGTTTTTTCATTTTCAAGATCTAAATACTCAACCGCCCATTTTTTTTTCTGCTTCAACATTAGCCTAAGTAATTTATTATTAAGTTCATGTCCAGATTTATATGCTACAAATTTTCCAATAATAGGCATGCCAATCATATATAAATCACCTATTGCATCTAAAATTTTATGCCGAACGAATTCATCTGAATACCTTAATCCCTCATCATTTAAAATCTTATACTCATCTAGAACAATTGCATTATCCAATGAACCACCACGAGCCAAACCATTAGATCTTAGATATTCTACTTCCTGCATAAATCCGAATGTCCTTGCCCTACTAATATGGCTTACATACGAATCTTTAAAGAAATCTATCTCGACACGATTATTTTTCTCTTTAAAAGCCGGGTGTGGGAAATCAATTGTAAAATCAACTAAAAAGCCGTTGTAAGGTTCGAATTTGGCAAACTTTTCGCCATCTTCAACTTTAATCACATCTTTAATCACAGCAAATTTTTTCAATTCTAATTGTTCACAAATTACTGCAGACTTTATTAAATATACAAAAGAGATTGAACTTCCATCCATAATTGGTATTTCAGAGCCATCAACTTCAATTAAAATATTATCTATCCCCGAAGCAGACAATGCAGACATTAAATGTTCGACTGTAGAAATTTTATATTTACCTTTACTGATTGTTGATGATAGCCTAGTTTCTTTTACAGCTTGTGGTTCAACTTTTATTTCTATTGGGACTTTAATATCTGTTCTTTTAAAAATTACTCCGCTATTTTCTTTGGCTGGTTTTAATACAATACGAACTTTTTGTCCTGAATGAAGGCCAACTCCAACAGCACTTACTTTATTCTTGATTGATCTTTGGAAAATCATTTATTTTTTCTTCTCATAAAAGCTGGGATATCATATTCTTCCTCATCTGACATTACAGCCTCATTAAGGCTATCTTCATCAGATGTGTTTGATCCAAATACATTTGGACTGTATTCATCATTGGCCTCTAAGGTTTCTTTATCATCCACTGCCACATCTGCATCAGGTTTATAAATGAATTCGCGCAAGACCTCACTATTATTTTGATCTAAATTATTTGTCATATTTAAATTTTCTTCTTCTTTTGAATAAGCCAACCCAGTAGCAACCATTGTTACTCTGATCTGATTACCCATTGCATCATCTATTACATTTCCAACAATTACATGTGCATTTTCTGCAGCGTATTGTTTAATAATATTCATTACCTCATGATATTCTTTCATTTTAAAATCACTGCTTGCAGAAATATTTACCAGCATTCCTTTTGCATTATTAAGATTAACATCTTCCAATAATGGACATGCAACAACTTGTTTTGTAGCAATAGTCGCTCTGTCTGAGCCCTCTGCAGTTCCTGATCCAATCATCGCCATACCCATTTCACTCATAACTGTTTTAACGTCTGCAAAATCTACATTAATTAGTCCTGGGTTATTTATAATTTCAACAATACCTGATACTGCACTATATAAAACATCGTTTGCAGCTCCGAATGCATCTACAAAAGTTACATCTGCCCCTAAAACTCCCATTAATTTTTCGTTTGGTATTGTGATAAGTGAGTCGACATGATTTACAAGCTCATCAATTCCATCATTGGCAACTTGAACTCTTCTACCTTCAAAATTAAAAGGTTTTGTTACAACAGCGACAGTTAGAATGCCTAACTCTTTAGCAATTTGAGCAATAACAGGAGTTGCTCCAGTTCCAGTTCCTCCACCCATTCCAGCAGCAAGAAAAAGCATATCTGCTCCTTCAAGTGCGTCGATTATTTTATCTTTATCATCTAATGCAGCCTGCTTTCCTTTGTCTGGTCTTGCACCAGCACCTAGACCTTGAGTTAATATCTCTCCAATCTGGACAATGGTATTTGCTTGACTTTTCTTTAACGATTGAAGATCAGTATTTGTACAGATAAACTCAACGCCCATGACATTTTTTTCAATCATATAGTCAACAGCGTTTCCACCACAACCACCGACACCCATAACCTTAATAATGGCTTTTTGCTTCTTTCCTTCTACGACTTCAAACATAAATTACCCCATATCGCATTAAAAGTTTCCTTGAAACCACATTTTTGCTATTTTCAGAATATGACTAATCGAGTTTCTTTTTCCTAATTTATCTATATTTCTTTGTAAGTCATTCTTGCCCATAATTAGTAAGCCTACACCGGTTGAATATCTTGGGTTTTGTACAACCTGCAAAAGTCCATCAATATTTCTAGGTATTCCGATTCTAACAGGCATACCAAATATTTTCTCCCCTAACTCCGTCATTCCATTTAGCATTGAGGAACCGCCGGTAATAACTATGCCGGATGCAATAGTACTTCCCATTCGGCTTCTTTTTATTTCATTTTGGACATTTTCAAAAAGCTCCTCGATTCTTGGTTCAATAACCTGCGCCAAAGCTTGCGAAGTAATCTTTTTTGGCTCTTGACCATCGACAAGAGGTATTTCAATAATTTCGTTCGTAGATGCTAAGCTTGGCATAGCAGCCCCATATTTTTCTTTAATATCTCCTGCAGATTGTGTTGTAGTCCGGAAAGCAACAGCGATATCATTGGTTATTTGGTCTCCAGCAACTGGAATTACTGCAGTATGTTGAAATGCACCATTCTTTATTAAGGCAATATCTGTAGTTCCTCCACCAATATCCACCAAACACACTCCTAATTCTTTCTCATCTTGAGTTAAAACAGCTGCACTCGATGCCAAAGGCTGAAAAACTAAATCAATTACCTCTAAACCACACTGTTTAATACATTTAATAATATTCTGGCGTGCAGCAATGGACCCAGAAATAATATGCACCTTAACATTAAGAAGCTTACCGCTCATCTCTAAAGGCTCTTTTATATCTTCTTGATCATCAATAATATATTCTTGATCTATAACATGCAAAACTTCTTGATCGGTTGGAAGGTTAACTGCTTCAGCAGTATCCCGAACTTGGTCTACATCCATCTGAGTAACTTCTTCATCTTTAATTTTTACCATACCTTGAGAATTTATACTTTTGATATGACTGCCAGCAATTCCAGTATATACCTCAGTTATTTTACAATCTGCCATTAATTCTGCTTCCTCAACAGCTCTCTGGATTGCCTGCTTTGTATTCTCAATATTAATAACGACACCTTTTTTTAAACCTTTTGAAACATGCTGGCCTTTACCAATAATTTTTAAAATACCATCAGGCTCAATTTGAGCCACAATAACAACAACTTTTGAAGTTCCTATATCAAGAGCAGCAATTTGATTACTTTGATCTTTCTTACTTTTTAGTATTGGTGGTATCACATTATTCATAGGGTGGTCTTTTTTGCTTTCTTAATTTTATATAATTTTTCATTCAATTTCTTTACTGCAAACCCATCTTTATACCTCAAATCTACATACTCGATTCTACTTTTGGATTCAGATAAGATAAATTGATAATTTTCTATTAATATTTCCAGTCTTTTAATAATATTATTGCCGTCTGCTTTACCTAAAAAAAATCGCATTTGATTATTTGTATAAATTTCCCAAGACAATCTATTTGATAATGAAATTGTACCAATTTGCATCAACTCTTTCTCAAGAATTTTATTTATTTGATTATATTTTACTGCCATTTCACCGACAAACTCATCTGAGCCAATAAATAATGGTAATTTTTCTTCATAGGCAGCATTAAATATCTCGCCAAAGCTATTAACTAAACCTTGATTATTCCATCTACCAATTGGTTTATGAGATTCAATTTCAACTAATAGGCCGAATTTATCCCAATCTCTCCTAATACTTACATCCCTTATCCACGGAAGTTTTTTAAAAGCCTCCCTTGTTTCATGAAGGTTTACTGCAAAAAAATTCTTTTTTATGAATTTGTTCTTAATTAAATCAATTTGATTCTTATTAATATTCTCATACTCACCTTTAATGCCTATTTCGGTTATTGGAAAATTTGAGCTCGTCATCACTAGGTAACTAAGAATTATTGATGTTATGAATATTAACAAGTAAACAATTATTGTTGCATTTTTTATTGACTCATGGTTTTTAAACATTTGATGTCTCTAAAATCATTATTACCAAATCATCAAATTCAATTCCTATCTTAGATGCAGACATTGGTACAAGACTATGATTTGTCATTCCAGGAACAGTATTTATTTCAATTATATGAATTTTATTTTTTTTATCAATTATAAAATCTACCCGGCCCCACCCATCACAGCCAATTGCATTGAAGGCTTCTACGCATTCTATGTTGATACTTTCTACAACATCCGTACTAACATCTGCAGGGCAAATAAACTCAGTATCATCTCTTATGTATTTAGCTTCATAGTCATAAAAATCTGTTTTAGTTCTAATTTCAATAATTGGGAATGGTCTATTATGAATTATTGGTACTGAATATTCACTTCCAATTATTGACGATTCAACAATAACAATCTTATCAATTTTATATGCTTTTTCAAAAGCAATGATAAATTCTTTCTCATTATTTACCTTTGCAATACCAATACTTGAACCTGAGTTAGCTGGCTTAAGGAAAAAAGGTAGCCCACATAAATTCGATGCTTTCTTAAACTGATTAATATTATTGACTTGCATAAAAACAGGTGTGCTAATGTTTTTCGCTTTCCATATTGTTTTACATTTAAATTTGTCCATACCTAAAGATGATGGCAATATACCGCTTCCTGTATATGGGAGATTTATAGACTCTAAAAAAGTTTGAATTTTTCCATCTTCACCATCTTGCCCATGAAGGCATATAAAGGCCCTATCAAAAAATTTTAATCTTTTTAATTCATCCATTTTTGGATCAATTGCTATAGCATCTATCTTCTTTCTTAGGAGTGCCTCCAAAACTGCATTTCCACTTTCAAATGAAATATCCCTTTCATTTGATCTTCCTCCCATTAATACTGCTACCCTCCCAAATTTTTTAGCCTCCAATTTGCTCTCCGATTATTTTTACTTCTCTCAATAATTGAATATTTTTCATTTCAAAAACAACTTTTTGAATATAATTTATTATATTTTCAATATCTAATGCCGTAGCATTACCAACATTAATTATAAAGTTTGCATGTTTTTCTGAAACCTGAGCTCCACCAATTCTATAACCCTTTAATCCACAATCTTCAATCAACTTTGCTGCAAAATTATCATTAGGGTTACGAAAAGTTGACCCTGCTGTTGGCCAATTTAAAGGTTGAGTATTTTTTCTATGAACTAATAAATCTTTTATTTTTTTTTCAGCATCATCTTTATTACCTTCTGGAAATTTAAACCATGCAGCAAGAAAACTTTCATCTTTATTAGCATTTTTAACCTCCCTATATTTAATTTTAAAGTCTGATCTATTCCTAATTATTTGATCACCATCTAAATTTATCATTAAAACTTTTTTAACATAATCCCATGTTTCAGAGCCATAACATCCTGCATTCATAGCTAATGATCCACCAATCGTTCCTGGTATTCCTGCAAAAAAAGCTGAGTTATTTAATCCTTCCTTAGCTGCAAATTTTGATAATTTTGAACAACTTACTCCTGCTTCTGCATAAATTAATTCCTTATCTCTATTTATTATACTCAAACCACCATGCATTATAACTACTGAACCTTTTACCCCTCCATCGCGAATTAATAAATTAGATCCAAGCCCTATAAATGTAATTGGAGGTTTAATTTTTTTAGTTTTAATATAAGAAGCCAAAGTATCTTTGTCATCACAAATTAAAAATTGCTCTGCTTTTCCACCAACTTTCCAACTGTTAAAGTTTTTTAATTCTACGTTCTTGTAAATGGTATTTTTATTCATACTTTCTGTGCAATTATGTCTTGAGTTAAATTACCAATTGACCCAGCACCCATAATTATTAGAATTGAATCGTCTTCAATTAAATCAAATATTGTTTTTTTTGCAATTTTAAAATCAACTAAATAATGCATCGCGGGGTGTTTCAATGAATTCATTAAGGACTTAGTTGAAATATTTTCAATAGCGGTCTCTCCAGCAGAATAAATATCAAAAAGAAAAATTCTATCTGGGATTTTCAGAACCCTTATAAATTCTTCGTAACAATCTCTAGTTCTAGAAAACCGATGTGGTTGAAATACTAAATTGATTTTTTTATTTCTAAATCTTTTCTTTGTAGCTTTTATTACTACCTCAATTTCTGTTGGATGATGCCCATAATCATCTATTACCTTAATTGTCTTTTCTTTTATTGATACATTATTATATATCTCATACCTTCTTGATACACCTTCAAAGTTGGTTAATGATTGTTGGATATTATTTATTGAAACACCATATTCCAAGGATATTGAAATTGCTGCTAAAGTATTTCTTATGAAATGATCACCGGGAAAATTTACTGATATATCAAAATTTTTATGATTATATTTTTTATCAATAACCCTAAAATTTAATTTATTTCCTACGTACTTTATATTAACAGCTTGAATATCAACCTTACTTGATAAACCATAAGTAACTACTGGTCTTGATATCTTTGAAATAATACTCTTAACATGTAGATCATCTCCGCATACAAAAATTGTGCCATAAAATGGTACCTGGTGTGCAAAATCAATATATGCTTGCTTTAAATTCTCAAATTTATTTTGATACGTCCCCAAATGATCATTATCAATGTTTGTAATTATTGCATTCACAGGGTTTAAATGAAGAAATGATGCATCTGATTCGTCAGCCTCAACAACCATTAGATCACTACTTCCAAGCTTTGCATTGCTATTCATTGAATTTAACCTTCCACCAATAACGTAAGTTGGGTCAAGCTTTCCTTTTGAAAGTATCGATGCTATCAAACTGGTTGTTGTCGTTTTTCCATGGGTTCCTGCAACTGCAATGCCTTTTTTAAACCTCATCAGTTCGGACAACATTTCAGCCCTTGGAATTATTGGTATTTTTTGATGAATCGCCGCTTTTACTTCAGGGTTCTTATTTGATATTGCAGTTGAAACAACAAGCACATCAATTTTTTTAATATTTTTTTCTAAATGCTCACTAAAAACTTTTATACCTATTTTTTTTAACCTTTTAATTATTTCTGAATTGCCAAGATCTGATCCTTGTACATTAAATTTTAAATTATGCATAACCTCGGCAATCCCACTCATCCCAGAACCGCCAATTCCTACAAAATGAATATTTTTTATTTTATTTTTCATTAATTATTTTTTTACAATATGAATATATTTTATGTGCAACATTTGAACTTAATTTATTTTCTTGTGCTCTTAAAGCCATCAAAAAACATTCCTTTCTTTTTATTTTTAACAAAGTATGTAAAAGTTTATTTTCTATTTCTTTCTCATCAATAATATAAGCTGCTTCTTTGTCTGCTAATATTTTTCCATTATGATACTGATGGTTATCAACAGCATATGGAAATGGTATTAATATTGATGCAATACCTGCTTCAATAAATTCTGAAATAGTAAGTGCTCCAGACCTAGCAATAACAATATCAGCCCATTCATATTTTTCCTCAATATCGTATATAAATTTTTCTTTTCCTAAAAGCCAAGGTGGGCCTTTTAAAACACCACTCGCTAAATTCAAATATGTTCTAACTAATTCCTCATAATGCTTTTCACCTGATTGATGAATAACTGAGATTTGCTCCTTTGTAAATTTGTTTAAGATTGGTGGCAATAATCTATTAAAAGCACTTGCTCCCAAACTTCCCCCTAAAATCAGAATGTTCAGAGGTCCTGTTTTATTCTTAAATCTTTGTTGAGGGTTTCTAATGTTAGATATTGATTTTCTTATTGGATTTCCTATTACTTTTCCTTTTAAGCTATTTTCAAATCCACAAAATATCTGATTAGCAAACTTTGAAATTACTTTATTTGCCAATCCTGGTATCGCATTCTGCTCATGAATAATTAAATGTATTCCGAGTATTTTAGATGCTATCGCCATTGGTATACCTATATAGCCACCCATTATTATTACAAAATCTGGTTTTTCAACTCTTAATGCTGTTATTGACTGAAGTACTGATCTAAAAAGCATAAATGGGAGTTTGATCCATGGCAATAAACCCTTACCCCTAATGCCAGAAATTCTTATTGAATAAAAAGGAATCTTACATTTATCTACTAAACTATTTTCCATACCTTTTGGCGTCCCAGCCCATGACACAGGAATTGACTGTTCCAAAAAATACTCTGAAATTGCGAGACCTGGGTATATGTGCCCACCTGTTCCGGCAGCCGCGACCATAATCTTAAATTTATTTATTATAATGTTGTCCTCGTAAATTTCTTCTATTTTCATGATCAATTCTCAGCACAATTGCGATAGCAACAATACTCACTAAAATACTACTACCACCAAAAGATAGTAATGGCAGTGTTAATCCTTTCGTGGGGAATAATCCTAAATTAACAGCAATATTAATTGTGCACTGTACCGCAAACCATATAGCTATTCCCTGCGCCATTAGAGCTGCAAAATGTTTATTATTTTGAATTGACTCCTTCGCAATCCCAAACATTCTTACTATTAAAAATGCAAATAAACCTATAACCATAGTGACTCCAAATAAACCAAATTCTTCTCCAATAATTGCCATCAGAAAATCTGTATGTGCCTCAGGTAAAAATGATGCCTTTGCAATACTATTTCCTACTCCAACTCCAAAAAATTCACCATTAGCAAAAGCCATCTGTGCTTGCGTAAGTTGGTAACCTCCAGCTAATCTATGCTCTGCGGACCAAGGATCTGTAAATGCTAGAATTCTTTTCAGTCTATATGGAGCTTGCATTATTGCTACCCAGACTCCAATTGGGGTCAATATAGCTAAACTAAAAATAACTCTTAAAGTTAGGCCACCCAAAAAAAGTATGCTCATTGCAATTAAAGTAATCACAATAAGAGCTCCGAAGTCAGGCTCTAATATAACCAATAATCCAGTAAAAATCATCACTCCAAGTATTGGTAAAAACCCCTTAACAATAGTTCTCATTTGCTTTGATTTTCTTAAAACATAATCAGATGCATACATGACCGTAAAAAGCTTAACGAGCTCTGTTGGTTGTAAATTTACAACCCCCAATGAGAGCCACCTTTGACTATTATTTCTTTCTAGTCCAATAAATAGAACTAAAATCAAAAGAATTATTCCTATAAAGAAAAGATAGGGAGCCCAACGCTGCCATATATAAATAGGAATTAAGAAGGTAATGTATCCACAAATAAAAGCGATTAGCAGATAAGCTGACTGTCTAACTAAAAAATAATAATGTTGGTATTGGTATTTTTGCTGTCCTGCCGCTACATCAATTGATGCTGAATAAACCATAACCAAACCTATACCTAAAAGTAAAAGCGCAGCCCATATTAAGCTGTAATCATAAATTGGAAGGTTGTAACTTTTTTGAGAAGAAAAAAGCTTCATAGCCTATAATTTTTCCACAATCGATTTGTATTCATTCCCACGTTCTTTATAATTTTTATACATATCATAGCTTGCGCATGCCGGAGATAGTAAAACAATATCCCCAACTGAAGCATCTTTATAAGCAGATAAAACTGCATCTTTCATTCCCTTATGGTTGGTAATCTTAAGTGAATTTATAAAATTAAAGTTTTCTTCAAATATGTGTGCGTCCTGTCCAATTAAATAAAGAGCTGATACCTTCTGCTTTAAATATTTAGATAAGGGTTTTAAAATCTGATTCTTACTATCACCCCCAGCAACTAAAAAAATATTTTTCTTATCGAAACTTTTCAAAGCGGTAATTGTTGCATTTACATTGGTTGCTTTTGAGTCATTGTAAAAATCAATTCCTTCCGTATTTTTAACCCACTCCAGTCGATGATTAATGCTTTTTAAGCTATTAATTTTAAACTTATCAAATTTTGGGAAAGCGGCCCGAATACATGCAATTGATGCCATAATATTTAATTTATTATGCTCTCCGATCAACTTTAAGTCCTTTAATTCAACAGTTAACTCACCCTCTCTCTCAACATAAGAACCAGAATGGTTATTTCTCAAAATATAATCTTCTTTATTGTGAGCTTCTGAAGTACCAAAAGATAAATTTGCGGCATGCCTTAACGTGTTTAATTTTTCATCATCTCGATTAGTAATATTTATTTTTGCTATGTCAAACAATTTCGCTTTTGTTTGAAAATATTTTGTGAATGAATTATATCTATCCATATGGTCATCTGAGATATTTAAAATAATACCTACATCAATTTTGGCATTATTCAACACTTCAAGTTGAAAGCTTGATAATTCAATAATTAAAACATCTAATGTATCTACTTGGTCTATATCTAATATTGGCAACCCTATATTACCTACTGCCTTTGCTTTTAATCCAGATTCCAGAGCCATTTGTTCGATCATTGAGCAAACAGTAGTTTTTCCATTTGTACCTGTCACACCAATTACCTTTGTTCCCAATAAATCATTTTTCAAAAAAAATAATGAAATATCATTATGAAAAGGGATGCCTTTTTTTATTATTTTATTAATTATTGGATGTCTAGGATCTACCCCGGGACTGATTGCAACAAAATTTATCTCATCAAAAAATACTTCTTTTAGATCGCCAAAAAAATATAAATTTTTTTTTGTTCCGAATAAATTTCTAGCATTATCTAATGATATTTTGCTTTCATCATAAAAAGATATTTTTGTATTGCTATCTAAATATCTCCCAATCGATAAACCAGTTTGCCCGCAACCTATGATCAATACATGACTGATGTTTTCATTCATTACCGAATCTTTAGGCTCGCAAGGCCAATAAGAACAAGCATCATAGTGATAATCCAAAACCTCACAACAACTTGAGTTTCTTTCCATCCTTTTTTTTCATAGTGATGATGAAGTGGAGCCATTAAGAAAATGCGCCTTCCCTTTCCAAACCTTTTCTTTGTGTATCTAAAATATCCTACCTGGATAGCCACAGAAAATGTTTCAATTACAAAGATTCCGGCCATTATCATTAAAACAATTTCTTGTCTTACAATCACTGCCAACGTGCCCATTGCTGCCCCTATGGACAATGACCCTAAATCACCCATAAATACCTCTGCTGGATATGCATTAAACCAAAGAAAACCTAATCCTGCCCCAGCTAATGCAGCACAAAATATCGTTAACTCACCTGCGCCTTCTATATATGGAATACTTAGGTAATTTGCAAAGATTGTATTTCCTTCAACATAGGCAAAAATTCCTAATGCACTTATGACCATTACAGCTGGCATAATAGCTAAGCCATCAAGACCATCGGTTAAATTGACTGCATTACTACTCCCCACTACAACCAAATAGCTTAAAATAATGAAAGTTAATCCTCCTAATGGTAAGCTCAAATTTTTAAAAAATGGAATCAATAATTCTGTTTCTTGAGATGTTCCAGCTGAATAAAATAAATAGGTTGCGACTAATATACCAACTATTGATTGCAGTATAAATTTTTGTAGTGCTGAAAGCCCATTAGCCTCTTTTTTTTGAATCTTACTCATATCATCAATTAAGCCTATTAAACCAAAAGAAGTAGTTACGATAAGCAAAAGCCACACATAAGAATTACTTAGATCAGCCCATAATAATGTTGAAATGATAATTGAAATTAATATCAATCCCCCACCCATTGTTGGGGTACCAGATTTAATAAAGTGCCCCTCCGGTCCATCAGTTCTAATATGTTGACCAAGGCTATATTCTCCTAATTTTTTTATAAACCAACCACCAAAACAAAAAGAAATTAATAGAGAAGTAATAACTGCTAATAATGCTCTTAATGAAATATAATTAAATACATTAAACCCTGGGATATCTATCGATAACCATCTAAATAATTCCAGTAACATTTTCTATTCCCTATAAAATAATTTTATTAACAACTTCTTCCATTTTCATAAAACGGGAGCCTTTAACCAAAATAATTGCCTTAGGTTTTATTATCCCTAAAAGCTTACTTACGAGCGCCTCTTTTGTCTCAAACCATAATTGATCTTTACCTAATTGTTGCATAGTTATTTTTGTATGTCTTCCAACAGCCAAAGTAAAATCTATTTTGGCTGTCTTAATATACTCACCCAATTCTTTATGATACTTACTCGCATTACTTCCAAGCTCTCCCATATCACCAATCACTAGTATTTTTTGCCCCTTCATCGGCGCTAATACATCTATAGCCTCTCTCATTGAGCTCGGATTGGCATTATAAGTATCATTAATTACTATTAAGCCTTTGGAGTTAATTATTTTCTCAAGCCTTCCAGGAAAAGGCTTAATTTCCTCTATTCCCTTTTTAATTATCTTTACCGGTATATCTTGTGCGTAACTACAAGCACATGCAGCAAGAATATTCTTTATATTATGCTTTCCTAGTAAATTTATTTTAACGTCAAAATTTTCATCGGGAGTAAAAATTGTTATTGTTTGCTCATCTATTAGCTTACAGCTTATTGTTGCTTCTTTTGTAAAGCCAAAAGTTACTTTTTTTAAGTTTTTTAGGTCTTTGGCTAAAAATTGATAATATTCATCATCCCTAGGCAACACACAAGTCTCAAGTTCATCCGAATTATTTAGAAGCTCTTTCTTTGCTTCTGCAATATCATCTTTAGAGTTAAAATTTTGGATATGAGCTTCACCGATATTTGTAATTAAAGCAATGTTAGGCTTCGCAATCTTTGCAAGCCAGGCAATTTCTCCAGCATGGCTCATACCTAACTCCAATACAGCATGACTATGAGTACCCTTAAGATTTAGAAGTGTGAGTGGCAAACCTATTTCATTATTATAGTTACCTTCTGTAAATAATAATTGGTCTCGGCTTAAATAATTAGTCATAATTGAAACGAGCACTTCTTTTGTGGAAGTTTTTCCATTGCTTCCTGTAATTGCAATTATTTTTGGCTTAATTTGATCTCGAAGATATAAGGCAATATTACCCAATGCTTCTTTTCCATTTTTTACTAAAATAGTTTTTTCTCTATGGAATAGGGGGTTAGAAACAATTGCAAATTTAGTGCCATTGTTTAGCACTTCTGTTGTAAATTTATTCCCATCATGATTCTTTCCTATTACCGCAATGTATAAGTCAAATTGTCCTGCATCTCTTGAGTTTATCGTAATAGATGAAATCTTTTGATCTAAAGACTCTAATTGGCCCGCAAACGAACCTTTTGTAATTTCTATAATCTTTTTTAATGTAATACTAATTTTTAGCTCCAAAGTATCTAGTTGCATATTTTTTTGCTATTAATTTGTCTGAAAAGTCTTTTCTCACACCTCGTATCTCTTGGTATGTCTCATGCCCTTTTCCTGCAATGAGAATTAAATCATCAATATCAGAATTTTTTAAAACTTCTTTGATTGCCTCTTCTCTATCTTCTATTACCATATTTGGAATAGTTATATTCTGACAAATATCATCAATGATTCTCTTTGGCTCTTCATTTCTTGGGTTATCAGATGTTACAATCACAAAGTCGGCATATTGATTAACAACAGCTGCCATTTCTCTCCTTTTACCCCTGTCTCTGTCGCCCCCACATCCAAAAACAATTTTTAAATTTTTATACTTTGATAATTTTAAGGAGTTTAGGATATTTTTAAGAGCATCGGGAGTGTGAGCGAAATCAATAATAACTTTGGGGCACTTGTCTAAGCCTATCTCTAATAACTCGGCCCTTCCAGGCACTGGGCTCAAACTTTTTAATATTGGCTTAATATTTTCTATGTGATGGCCTAAGGAAATTAAAACCCCAACTGCACCTAAAATATTATAGACATTATATCTTCCAACCACTGAAGCTATAACCTCGACTGTTTCATCTTTATAGGTTAAATCAAATTTGGTTCTTTTATTTTCTGTAACAAGATTTTTTGCTTGAAGTGAGCATGGGTTATCTATACCAAAAGATATTTTTTGAGATGTATCTAATTTTGACTCTTGAAATATTCTTTTTCCTAGTGGGTCGTCTATATTTATAACTAAATTACCATTCTTGGCGCCCAATAAAAAATCTTTTTTTATGTTTGCGTAGCTTTCAATAGACTCATGATAATCAAGATGATCTCTAGAAAGGTTTGTAAATAGTCTTACATCAAAATCAACTCCAGCCACCCTCCCTTGTTTTATGCCATGAGAAGATACCTCAATGCACGCATCCTGAACCAGATCAATTCCAAAATTATTTATTATTCTTTGGATTTTAAGTGCATCAGGTGTTGTATTAGCAGTCGGTTCTAATTTTCCAATAAAACCATACCCAATCGTACTGATCATCGCAGCTCTTCTCTTGAGATTATTAAGGCATTGAGTTATCCAATATACACTTGAGGTTTTACCATTAGTACCAGTCACGCCTATTAAATTTATTTTTTGTGAGGGATTGTTGAAAAACTCACTTGCTATATTAGAAATATTATCTTTTAAGTTTTTTACTGCTAATTTTGGTAAGTTCCATCGGTTATTCCATTGAAAATCTAACGGATCATATATTATTGCTCCAGCCCCATTCTTTATAGCCTCACTAATATAATTTCTTCCATCATTTTTTTCCCCTGGGTAAGCTAAAAAAATTGACCCTTTTTTAACATTCAAACTATTTTGCTCTATATATTCAAATTTAGTTAATAGATTTTTTAGAGAATTACTCATAATTTTATCTTATCAGCATTGCCCTCTTTATTATTTTGTATATCCTTTATTTCTGACCCATCAGCATTAATGCTATACCACTCAAATGCTTTTGACATAACACGACTAAAAACCGGGCCCGCTAGTGTGCCACCGTAATATCCTTTTTTCTTTAAAGGCTCATCAATCATAATCGCCATGACAAATCTTGGATTTGAAACTGGCCCTAATCCTACAAAGGTCCCAATATATTTATCTTTAGAATATCCTCCATTTATTTCATCTATTTTTTTTGTTGTACCCGTTTTTCCAGCGACCCGATAGCCATACACCCTAGCTTTAGAGCCTGTCCCTTCATCATCAGTTACAGATTCTAGGATAGTTAATATAGCTTTTGTTGTGTTGGGTGACAAAACTCTTTTACTTATCTTTGGATCATTCTCTTTAATGAGTGATATCGGCTTTAGTTTTCCATCATTAGCAAAAACTGTGTAAGCTTGAGCAGTCTGAATAAGTGTCGAATTCATACCGTAGCCATAGCTTGCTCGAGAATGGTCTATTTTTTTCCATGTTGTATGTTTTCTTAAAGTTCCACTCACTTCTCCAGGAAAATTAATACCTGTTTTTATTCCGTAACCGAATTTTTTATACATAGCGGCTAAATTATTTGAGCTAACTTTCTCACTAATTTTAGCCGACCCTATATTTGAAGAAACTTTAATTACGTCTTTTACAGCTATTTCTCCATGCGCATGGGTGTCACGTATAAATTTACCTTGATATCTGTAAGCACCTTTCCCCGTATCAATTAAAGTGTTTATATTTACAACCTTTCTCTCTAAGGCTGCAGCAAGGCTAATAGGCTTCATTATTGAGCCAGGCTCAAATACATCAGTAACTGCACGATTCTTTATAAACTCTCCTACTTTATTGTAGCCATTAGGGTTGAAAGAGGGGTAATTCGTCATAGCAAGAACCTCACCTGTCTTCGCATCTAATAAAACTGCAGATCCCGATATTGCCTCATACTTCTCTACTGCCTTTTGAAGTGCGTTATATGCCTCGTTTTGTAATCGTAAATCAATTGTTAATCTTATATCTGCTCCATCTTTTGGTAATTTAATAGATTGGAATTCTCCTATAACTCTGGGTGTCTTTTTCCCATCTATTATTTTTCTTATTTTTCCTTTTTTTCCAGCAAGACTTTCATTCATTAACATTTCGATTCCCTCTTGCCCAACTCCATCACTGCCAGTAAATCCTACAATATGTGCCACTGGTCCATTTTCAGGATAAAATCTTTTGTACACTTTATTTGAACTAATACCCGAGATTTTAAGTTTTAAAATTTTAATTTTAGTATCGGGTGCTATATTCTTCCTAAGAGCAACATCTCTTTTTTTTCTATTTGAAAGCTTCCTATCTAAATCCATTGTGCTTAATTTAAGCAAATTAGCTAACTGCTTTTTTTTCTTATGAAGCTTTGCTTGGTTAGTTGGATCAACATCTTTAAAATTTACTAAAGCTGCATCTGCCATAATAGAATAGACTGGCGTACTCTCTGCCAAGAGTGATCCATTACGATCCAGAATTTTACCTCTATACGGAAGTAAAACTATCTCTCTATGTTGTCTTTGCCTAGATGCTTCTTGTAACTTATCTTTTTCAAAAGCTGCTAATTTAACAGCTTGTGCAAATAAAACTATAAACATTCCAAGCATAAATATTAAAACTATTCGCCTTCTAGCTCTTGATAATTCGAAATACTCTCTTCTAGATTTAATTTTAATCATCTAATTATAAATTTTTTTTCTTTTTGATTTGGGATGTGCATGTTTAATTTGTGCTTCGCTGTTTTTTCTATTATCTCAATTCTTGATTCAGATGATTCCTCTATTCTTAGCATTGTTTGCTGATCTTTTAAATCTAGAGTCTTCTTACTTTCCACATCTAATTCTGCAAAATTGTTTCTAGTTAAATGCTTAAAATTAACTGTAGTTAATGCACAAATGATCAAAACAACAAACAAAATTAAGTTTAATTTCATATTATCTCCATTGCTTTTTCAATGACTCTCAATTTTGCACTTCTAGATCTTGGGTTTTGCTCGATCTCTTTTTCACTGGGTGTCATCATTTTCTGAACAATCTTAAAAGGAGGTAATTTTATTTCTGATGCCTTAATAGGAATGCTTTTAGGGATAAAGTCAGTCTTTATTTGATGTTTAGTATAATTTTTTACGATTCGATCTTCTAGTGAATGAAAACTAATAACCACCAGCCGAGCTTTAGGTCTTAAATAACCAAATACTATTGGAAGGGTCATCTCTAACTCTTCTATTTCTTTATTTACCAATATTCTCAATGCTTGAAATGTTTTTGTCGAAGGATCTTTTTTTAAACCTCTTTTTGGAACTGTATTTTTTATTAATTCAGCCAGTTCTAAAGTCATTTTTATTGGCCCTTTTGTGTTCCGATACTCAATAACTGCTTTAACAATTTTTTTGGCAAACTTTTCCTCACCATAAGTTTTTAAAGCATATATCAAATCTTTTTCTTCGTATGTATTCACAATATCAGCTGCAGTTATTCCTCTGGTTTGATCCATTCTCATATCTAAAGCTGCATCAAATCTAAAACTAAAGCCTCTTCTAGCTTCATCTATCTGAGGAGATGAGATACCCAAATCCATCAATATGCCATCCAATTTTTTAATATTTTTTTTTTTAATATTTTATCTATTTCAGAAAAAGCACAGTGCTCTATTTCAAATCTTTTATCTGCTATTTTTTTCCCTTCATTGACTGCATCTAAATCCCTATCGAAAGCTATTAATCTTCCTTTGTCACTAAGAAGCTTTAAAATTTCACCTGAATGTCCACCTCTCCCAAAAGTGCAATCTAAATAAGTACCATTTGGTTTTATAGATAAAGCGTCAATAGTCTCTTTTAACATTACTGGAATATGGGAATAAATTGTCATAAAGAAAAACCTCCTAGCTCAGCAGGTAGCTCACCTTTATCATTCATTTTTATTTGTTTGATTTGTTTGGCCCAAGTCTCTTTACTCCACAATTCAAAATGACTTCCTTGTCCTACAAACATTAGGGTCTTATTAAGAGATGCATAGTCTCTTAATTCAGCAGAAATTAATAATCTTCCAGCATTATCAGATGATAGATCTTCAGCATAGCCAACTAATAACCTTTGTAATCCACTTGATTTTTTATCGAAACTTGAAAGTTGCATTATTTTTTCCTGTATAGGTCTCCATGCAGCAATTGGGTAGAGCAGAAGGCATCCATGAGGGTGAGCAGTCAATACTAATGAACCAGTTAATAATTCCTCTCGATATTTTGTTGGAATTGCTAACCTATTCTTTCCATCAATATTTAGTAGTGTTGCTCCTTTAAACATATCTGCACCTAAAAAGATGGGAAATTACTGAACGCCCTTAGTCTCGTTTAATAATTTCCCACAAATAACCACTTTTTCCCTTACAAGTGCACTATAAGCAAAAAAAAAGCGCTTTGCAAGCGCTTTTTAACTTTTTTCTATGCCCATCAATAAGTTAGATATTAGTTTAAGTTGACCGTTAAGCCGGGTTCTGTCGTGGACAGTCATTCATCTAGGCATGCAATTACTTACATGCTCAAGCAGCCTACCCGGTAGCAACACGAGCCGTGTCAATGCTACCCTATTTGGCCTTGCTCCGAGTGGAGGTTACCGCGTTTCACCGTAACTAAATACGCTCGTCTCTGTGGCCCT
>Ga0075446_10000144_pt1 | contig 28213 bp, 30 predicted proteins | sample CoawatmetaG05DNA_FD_71590 | JGI IMG/M metagenome (GOLD analysis project Ga0075446, IMG submission 71590) | Marine microbial communities from the West Antarctic Peninsula - Coastal water metaG058-DNA | ecosystem: Environmental > Aquatic > Marine > Coastal | place: Atlantic Ocean: West Antarctic... | reverse complement strand
ATGAAATTGTGGGTAATTTTAGATTTATTTGGGATGAAAAACTCGCCGGTTTATCGGATGAAAAACAAGTAAAACTCCACCGCATTTATCTTCATTCTAAAATGCAAGGAAACGGAATTGGTAAAAAATTACTTGCTTGGTTAGATGCAAAAGCTGTAAATAAAGGCTATAAAATTATTTGGTTAGACGCCATAGACGCGCAACCACAAGCGTTTCAGTTTTATAAAAAATTAGGGTATAAATACCACTCTCACGTTTTTCTACCTTTTCAACTTCTTCACGAATCGGTTCGAAGAATGAGTCAGCTTTATAAAGAGCTTTAATTTTTTATATTTAGAAGCTTACTTAAAGACCTGTACTTCCAAAACCTCCAGCACCACGCGCTGTTTCAGAGAGAACAGTTACTTCTTGCCAGTTTACACGTTCATGCTTTGCAATAATTAATTGGGCAATTCTTTCGCCGTCATTTATAACAAAAGTTTCATTAGAAAGGTTTACTAAAATCACACCAATTTCCCCTCTATAATCTGCATCTACAGTTCCTGGAGCATTTAAAACAGTGATTCCTTTTTTAGCAGCCAAACCACTTCTAGGCCTTACTTGTGCTTCAAAACCAATTGGTAAAGCGATAAACAAACCTGTTTTTACAATGGTTCTTTCTAAAGGCTTCAATACAATAGCTGTTTCTATATTTGCACGCAGATCCATGCCTGCAGCTCCTTCGGTTTCGTAATTAGGTGTTGCGTGTTTAGAGGTATTTATAATTTGTACGTTCATTTTTGATTGATCATTTGGTACAAATATAATAATTCACAGAAGCATTCATCATTAGTTACTAATTTTATTACTTTTGAAGCCTAAAGTGAATGAATGATGAATGAACAGAAAAAAATAGCGGTTATTGGTGGAGGTAGTTGGGCGACTGCCATTGTAAAAATGCTATCAGAAAACTTAGAGACCGTTGGATGGTATATGAGAAGTAAATCTGCGATAGCACATATAGAGAAAAATAATCACAATCCTAAATACCTGAGAGCTGCAGATGTGTATGCACATCAGTTAGATTTGTCTAGTGATATGAATCGTATTGTAGCTGCGTACGATGTACTTATTTTCGCCATTCCGTCTGCTTTTTTAATGAGCGAACTTGAAAACTTAAAAGAATCCTTAAAAGATAAAATCATTTTTTCTGCAATTAAAGGTATTGTGCCAGAAACAGGTTTAATTGTTGGCGAACATTTTCATAATGAATACAATATTCCTTTTGAAAATATTGGTGTTATCACAGGGCCTTGTCATGCAGAAGAGGTTGCAATGGAGCGCTTATCTTACTTAACCATTGCTTGCCAGAACAATGAGAACGCAGAATTAATGAGTGTATCTTTAGAAAGCTGGTATATAAAAACGAAGATTTCTGATGATATTATTGGTACAGAATATGCTGCAATGTTAAAAAACATTTATGCAGTTGCCGCTGGTATTGCTCATGGTTTGGGGTATGGAGATAATTTTCAGGCGGTGTTAATGAGCAACGCCATTCGCGAAATGAAACGTTTTATTAAGAAAGTCCATAAAATGAAAAGGAACATTAATAATTCTGCGTATTTAGGCGATTTATTAGTTACTGGATATTCTGTTTTTAGTAGAAACAGGCAGTTTGGGAATATGGTGGGTAAAGGATACACTGTAAAATCTGCTCAAATGGAAATGAGTATGATCGCAGAGGGTTATTACGCTACAAAAAGTGCCTTTAAGATGAAGGAAGGAAACGGAGCAAATACACCAATTATTAACGCTGTTTACAATGTGTTGTATAATAATACAGATGCAAAAAAAGAATTCGAAAAGTTGACGAATAAATTAGATTAATTGTTTAATTTTGAACAATATTATGTTTTATTAAACAATTGAGATGAAAACAATACAAGAAGTTGTAGAAGGTACCATTAGAAAAACGCCTTTTATAGAAGAGGCTTTAAATGAGAAATTAATAAACGTTTCTTCATTGGCAAGAATTATTTTACCAGAAGTTTCAGCCGCCTTAAAGAAAGATGTGAAGGTAGGCGCCGTAATGATGGCTATTAACAGATTGTCTCCTGCGAGTGAGTTGCGTATTAGAAAAAACATTAAAAAGTTAGCCTTAGATTTAGGAGATGTAATTGTACGGTCAGACTTATGTGATTTTACTTTTAAAAATACGCCGTCTCTTTTAAAAGAAATAGCAAAGATCTTAACCAAATCTTCAGAAAATTCAGATTATTTTTTAACAGTTTCTCAAGGTATTTTTGAGACAAATATTGTGACGAGTAAAAATTTACAACCTTTTGTAAATGAAGTTTTCGAAAAAGAAATCTTGATTGCAAATGTGTTAGAACTGGCATCTCTTACAATAAAACTTCCAAAGGAAAATCAAGAACAATCTGGTATTTACTATTTTATATTAAAGCAATTAGCTTGGGCAGACATTTCTTTACAAGAAATTATTTCTACTACAAATGAAATGACAATTGTTGTAAAAGAGAAAGACATCAATCAAACTTTTGCGATTTTAATGGATATGAAATTGAAGTAATAAATGAACAAACAAGATCCCTATGCGGCATTAAGAATTAAAGAATTTAATATTTTTCTATTTGTCCGCTTTTTATTGGTTTTTGGTTGGTCTATGCAGTTTATTGTCATAGAATGGCAGGTATATTCAATTACAAAAAATCCTCTTTCTTTAGGAATTATTGGTTTAATGGAAATTATACCGGCATTTTCAATGGCTTTATTTGCGGGTCATATTGTAGATCAGAAAGAAAAAAGAAACTTATTAGCCATTTGTACTGCTGCCTTCTCATTTATTAGTTTAGGCTTGTTTTTACTAACTACAGAACGTATTATGGCAAGTTGGTCTGTAAACTCGGTGTTGTATTCAATTTATGCATTGGTGTTTTTTGGCGGATTTTTACGGGCATTCTTCGGTCCCACAATTTTTTCTTTAGTAGCTTTATTAGTCCCTAAAAAAATCTATCACAATGCCGCAACCTGGAGCACAAGTACCTGGAAAACGGCTTCTGTCTCTGGCGCACTTGCTGCTGGTTTTTTAATAAGCATCATTGGTGTAGATAAAACATTGTGTCTTGTTTTTATCCTTGTGATACTGTCTTTAATAGGCACGTTCTTCATTCAAAAAAAACCTATTTTAAACAAAAAAATTGGCGAACCAATGAAAGAGAGTTTAAAGGCAGGTGTTCAATTTGTATTTCAGAACAAAGCAATTTTAGGGGTGTTAACATTAGACATGATTGCAGTGTTATTTGGAGGAACGGTTGCTATTTTATCTGTTTTTGCGCAAGATGTTTTAAAGGTAGGACCAGAAGGTTTTGGTATTCTAAATGCCTCTATTTCTATGGGAAGTATTGTAACCATGTTTTTAACCACCTATATTCCCATTAATAAGAATACAGGGAAAAAAATGCTAATTTCTGTTTTTATCTTTGGACTAAGTATTATTGCTTTTGGGTTGTCTTCTATTTTCTGGGTAAGTGTGCTTGCTTTATTTTTAAGTGGTGCGGCAGACGGAATTTCCATGGTCATTAGACAAACTATTTTACAATTAAAAACACCCGATGACATGCGAGGTAGAGTTTCTTCTGTAAACTCTATGTTTGTGGGTTCTTCTAATGAGTTAGGCGCTTTTGAAAGCGGTTTGGCGGCCAAGTTAATAGGACCTGTTGCTGCCGTTCTTTTTGGTGGAACAATGACAATAATTACAGTAGTAACTACCGGAATTGTAAATCCTGTATTGCGAGACTTAGATTTGACAAAAGAGCTTGAAGAAAATGAAAACGAAGCCTAGTTCTTTTAAGGCATAATTTTTGATATGTAACTAGAAAAATATCTTATGAGAAAATTGTATGTCTTTTGTTTCTTATGCTATTCAGTTGCCTTTTTTTCTCAAAAAATCACCTTAAAAGTTTTAGATTATAATACAAACATTCCCATAGAGAAAGCACATATTTTTTTTATAGATGAAACTGTTTATTCTAACGAAAAAGGTGCCTTTTCTTTTCTATTAGATAATAAAGAGAGCGTTTCTTTTTCTGTTACACACCTTAATTACGAAACAAAAAAAATCGTATTTAAAAAAGGAGTTACACCTGCTATTATTTTTTTAAAAGAAAAACAAGAGACGCTGTCAGGTATAGAAATTTCTTCCAAAAGAAACTTTAAATCGGCCATCGATTTTAAGAAATTGTTAGATTTACCAAAATCGGTGTATGCTTTTGCTTCTGTTATAAACGATGGTAAAATTTATGTTTTTGGTGGTGACACTTCTAGTGAATATGACAAAAACAAAGAAGGGTTAAGTCAGGTGCAGTTTAGTAACGCAACAGAGATTATGCAGTTTCTACAAAAACCAAAACCAATTAGTTTTTATAACTTTCTAGGAGACATTCAGTCGTATGATATTTCTAATAAAAAGTGGCGTATTGAAAACGAGAAAGTTCTCAATAGAGCTTATCACAAGGCTGTTTTTTATAAGGACACGGTTCTTTTAATAGGTGGTAAAATGCTCTCTAAAAAGAAATCAAGAGAATTACTGTCACCGCAGATAGAATTTGTTTCGTTAAAAGATTTATCTACTAAAGTAGATGAAACAAACCCACACCAAGCCGTAGATTTTGGCAGTGTTGTTTACAAAAACAAGGTGTTGGTCTTTGGTGGTTCTTTGAAGAAATATAAAAACGGAGGTGTAAAATACTCTAATGAAATCCATTTTTTTGACTTAAAAACGGGTTATTGGTATTTGCTTACAAAAATGACGAAAGGGAAAGAGGTTGCGGGCATTGTTTTTGAAGATAAGCTGTATTTGTTTGGTGGTTATAATAAGAAAAACCTAACAGAGATTGAGTCCTTCGACTTAAAAACAGCGAAGTGGCGCAAGGAGGGAACGCTTTTTAGAGGAATGAGAAAACCAGCAATAACAAAAGATAATGAATTTATTTACTTGCAAGAAGATGGTAAAATAATAACATTTCAACCAAAAACAAAAACCTTAAAAGAGTATAAAATAGACTTAAATCTAAAAGGTTCTGAAATGCATTTCAGTAATGAAATGCTTTATATTATTGGAGGATTTCATGTAGAAGATTACAGAAAAGCACCCTCTAATGGCTTTTATAGTGTAAAGGTTTCTGAGTTTTTTAAAACCAACCCAATAAATAGTAAAACACTCTAAAGGTACTATTGAACTCTTTGAAGGTAGTTTTTAAAAAAAGAAACCACTTTTTGACTTTCAAAAAATGGTTTCTCGTACTTGTTTTATTAATTTAATAAAGTAAGAACCGTTATAGAGTTTACCTTCTTTTTTCCTCCCGTTAATTCACCCTCATCGTCTGTTAACTCAATTTCTTTTTCTACATAGGTGATAGAGAATTTTTTGTTCAGATAATCGTCATCATATAGACTTATTTCAATAGCTTCATTTACATCATAGAACAAAATTTCCTTTTTATCGGCATCTATAAATTTAAAGAAATCGTCTTCTGTAACTTCTATAAAAGTTGCTGTTAACGTATTTTCTGTAAAGGTTGTTTTAGACGTAAAAGAAAGAGATGCAGAGATAAATAGCAACAAGGCAATACTGTAGATAGTTTTCATAATTTTTAATTTAAGGTTTGTTTGTATCAAATAGTGTAGCTATTCTTTTTCCCTAAAAGAAAACGCTTTTTGTTGAGGTAAAACGAACTATATTTTCATAGGCCTTAAATTAAAATTATCTATACAAATATATCTTATTTTTTAATTGAATGTAACAGTCGCTATTATTTTTTCTTCCAACTCTTTTTGGTGCTTTTCTGTGGTTTCTTGGCTCCAAGAAAAGTAGTTTTTAAATTCGCTTAAAACAAACTCTTTATACAAAACCACACTGTTTGGATCAAAAAATAAACGCCCGGTTCTTCGCATAAAAAAATCTGTAGGCGTGCAAGCCATCTCCTTTTCTACACAAAACCACACTTCTGCTTTTATCATTTTTTTAGCCTGATCTTCTTCCATAAGATCATCAAACTTTTGCAAAATAATATCCGTTTGTTTTCCGTAATTATAAATTAAATATTCAGCATCTTTTTCGTTAAAATCTACCTCTGCAATTCTATTATGAATGGCATCAATATAACTTCTTACTTCACTAAAATTTGCAAACTCACCACCAGAAAGTATAATTTCTTCAGTCTTAATTTCTTTAAACTTTTTCTCGAACCTGCGTTCGTATTTTTTGGCAACGAGGTCTACAATGCGTTCTGCCATTTTCCGATAACCAGTTAATTTTCCACCAGCAATAGAAATCAGTTCTGAATCTGAAACAAAAATCTCATCTTTTCGAGATAATTCTGAAGCAGATTTACCATCTTCATGAATTAACGGTCGCAAGCCTGCCCAAGAAGATTGTACGTCTTCTAAAGAAATTGTAATTTCTGGAAACATATTATTTACAGCAGAGATTAGATACATTGCATCTGCCAAACTAGTGTTTACTTGGTCTTTGTCTTGCTGGTAATTGGTGTCTGTTGTTCCGAAGTAGGTCACTTTTCCACGCGGAATTGCAAACATCATTCTTCCGTCTGGAATGTCAAAATAAACAGCCTGTTTTACCGGTAGTTTTTCGTGTGCAACCACCAAATGAACTCCTTTTGTTAAGTGCAAGCGCTTGCTGGTTTTAGTATGATTTGTTTGGCGCAAAGTATCTACCCAAGGGCCGGTTGCGTTTACAACATATTTTGCTTTGATATCAAAAGAGGCGTTGGTAAAGTTGTCTTTTACCGTTGCCCCGGCCACCCTGTTTTCCTCATAAATAAATTGAGTAGCTTCTGTATAATTGACGATTTTTGCATCATAATTCAGCGCTGTTTTTAAAACTTCTAATGTTAAACGGGCATCATCTGTTCTGTATTCTGCATAATAGCCCGCGCCGTTTAAAATACTTTTTGGAAGCAAGGGCTCTTTCTCTAAAGCCTCCTCTTTGTCTAACATTTTTCGTTGATCTTCACCCTCTACAGCTGCTAAAATATCGTATACTTTTAAGCCGAAGGATGTTAACCAAGAACCGTAAGTTCCACCATCAATTAAAGGTAAAAGCATTTTCTCAGGGATGACTAAATGTGGCGCCAATTTGTGCACAATTGCACGCTCTGTGCCTACTTCTTTTACCAACCAAAAATCGAATTGTTTTAAATACCGCAATCCGCCATGAATTAGTTTTGTAGACTTGCTAGAAGTTCCAGAAGCAAAATCGTTTTTTTCTATCAAGGCAACTTTCATTCCGCGAGAAGCTGCGTCTAAAGCAATGCCCGCACCGGTAATTCCGCCACCAATAATTAGCAAATCAAATTCGGTTGCTTTCAATTCTTCAGTGCTATTTTTTCTATTGAAAAAAGAAAATTTACTCATATGATAATAGGGTTTATAAAGTATTGTTTTTAGTAAATCAGATCTTTTAGCAAAGTACAAAAAAGCAAAACATTCGATTTGACTTTTTATTAAACTTTTGGTTAAATTTTAGATTTTAACGCCATTTGCATTTCATTTTAGCTACTTTTATAAAAAACTTAAAATGGCAATATCAGATTTATATTCTAGCGGACAGCACAAACAAGAACTTGGTCATTTTTCAAATATTGTTAAAATTGCAAAACTAGACGGAAAGATTACTGAAGGCGAAAAAGCGTTGTTAATCAGGGCCAGGAAAAACCTAAACATCACTTTAGAGGAGTTTGAAATTATTTTAAAGAACCCAGAGAAGTATCCAATAAATCCGCCTGTAATTTATGAGGAAAGAATAGAGCGCTTGTATCGTTTGGCTAAAATGATTTTGGTAGACGGTGAAGCGAAAACAGAGGAAGTAGCTTTGATGCAAAAAATTGCAGTTGGTTTGCATTTTTCTATTGAAAATGCAGAAAAAATTTGTGATGAAGCAGTTCAATTAGTTTTAAACAACAACGAGTTACCAGACTTTATTATCGCTATTAAAAAAGTAGATAGCGATTAATAACGTATTAAAATTTAATATTTTAAGCGGTAAATTTAGGTTGCCGCTTTTTTATTTTTACCAATATTTTTTTGTGAAAAGCATAAACGTTTAGCACCTCATTTTAATTACTACCTTTAAATAAATTAAAATTTCTTTTTATGGAATACGGATTTCTTTCAGTAATACCGCCAATTGTTGCTATTATTTTAGCTTTAAGAACAAAACAAGTTTATATAGCACTGTTGTTTGGTATTTGGTTTTCTTGGTTGATAATTGAAGGCTGGAATCCGTTAGCAGGAACTTTAGCGATGATTGAAGGCATGGTAAACGTGTTTCAATCGAAAGGAAATACAAGAACCATTATGTTTAGTGCTTTGGTTGGTGCGTTGCTCATTTTTATTCAATACTCGAAAGGAGTAGAAGGGTTTATCAACATTATCAACAGAAAATTAGTAAAGCTTGAAGCAAAGAAATCGGGATATAGTAGAATAATGGTTCAGATATTGGCAACGTTTACAGGATTGCTTTTATTTGTAGAAACCAGTATTAGTTCTTTAACCGTGGGTACTTTGTACAGACCTATTTTTGACAAATTAGGAATTCCGAGAGAGAAATTAGCCTACATAGCAGATTCTAGTTCTGCACCTTCTTCTATTTTAATTCCGTTTAACGCTTGGGGCGCTTTTATTATGGGATTGCTGTTAACGCAAGGAATAGACAAACCATTTTCGGTGATGATAGCCGCCATTAAATACAATTTTTATCCGCTCTTAGCAATCGCTATTGTTTTCATTGTTATTCTTACAAAGAAAGATTTTGGACCGATGAAAAAGGCCGAAAAAAGAACCAAAGAAACCGGTGTATTGATGAATCCGAATTCGAAACCAATGGTTTCAGACGCGGTAACTTCATTTCCACCAAAAGAAGGAATTGAAGCCAAAGCATATAATATGATCGTGCCGCTTTTGGTGATGGTTTTTATGATGCCAATAAACTTGGTGTATACAGGTTGGAGCGCTGTTGAAAACGCAACCTCATTTTTTAACCACGCTTCAGAAGCCATTGGAAAAGGTTCTGGATCCTCTTCTGTCTTATATGCTGTAATTACGGCCTTACTAGTTGCCATGACAATGTATTTCATCCAAGGAATTATGAAACCAAAAGAAGCGGTTAATTTAACCTTAAAAGGAATTAGTGAACTAATGCCATTGGCCTTGTTAATGTTGTTAGCATTTGCTATTGGAGATGCTTGTAAAGCCTTGGATACTGGAAATTATGTTGCCAATATTACAGAAAGTTGGTTGTCTCCAGAATTATTGCCAGCAGTAGTTTTTATAGTCAGTTCTTTCATTGCGTTTTCTACAGGAACTTCTTGGGGCACCTTTGCAATTATGTTGGCAATTTCAATACCAATGGCAAACATGCATGGCTCTGATGTAACCATTATTGTTGCCGCAACTTTAGGTGGTGGAATCTTTGGAGATCACTGTTCGCCAATTTCAGACACTTCTATAATTTCTTCGATGGCATCTGCTAGTGATCATATAGACCACGTGAAAACACAACTGCCCTATGCGTTGGTTGGTGGTGCGGTTACGGTGGTGTTGTATTTGATTATTGGGTTTTGGGGATAATTCTTTTATCCAGCGAAGATGCCGCGCTTTTTAATTTCAGGAATCATGCGTAAAGCACCTTCTTTAACCGTATTTTCTTTAAATAGAAACGTTTTTTCAAACAAGGTGTTTCCTTCAAAAAAAGTAACTTGAAAACGATTGTTTAACTTGAATAATTCTGGTTGAATGTATTCTATTTTAGCAAAAGAATTTGCGGGCAAAACATCAATTTTTTTACGGAATAAAGAAGTGATTTTTGTATCAGAAAAACCCTGAGTAACCACTACAACCATTTCTAAATCGACCCTTTTATTATTGATGATGTATACATTCCAGTCATTTGTTTTATAAATATCGTTGTATTCATAGACCATGGCCATTTCTACGCCGGTAACTTCTGGTATTTGTATGTCTTTTTTCAATTGTGCAGCGCTTTTTAAGAGTTTATATAATTACCAAAGCGCATAAAAGTCTTCCTTAGCGATTACATCCCCATCACAGTCATCAATAGTTAGTGCTCCTTCACACAAACCACCAAATTCATCTTCTTGGTTTTCTACATCATATTTTGCAACTTTTCCGTTTTTATAAACAGTAATTTGTTTTAAAACTTCATCTGCATCATTGGTTTCAAAATACCAAATAGAGGTTCCCCAGCTTGCATATTCATCCTCTCTTTCTTCGTCCCAAATTTGTGTAAAGTAATTCATTATATAACCGATTTAAATTGCTCTAAAAAGCGTTTGTCATTTTCGTAAAACATTCTAATATCTGGTATTTGATATAGCAGCATTGCAATACGTTCTATGCCCATTCCAAAAGCGTATCCCGAGTATTTTGTTGGATCGATGTTGGCGTTTTTTAATACATTAGGATCTACCATACCACAACCCATAATCTCTAGCCAACCAGTACCTTTTGTAATTCTGTAATCTGTTTCTGTTTCTAAGCCCCAATAAATGTCTACTTCTGCACTTGGCTCTGTAAACGGAAAATAAGAAGGGCGTAATCTAATTTTAGACTTTCCAAACATCTCTTTTGTAAAGTATAACAAGGTTTGCTTTAAGTCGGCAAAAGAAACATCTGTATCGATATACAAACCTTCTACTTGGTGAAAAATACAATGTGCTCTCGAAGAAATATCTTCATTTCTAAAAACCCTACCAGGAGAAATTGTTCTAATTGGCGGTTCGTTTTCTTCCATGTAACGCACTTGTACCGAAGAGGTGTGTGTTCGTAATAATATATCCGGATTTTGTTCTATAAAAAACGTGTCTTGCATGTCTCTTGCAGGATGATGTGCTGGCAGGTTTAATGCTGTAAAGTTGTGCCAGTCATCTTCAATTTCTGGACCTTCAGAAACCGTAAATCCGATTCTATTAAAAACATCAATAATTTGATTTCTTACCAAAGAAATTGGGTGTCTAGAGCCTAAGTTAATCGGTTCTGAAGGGCGAGACAAATCGCCATAAAAAGATTTTTTACTCGAACCGCCTTCTAAAGTACTTGTTAATTCAGCTACTTTATCTTCCGCAGATTTTTTTAAGGTGTTTAATGCTTGTCCGAAATCTTTACGAGACGCAGGGGCTACATTTTTAAACTCAGCAAAAAGGTCTTTTAGTAAACCCTTACTTCCTAAAAATTTAATTCTAAATGTTTCTATTTCATCTTTGGTTGTTGCTTTAAAAGCGTGCACATCACCAATAAGTTCTTTTACTTTATCTAACATTTTTGGGTAAAATTAAGGGACAAATTTAGTGTTTTTTTAAACGTTTTATCCATTGAAAGCTAAGAAAACAACAATGGCTTTCGAAATCGATTGAAATAAGGAGGTTTGTAGAATAAATAAAAATTCTTTTTTTATTTGAGAATTCAGAAATTAACTATATTTGTGCCACATAAATTTTATTAAATTCATAAAAAAGTATGGCTATTAAAGCAGAATTAAAAATAAATGAGTTTATGGAAATGGTTACAAAAAGAAATAACCATGAGCCAGAATTCTTACAAGCTGTTCAAGAAGTTGCAGAAACTGTAATTCCTTATATCGCTAATCACGATATTTACAATGGAAAAAATATTTTATTAAGAATGGTAGAGCCAGAGAGATTAATTTCTTTTAGAGTCTCTTGGGTAGATGATGCTGGTGAGATACAAGTAAATAGAGGGTATAGAATTCAAATGAATTCTGCAATTGGGCCTTATAAAGGTGGTTTGCGTTTTCACCCCTCTGTAAATGCAAGTATTTTAAAGTTTTTAGCTTTTGAGCAGGTCTTTAAAAACTCTTTAACAACTTTGCCAATGGGTGGAGGAAAAGGAGGTTCTGATTTTGATCCAAAAGGAAAGTCAGACAACGAAATTATGCGTTTCTGTCACGCTTTTATGAGCGAACTATTTAGACATATCGGACATAACACAGATGTGCCAGCCGGAGATATCGGTGTTGGAGGTCGTGAAATAGGATTTATGTTTGGAATGTATAAAAAATTAAACAACTCGTTTACGGGTGTTTTAACCGGTAAAGGTGCTTCTTGGGGTGGTTCTTTAATTAGACCAGAAGCAACAGGATATGGTACGGTATATTTTGCGCAAAACATGTTATTGCGTAAAAAAGATTCTTTTGATGGTAAAAAAGTAGTGATTTCTGGTTCTGGAAACGTAGCACAGTATGCTGCAGAAAAAGCCATAGAATTAGGAGCAACTGTTTTAACATTATCAGATTCTCAAGGATACATTCATGACGCAGACGGTATTGATTCTGAAAAATTAAAACACGTAATGTTTATTAAAAACGAAAAACGTGGAAGAATAAGTGAATACGTAGAAAAATATCCAAACGCTAAATTTGTTGCAGGAGAAAGACCTTGGTCTGTAAAATGTGATATTGCTTTGCCATGTGCAACTCAGAATGAGTTAAATGGCGCTGAAGCAAAAGCATTAATTGCAAACGGATGTATGTGTGTTTCTGAAGGTGCAAATATGCCTTCTATGCCAGAAGCAATTCACGAGTTTCAAAATGCAAAAATATTATTTGCTCCAGGAAAAGCAAGTAACGCCGGTGGTGTTGCAACTTCTGGTTTAGAAATGAGTCAGAATTCATTGCGTTTAAGCTGGTCTCGTAAAGAGGTAGATGATAAATTAAAAGATATTATGGAAGACATTCATGATTCTTGTGTACAATACGGTGAAAACGAAGACGGAACAATTGATTACATTAAAGGTGCAAATATTGCAGGTTTTGTAAAGGTTGCAGACGCAATGTTAGCGCAAGGTGTTGTATAAATAACATAAATTATAGAGGCTAAAATATATAAACGCATCAAATTTTTTGATGCGTTTTTTTTGTGCAACTTATTTTTAAAAGGGATATTTACCAAACTTATTTTTTTATAAATGATTTTCATTTCCCTTTTTTTCTTCGGATTTTTCTTCTCCTTTGCAGGTTCTATAACACCGAGTATGTTAAATATGACTGCCTTAAAAATTAGCTTAGAAAAAGGCAGAGAAGCGGTTAAAAAATATGCTTTTGGGGTTTCTATTGCTGCAATTCCGCAAGTTCTTATTGCTGTTGTTTTAATAAAGCACATTGCTGAAAACCCAACAATATTAGAGACTTTAGAAAAGGCAGGCATTTTTGTTTTTATAGGATTGTCTTATTATTTTTACAAGGAATCTAAGAAAGGAAAAGTGAAGGTAGTGGGAATGAAGTCTAAAAAAGAGCATCCGTTTTTAACAGGAATTACTTTGTCGCTTTTAAATATGTTTGCCATTCCTTTTTTCTGTGGAATTATTGTTACCCTAGACCTCTTCAACCTTTTTAGTTTTGATATGTTACCCCTTTTGTTTTTTATTTTAGGTGCTGTAATTGGTACCTTTTGTATTCTTTTTTTATATGGGAAATTCGCAAAAAAAATTCAGCAAAAAACAGGAAAACTAACAAAAGACATCAACATTATTTTAGCCGTTTTAACAGGATTGGTAGCGATTTTTACCTGCATTAAATTATTTATCTAAAGAAGAAATGAAAACACTTAAGAACATACTTGTTGAAGGAAAAAATACCAAACCTATTATCACAGACGTTTTTTATAAAGAAACAAGGCGTCCTAAAAAAGTAGTTATTTTTTGTCACGGGTATAAAGGTTTTAAAGATTGGGGTGCTTGGAATTTAATGGCAGCAGCATTTGCGAATGCAGGCTTTTTCTTTGTGAAATTTAATTTTTCTCACAACGGAGGTACCGCTGAAGAGCCGATTGATTTTCCAGACTTAGAAGCTTTTGGAAACAATAATTACACAAAAGAATTAGATGATTTGGAAAGTGCTATCGATTGGATTTCTAAAAATTCTGATTTTAAAAATGAGACGAATATCAATGATATTTCAATTATTGGACACAGCAGAGGTGGCGGAATTGTATTGCTAAAAGCGAAGGAAGATGCTCGAATTAAAAAAGTAATTTCTTTAGCTGCCGTTTCTGATATTGGTGCAAGAAGTTCTGTAATTGGTGATTTAGAAAATTGGAAAAAAGACGGCGTTAAATATGTGGTAAACGGCAGAACAAAACAGCAAATGCCTCATTTTTATCAGTTCTACGAAAATTTCAAAGAAAATAAAGAGCGCTTAAATATTCAAAAAGCAGTAGAAAAAATTAAGATTCCACAATTGGTAATTCACGGAGATAAAGATACTTCTATTGCTATTGATGAAGCATACAAAATTCACTCTTGGAATGCAAATAGTGTTTTAGAAGTTATAGAAAACGCAGACCATGTTTTTAATGTTTCTCATCCTTGGGAAAAAGAAACAATGTCTAAAGAGTTAGAAGAGGTGATAGAAATTTGTGTCGCCTTTTTAAAGAAATAAATGTTATTTCAAACCAAGCGCAAAGAGCGGCTTCTTTTTAATTTTTCTAATTTCAAAATAAATATTTTGAAGGAATAAGGAAACTCTTTTTTCGTATTTTTGATAGATGGAATTGCAACCTCCTTTTAGAAAAATAATTCATGTAGATATGGATGCTTTTTATGCATCTGTAGCAGAATTAGACAATCCAGAATTAAAAGGAAAAGCAATTGCTGTTGGTGGTAGTGAAGAAAGAGGTGTGGTTTCTGCCGCAAGTTACGAAGCAAGAAAATTTGGCGTTAAATCTGCCATGAGCAGCTTTCTAGCCAAGCAAAAATGCCCACATCTTATTTTTGTAAAGACAGATTTTGACCGTTACAAAGAATTGTCTACTAAAATTAGAGAAATTTTTTACGAGTATACAGATTTGGTAGAACCACTTTCCTTAGATGAAGCCTATTTAGACGTTACGGAGAACAAGAAAGGGAATCCGTCTGCAAATGACATTGCTAGAGAAATTAGAGCACGCATTTTTGAGGAAACAGGCTTGCGAGCATCCGCGGGAATTTCAATTAATAAATTTATTGCAAAAGTAGCTTCAGATATCAATAAGCCAAACGGACAAAAAACAATTCATCCAGAAGAGGTGCTTCAGTTTTTAGCAACATTACCAGTGAATAAATTCTATGGTGTTGGTAAAGTTACCGCGGCAAAAATGTATAATTTAGGAATCTTTAAGGGCAATGATTTAAAAAAGAAATCAGTTGAAGAATTGGTAAAATCATTCGGAAAATCTGGAACACATTACTATAATATTGTTCGTGGAATTCATAATAGCGCCGTAAAACCAAACAGAATTCGGAAGTCTATTGCAGCAGAAAGAACATTCAACGAAAACCTTTCTTCTGAAATATTTATGATTGAACGCTTAGATAAGATTGCAGATGAATTAGAAAAACGCATGAAGAAGACAGATACCAGAGGAAAAACAATTACCTTGAAGATTAAATATTCAGATTTTACACAGCAAACAAGAAGTAAAACAAAGGTAAATTTTATGCAGACAAAAAAGGAGTTTTTCCCTGTGGTAAAAGAACTTTTGTATCAAGATAAATTAGTGAATTCTGTTCGTTTATTAGGCCTGTCTTTTGGGAATTTAAACACGGAAGAGGTCGTTCCGTTTTGGGTACAGTTGCAATTTGAGTTTTAACAAAAAAGGAACTTCTATAAGTTAGTAATTCCGATAGAGAGAAAAATGAACAACGAGGAACCTTATAAATTACACCAATGAAGGTTTGGGAGCTTAAAAAAAAGCTTATTTTGAAAGGAGAGGAAAAAATAAAATGGACATAAAAATAATAAGAACTAATTCAGAAAACAAAGATTTTATCAAGTTGATAAAAGACTTAGATGCCTATTTAAAAATTACGGATGAAGATGAACATGATTTTTACAATCAGTTTAATAATACAGACGTTCTAAAAGAAGTTGTTGTTATTTATGTTGCTGAAATTGCCGTGGGTTGTGGCGCGATTAAAAAGTTTGATGACAGTACTGTGGAAGTAAAAAGAATGTTTGTGGCTTCAGGTAATAGAGGAACTGGAGTGGCTCAAAAAATATTGCAAGAATTAGAAACTTGTGCGAAAGAGTTGGGCTATAAAAAATGCATATTAGAAACAGGAGTGAGACAAATAGAGGCTGTAAAATTTTATAAAAAGGGTGCTTATAAAATCATTCCAAATTACGGTCAATACCAAGGAATGGAAAATAGTATTTGTTTTGAAAAAAAGATATAAATGAATTATAGTTATTGGGAGTTAAAAGAGTGGTTTACCAACATCGATTTTACCATTGTTGGCAGCGGAATTGTGGGGTTAAATTGTGCTTTAGAATTGAAGAAAAAGTACCCGAAAGCAACCATTATAATTCTTGAAAAAGGGATGCTGCCACAAGGAGCAAGTACAAAAAATGCTGGTTTTGCTTGTTTTGGAAGCCTTTCGGAATTGATAGACGATTTAAGCTCGCACACGGAGCAAGAAGTATATAATTTGGTCGAAAATCGTTGGAAAGGGTTGCAGTTACTACGAAGTAATTTGGGGGATAAAAACATCGATTTTCAGCAAAATAAAGGCTTTGAATTGTGCGATTCTGCATCATTTTTTGAGGAATGTATTTCTAAAAAAGAAGCTATTAACACCTTGTTAAAACCTATTTTTAAGTCGGATGTTTTTTCTGTTTCCGGCAATACATTCAATTTTCAAAAAGTACATTCGCAATATATTGTCAATAATTTTGAAGGTCAGATTGATACCGGAAAAATGGCTTTTGAGTTGTTGCAGAAAGTACAGAAGCTAGGCGTGAAGATTATAAACACTATTTCCGTTGAAAGTTTTGCGACGACCGGAGACAAAGTAGAAGTGCAAACAGATAAAATTAGTTTTAAAACAAAGAAGTTATTTATTGCTACGAATGGTTTTGCAAATCAATTATTAGCGGAAGAAGTGCAACCCGCAAGAGCGCAAGTTCTCATCACAAAACCAATTAAAAATTTACAAATAAAAGGAACTTTCCATGTAGACAAAGGCTACTATTATTTTAGAAATATAGACAATCGTATTTTGTTTGGTGGTGGAAGAAACCTTGATTTTAAAACGGAAGAAACTTCAGAATTCGGACAAACAGCTATTGTTCAAAACGAATTAGAAAATATTTTAAAAACAACTATTTTACCAAATACCCCTTTTGAAGTTGAGTACAGATGGAGTGGGATTATGGGTGTTGGAAATCAGAAAAAAGCCATTGTAAAACAAGTTTCTAACCATGTGTTTTGTGGAGTTCGTTTGGGCGGAATGGGCGTTGCAATTGGGAGTTTGGTAGGCAAGGAATTAGCAGAATTACTACATGAATAAAGAAAATTCAATATTTGATGTACTTATAATTGGTGGAGGTTTGGCAGGCTTATGCAACGCAATTCACTTATCTAAACGAGGTAAAAAGGTTTTGTTAATTGAGAAAAATGAATACCCGAAACACAAAGTCTGTGGTGAGTATATTTCAAATGAGGTCTTACCATATTTAGATTTTTTAGAGGTAAATCCGTTTGATTTTGGAGCTGTAAAAATCAATAACTTCGAATTATCTACTAGAAAAAACAACATCATTTCTGCAAAGCTACCTTTGGGCGGCTTCGGAATTTCTAGGTATACACTGGATCTTGCTTTGGCAGAAAAAGCAAAAGAAAACAAGGTTGTAATTTTACAGGATTCCGTTTTAAATGTTACTTTTTCAGAAGATATTTTTCAAGTAGAAACAAAACAACACAACACTTTTACTTCAAAAATAACCATTGGTGCTTTTGGGAAACGCTCTTTGTTAGATGTAAAAATGGAGCGAAATTTTATTCAAAACAAAGCCCCTTATTTGGGCGTTAAAATACATGTAAAGGCGAATTTTAAGGAAGACTTAGTTGCACTTCATAATTTTAAAGGTGGCTATTGCGGTGTTTCTAAAGTAGAAAACGGCGCCATTAATTTGTGTTATATCACCAACTATGCCTCTTTTAAAAAACACAAAAACATCGCAGATTTTCAAGAACAAGTTGTTTTTAAAAATCGATTTTTAAAAGAAATATTTCAGAATTCTGAAGCTATTTTTGATAAACCATTAAGCATTAGTCAGATTTCATTTGAAACCAAAAAGCCGGTAGAAAATCATATTTTAATGTGCGGCGATTCGGCAGGAATGATTCATCCACTTTGTGGAAACGGCATGAGTATGGCCATTCAATCTGCGCAATTAGCGTCTAAATTGATTCTAAATTACTTAAATGGTGAAATTGAGACAAGAAAAGAATTTGAAAAACAATATCTTAGTCAGTGGAAAAGAAAATTTAGTTTGCGTTTAAAAGCGGGTCATTTTATAGCCATGTTGTTTAGAAAAGACAGGATTGCATCGTTTTTATTGCAAATTTTAAAGAAACTTCCCTTTTTATTACCCCTAATTATCAAGCAAACACACGGCAAACCCATGAAAGTATAATGGATTTTTTCATCAGCACAAAAAACAGAACAGACAAAGAAGAGTTAATGGACGATTTTTCTATTGGTGGCGATTTGTTGCGCGATACTTTAGATAAATTAGAAAACATCAATCGTTGGTTGGGTGGAAATTTAATGACGGTAAATTCATTAAAAAAAGTTTTAAAGAACCATCCAAAAGAGCAAGAATTAATCATTGCAGATATTGGTTGCGGGCACGGAGACATTTTGAGAGATGTAGCCAAATTCGGACGAAAAAAGGGCTACAAAATGAAGCTGATTGGGATGGATGCAAATCCGACTGCCATTGCCTATGCGAATGAATTATCAACAGAATTTCCTGAAATCAGTTTTAAAACGGAAGATATTTTTTCTAAGGAATTTAAAAATAGCAAATTTGATGTGGTTTTAGCAACTTTATTTCTGCATCATTTTAAAGAAGCGCAATTGGTTTCCTTTTTAGAAAACACCTTAAAACAAACAAAAATTGCCGTTGTAGTAAATGATTTACACAGACATAAATTGGCGTATTACCTGTTTATGTTATTGTCTGTTTTTATAAAAAACAACATGATCATTGAAGACGGGTTGACCTCTGTTTTAAGAGGGTTCAAGAGAAATGATTTGGAAATAATCTCAAAAAAACTAAAAGTAAAAGCACAAATTTCTTGGAAATGGGCGTTTCGTTTTCAATGGATTTTAACAAATAAAAAGGATTGATTTTTCGTTTAAAGTAAATTATTAAAAGAATTAGTTAGTGAAATATACGTTTTGTATCCGTGCAAATTCGTGAAATTAGTGTCTAAAAATATGAAAGTAAAAATAACATCCGTAGCAAAGCAGCTTCCAAAATATTATAGAGAAACAAAAGATATCATTCCATTTGTAACTTTATGGATGCAAGATCAAGATGAACGTTTTCAAAGAAAAGTAACCAAGCTTTTTGAAGGTGCGGGAGTTGACAAACGGTATTCAATTATGGATCCGGAAGAAGTTTTTTTAGCCACCTCTTTCGAAGAGAAAAACAATATTTACGCAAGAGAGGTTGTTGTTTTAGGAGAACAAGCACTTCAAAAATCTTTAGATAAAGCAAATTTAAAAGCAACGGATATCGATTACATTATTACGGTAAGTTGTACAGGTATTATGATTCCGTCTATGGATGCCTATTTGATTAATTCATTACAAATGAAACAAGATATTGTGCGTTTGCCAGTTACAGAAATGGGTTGTGCCGCAGGAGTTTCGGGTATTATTTATGCAAAGAATTTTTTGAAGGCGAATCCGAATAAAAGAGCGGCCGTAATTGCGGTAGAAGCACCAACAGCAACGTTTCAGTTAGATGATTTTTCGATGACAAACATTGTAAGTGCTGCTATTTTTGGTGACGGAGCATCGGCGGTAATTTTGTCTTCTTATGAAGAAGATAAAGGCCCTGCTATTATAGATGAAGCCATGTATCATTTTTACGATGCCACAAATATGATGGGCTTTAATTTGGTAAATACAGGTTTACAAATGATTTTAGACAAGGAAGTTCCGAAGAAAATATCAGATCATTTTCCGGCAATTGTACATCCTTTTTTAGAAAGAAATAACTTGACAATTGAAGACGTAAATCATTTAATTTTTCATCCAGGAGGAAAGAAAATTGTGCAAACGGTAGAAGATTTATTTGGGGTTTTAGGAAAGAACATAGACGACACAAAAGAGGTATTGCGTTTGTATGGAAATATGTCTAGCGCAACGGTTTTATACGTTTTAGAGCGTTTTATGGACAGAAATCCTGCCAAAGGAGAACGTGGGTTGATGTTGAGTTTTGGACCTGGATTTTCTGCGCAACGTATTTTATTGGAGTGGTAAAATTATTAAAATGAATAAAGAGCAAATCATAAAAAATCTTCCATACCAAGCACCTTTTTTGTTTGTGGATGCGCTTACAACAGTTTCAGAAAACGGAGTTTCAGGAAACTATACGTTTCAGGAAAAGGAGTTTTTTTACGAAGGGCATTTTAAAGACAACCCAATAACACCAGGCGTTATTTTAACCGAAACCATGGCTCAAATTGGCGTTGTTTGTTTGGGTATTTATTTGTTAAAAGACGAGATTTCAACAAGCATAAAACCACAAATAGCATTAACCTCTAATGAAGTTGATTTCTATCTACCCGTTTTACCAAACGAAAAAGTAACCGTAATTTCAGAGAAAGAATATTTTAGATTTAACAAGTTAAAGTGCAAGGTGAAAATGATGAATTCGAAGAACGAACTAGTTTGTAGAGGTACTATTTCTGGAATAATCATCGCTAAATAAAAACGGCAGTTCGAGTGATTTTGAGGAGCGAAAAATTGTATTGAGAACACAGTAAAATAAATTAAAATTTGAAAAATAGAGTCGTAATTACCGGTTTAGGAGTTGTGGCGCCAAATGGCGTTGGTTTACCAGCGTTTACCAACGCAATAAAAATAGGAACTTCAGGAATTACCTATCATCAAAAGTTAAAAGACAAAGGGTTTTCTTGCTGCATTGGTGGAATTCCTGCAATTTCCGAAGAAAAAAAATTGGAATATTTATCACCTTTACAATTGCGCGGATTTAATAGTACCTCAATTTTATATGGCTGTATAGCAGGCATCGATGCTTGGAAAGATGCAGGTTTTTCTGTAGATGAAAACTCGGAATTAGATTACGATTCAGGGTTAATTTTTGGAACAGGAAATTCGGGAATTGAAAAATTAAGAGAAGCCATTTACAAAATAGACGCTCAAAATGTCAGGCGTTTAGGAAGTACTTCTGTGGTGCAGACAATGGCAAGTGGCATCTCTGCTTATTTAGGCGGAATTTTAGGTTTCGGAAATCAGGTGACCACAAATTCTTCAGCATGTACAACAGGTACAGAAGCCTTGTTATTGGGTTTTGAACGCATTAAAAACGGAAAAGCAAAACGAATGTTGGTGGGCAGTTCTAGTGATAGTAGTTTGTATACTTGGGGCGGCTTTGATGCAATGCGTGTGATGTCTTACAAGCACAACGAAACACCAGAAAAAGGCTCGAGGCCCATGAGTGCTACTGCGGCTGGTTTTGTTCCAGGAAGTGGTGGCGGAGCTTTGGTTTTAGAATCTTTAGAAAGTGCTTTGGAACGAAAAGCGACGATTTATGCGGAGGTTTTAGGGGGAAATATCAATTCTGGCGGACAAAGAAAAGGCGGAACATTAACGGCCCCAAATTCAGAAGCGGTTCAGAAATGTATTATAGATGCGATGTTGGATGCTGGAATTACACCTGCAGCAATAGATGTAATAAACGGACATTTAACAGCAACTTCTAAAGACAGTTTAGAAATAGAAAATTGGACAAAAGCACTGCAAAGAAAGGGAAGTGATTTTCCGTATATTAATTCTTTAAAATCGATGGTTGGGCATTGTTTGGCTGCTTCGGGCGCAATAGAATGTGTCGCTGCTGTTTTACAAATAAAAGAGCAATTTGTGTTTCCAAACATTAATTGCGAAGATGTGCATCCAGAAATTACAGATTTAATTTCTAAGGATAAAATTCCGACAAAGATTATGGAAAAAAACATTTCTATTTTAGCAAAAGCAAGTTTCGGCTTTGGAGATGTGAATGGCTGTGTTATATTTAAAAAATACGACGGGTCTTCGACGGGCTCAGACAGACAGGCGTTAGGATAACTGTTTTTTATAGTTTAGCAATAAAATAATTGAACTTACAATTAACTGTTTTTTAAATTTAGATTTAGAACCAATAAAGAATCACAATGTCTTGCAGAGCTTGTTGAAGTATTTATAAAAAGGGTATTCGATAGGCTCAGACAGACAGGCGTTAGGATAATTATATTTGTAGTTTGGAAATAAATAATTGAACTTACAATTAACTATTTTGGAAACTTAGACTTAGAAGCAATAAAGAATTACAATGTCTTGCTGAGCTTGTCGAAGCATCAAATAAAAAGGGTATTCGACAAGCTCAGATAGACAACCGTTAGGATCATTGTGTTTGTAGTTTGGAAATAAATAATTGAACTTAAAGTTAACTATTTTGTGAATTTAGACTTAGAATCAATAGAAAAAGCATGAGAATTTACTATGTATATATTTTACTATGTTCAGATAATTCTTTCTATACCGGAATGACCAACGATTTAGAACGAAGAATGATGGAACATAAATCTGGAAAAAACAATGATTCCTATACCTTTACGAGATTGCCTTTAGAGTTAAAATGGTACTTAGGGTGTTCAGATTCTAGAGATGTAATTCAGTACGAAAAGAAAATTAAAGGTTGGTCTAAGAGAAAGAAACAAGCTTTAATTGATGAAAATTGGCAAGATTTAGTCAAGTTTTCTAAAAATTATACTGAGAATAATGATGTGAGAATGTAAATTTGTGTTTGACGACAGCTGTCTTCTACAAGTTTTGATATTTAGACACAGCCTTTAAATACAGACGCTTAACCAATAAAGAATTACAATGTCTTGCTGAGCTTGTCGAAGCATGAATAATAATAATAAATATGAAAAAAGAAGAAATTATATCAAAATTAAAAACGATTGTAAAGCCTTATATTCAAAATGAAGAAGGTTTTAAAAACTTAAATGAGGACACCGATTTTATAAATGATCTAGAAATAAACTCTGCGAATTTAGTAGATATTATTTTAGATGTAGAAGACGAGTTTAAGATAGAAATAGACAATGATTCTATGGAGAAAATGCTTTCTGTTAAGGCTACCATAGAAGTAATTCAGTCAAAAATGAATGGATAGTATTGGCAACGATATTGTAGACTTAAACCTTGCGAAGACCCAAAGTAATTGGCAACGAAAAGGGTTTCTAGAGAAACAGTTTAGTCAAAAAGAGCAGCACGAAATTTTAAATGCTGAAAATCCGTTTTTAAAGGTTTGGTTGTTCTGGTCGATGAAAGAAGCTGCTTATAAATGCTACACTCAGAAGTTCGAAGCACGTTTTTTTGCACCTCAAAAATTTGAATGCAGTTTCACTTCGGAAGAAACAGGAAGGGTTGTTTTTAAAGGGAATGTATTTTATACAACGTTCTTTTTTAATTCATTTTACGTGCATACAATAGCAAGAGAAACGAAAGAAGAAGTAAATACTTTTTCTGCAGTTGGTTTGCCAAATACAATAGATTCTGACTTAAAAATTAAACTTGCAGTAGAAATAGGAGTTTCATCAGAAGAGATAGAAAAAAGAAAAACAGGTATTGGTGCGCCACTTTTTTATCATCGAGAAGAACTCGTAACACCATCGTGTTCCATTTCTCATCACGGAAATTACGGAGCTTTTGTGTTTATAGTAGCAAATAGATGTTAAAAAAAATAAACTGAGTTATGAAATTAAAAATAATACTATTGTTTTTGCTGTCTTGTACTTTTGCTAGTTTTTCACAAACCCTGCTTCAGAATAAAACAGCCTCTGAAATCACATTTAAAATAAAGAATTTTGGTTTAAATGTAGGCGGTGTTTTTAAGGATTTTACAATTTCGAGCAACTTTAACTCGGTCAATATAAAGGCTTGTTTTTTCAATGCAGAAATCAGCGTAAAATCAATTTTTACAGATTCTGAAGGCAGAGACAAGCACCTGTTAGAATCAGACTATTTTGATGTTGAAAAACACTCTAAGATTGTATTTGAATCTACAACAATCGAAAAAACAACAAATTCTAATTACCTGTTAAAAGGTTTTTTGACCATTAAAGGAGTAAAAAAAAGAGTAGCAACAACTTTAGACGTTATAGAATCAAAATCAGAAATAAGGTTGCTTGCTAATTTTTCACTAAATCGAAGAGATTTTGGGGTTGGGAGTAATAGCTTTGTGCTTTCTGATGAAGTAAATATTAAAATGATATATGTTGCAACTAAAAATTAAGGAAGCGCTTTTTGAGCAATGTGAGGTGTTTGTAAATAAAAGACTGTACAACATTGAAAACGTAATTTCTTCGAATCAAAAAGCATTGCAATCTGAGACGAAGAGTTCTGCGGGCGATAAGCATGAAACCGGCCGTGCGATGTTGCAATTAGAAATGGAAAAAGCAGGGCAACAGTTGTTAGGTATTGTTCAAATGAAAGAGATTTTAGCAAAAATTGACATTTCAAAAACTTCAAAGAACGCCTGTTTGGGGAGCCTTATTCTTACAGAAAAGGCCTGCTATTTCTTAAGTATTTCTGCGGGACAACTTATTATTGAAGGTAAAGTTTATTTTGCTATTTCGGTGTCCTCTCCAATCGGTAAATTGTTGTTAGGCAAACAAGAAAAGGAGGTAATTTCTTTTAATGGGAAAGGAATTGAAATTAACGAGATTTTTTGAATTTAGAGAGGAACTTTCTAACGTTTGTTTAGGCGTTTTTTAATCTGTTACTTTTCGCATGAGCCATTCTAGTGGTCCTTGTTTTTTATACTTTCTCCATACGACTGCAAATAGTATGCAAAACAAACTAAAACCTAAGGCATAAATTACTGAAAATTCAACAGTATATTTCCCCATTTTAGAAGGGGCAATCACTTCAATAATTCCCATTCCTATAATAACGTGCGCAACATAGAAAGTCAGTGCCAGTTGCCCTGTTTTGTTTAAAGCATCAATGATGATGTTGTCTTCAAACTTCTTCGCAATTAGAATACAAGCTGAAATTATAGCAAAAGCAATTGCAACTCCGTTGAACATATATATTGGCAATGGTGGCATTGGATTGGTTCCTAAAATTTCAGTAAATTCTTTTACAAACGTCTCATTTCCTTCTGACAAAAATGAAATGGAAACAGCAGACAATACCTGAATGAAAATGAAAACGATGGCGCTTGTCCAGCATGTTTTTTTTATGAATTTGTGGTTGTGTAAATCTTGTTTTCCAAACCAATAACCGAATAATAGAAATGAAGACCAAGGTATTACGGGGTGAAAACCATTAAAAAAGAGGTTTCTCATAAATCCGTTAAGTGTCCAAAAACTTTGGTATTCTAATGTTTCAAAATTCCAACCTGTTTCAAAATTCCAAAAAGTTAAGAATATTGGAAAAGCTATAATTATTGAAATAGCTGTAATTATAATTGTTTTTTGACTGCGAGATAAAAGTAAGAGTGCAATTATCATGTATACGCCATAAAAGTGTAGAATATCTGCAGGCCAAATCACCATATAAGAAACTCCGACAATGAATAGAAATAAGGCTTTTTTTAGAATTCTATTTCGAGCAATTTTTAATTTAGTAGTGTCCTTGTTTTTAATTGCAGAATTTGTCATCAGCGCGAGGCCAATACCAGCTAAAACCACAAAGGTTGCTGCTGCTTTTCCGTCAAAAATACTTGCAAAAGACTTTACCCAAGGCAGGCCATTCGCTCCAAAGACAACTTTAAAATTAACAATTATCATTCCGATAACCGCCAAAGCTCTTGCTACATCAATGCCTATGATTCTTTTTTTCAAGGTTGGGTTTTCTTAATTATTAGAAACGTGTTTTCATAAGATTTGTTGCACCTGGTTTTTTGCAGGTTCTTGTTTTAGATACTGTGTAAAGTAAAAGAGATGTGTATTGCTTCATTTTTTTCTAAATCAGCATTGTGATTAAAAAACACTGTTTGGTTTTCAAAGGTTGCTTCAATTAACCAATAAGAGCCTTTAAAGTAAGAGTTTAAAACAGTGGCTTCTGCCAAAGGAAGTGCATTAGGCGTGGCCAAATTTTCTATAATTTTAATTTGATGCGGGTATAAGAGTGCTTTTTCTCCGTTTAGTACAATTTCGTTTACATCATCAAATAAAGCAGCAATATATTTCTCTTTTGGGTTTTTGTAAATTTCTTTCGGAGCGTTGTGTACCAAGATTTTATTGTTGCGAATAATTAATAACGTATCAGCAAAAGAAAGTGCATCATTTTTATCGTGTGTGGCAACAATACAGGCAATATTTTTTGCTTTTAAATAGGCAAATAATTTCCTTCTTAAAGAATTTTTTTTGAAGTTGTCTATTTGTCCGAATGGTTCATCTAAAAGCAATAACTGTGGTTCATTTGCCAAAGCCCTTGCAATGGCCACACGTTGTTTTTGTCCGCCACTTAAGTTTTTAACTTTGGTGTTTTCAAAAGCTTTCATTTCTATGACCTCTAGCAACTCTTGTGTTCTTTCTTCACTTTCTTCTGGAAAGAAACGAGAAAGAAATTTTTTAATATTTTCTGCTACAGAAATATAGGGCATCAAATCGAAATCTTGCGCCACATATTTAAAGAAATCCATTCCTGGCACTAAATGAGACTCGGGTCCTAAAACTTGGTTTTCTTTCCAATAAATAGTTCCTTTTTTTAAATCAAGTAAACCATAAATTGCTTTTAAAAGTGTCGATTTTCCACAACCACTCTCGCCCATGACACATAAATGTTCGCCTTCTTTTAAGGTAAAATTGAAATTGTTTAAGGTTGTTTTCTTCTTAGAATAACTGAAAGAAATATTTTTAACTTTTAACATGAAACAAAAGTAGGAATTCTATTTGGAAATAGTTCTTTCTCGAAGTTTCTTTCATCTTTCAAGAAAATTACCTGCATTGATAGTTTGTATACGTTTCTGCACAAACTTTACCCTAAATAAAATTTTTTAAAAGTTACTAAAGTTGCTTGCGTTAGCGATTGAAACGGCATCCTTTTTGTTTTTTCTACAAAAAGATATCGTGTAAAGCGCGACCCTTGTGGTAACGCCCTCATAATACGACGGTTTTGAACTAATCTTAGAATCTAATACAAACCCTTTTTAAATAGGCTATTTTTGCAAACACAAAACAAAACATGAAGGATTATATAATTATAGGTGCTGGCCAATCTGGTTTAGCGATTGCCTATTATCTAAATAAACAAGGTGCAAACTACTTGGTAGTAGATGCAAACAGTGAAACTGGGGCGCCTTGGTTAAAAAGATGGGATTCTTTAAAGTTGTTTACACCTTCTGAATTTAATAGTTTGCCTGGTTTAAAATTTCCGTACGAGAAAGGACATTATGCAGATAAATATGAAGTAGCGGATTATTTAAAACTATACGTATCTACATTTCACATTCCGGTGGAATTTAACCACAAAATTACTTCGTTAAGAAAAGAAAATGGGGTTTTTAAATTAAAGAGTAATTTAAAAGAATTTGAAGCAAAAAATGTAATTATTGCTACAGGTCCTTTTCACAAACCATTTACACCTTCTTGTCATTCAAAAATATCAGAAGAGGTTTTACAGATTCATAGCGAACATTACAAAAGTACAGATCAGTTGCAAGAGGGGGCTACTTTGGTGGTAGGAGCAGGAGATTCTGGTGTACAGATTTTAAATGAAATTTCTAAAACAAATACGCCAGTTTATTTTTCTGGAAACACAAATATTACTTCACTTCCGCAGGAAATTTTAGGAAAAACATTGTGGTGGTGGTTTCATAAAGTAGGATTTTTAACCGCTAATAAATATTCTTGGATTGGTAAAATACTAAGTAAAACAGGGCAGCCGGTGATTGGCACAGACGTAAAAACACTGTTTAAAAAAGAAAATATTACCTGCGTTGGTAGAACGTTGGATGCAAATGAACAAACCATAACCTTCGAAAAAGAAACCGTAACCGATATTAAAAACATTGTCTGGGCTACTGGTTTTAAACCAAATTTTAGTTGGATTGATGGCATTGAGTTAGACGAGAGCAATTATC
>Ga0075446_10000133_pt1 | contig 29765 bp, 26 predicted proteins | sample CoawatmetaG05DNA_FD_71590 | JGI IMG/M metagenome (GOLD analysis project Ga0075446, IMG submission 71590) | Marine microbial communities from the West Antarctic Peninsula - Coastal water metaG058-DNA | ecosystem: Environmental > Aquatic > Marine > Coastal | place: Atlantic Ocean: West Antarctic... | reverse complement strand
CGGATGCAAAAAATAACCTACGAGCGCCGACTTAAAATTGATCCACCAAACAAATCACAACCCTTCAGGTTGTTTTCGTGTAGGTAGTTTTATAATCTAGTCCTTCCGAACCGCATTTGAGAGCCGAGCGATACCGTTGCGCAGCCCCCTCCACTATTAAAATTGCTACGTATCCAGTTTAATAGACACTCTAATTGGATACAATGTAACGCAATAGGAGTCCAAGAACGGCAGGCGGTAAACAGCTATTAGAAATCGACCTGGAAAATAGAGTCCAGTTTAATATTGAAAATAACTTCAACATTCCACCAAATAGGATAATATTTTATTTAACTATTTTGTTTGCCACAAAGGCGACTCGTGAGTAATGGTTTGGCTCATTTGCAAACTTATGAAACACCCAGTCAGGCATTCTTTTCTGCATTTCATTAAATGCTCTCCTTTCCCCTAGGAAAGGTGAGGCCCTAAATGAATTAAAATCATCAAAAATAATTATTGTTCCATCTGTTAAAATGCCCTCGATGAATTTTAAGCAATCCACAGTAGATTCATATAGGTCACAGTCAATCATAACGATGGAAGCCTTAGTTATATTCTGATCTATTTTGGTTTGCTGGTTGCATGTTTCGTTAAACCACCCTTTAATCAAAACAGTCTTATCCAGGTTCACCCCTTCAGATGCGATTATCTGAGAAAACTCCACATCAGAGCATGCAAACTGCCCTTTCTTAAACTCATCACTTGACTTATCTAAGCCTTCGATTTCGGGCAAACCTTCAAAAGAGTCAAAAGCAAAGAATCTCATCTTATCCCACTTATCTTTTAAAGCATTTATTTGTCCCTCTGTGAGTTGAGCTAAGGAGTTATCAATTCGCCTGTTATGCGCTCTTTTTAGGGCTTTGTAAGCATTAAAAAAATATGTACCCCTAAATACTCCAAATTCATAATAATCACCCTCTACACAATCGTTTACATTCAAGCAAGCTGACTTTTCAATCAATGACATTGCCTTAACTTGAGGGTCAATTAGTTTTGCAAAAAAAGTCCTTACAATTCTCAAAAATATCCTTAAGACTCTCAATATATATTGTTTATAATCCATCAAAAATAATCCTCTTTAAATCCTTAAATAAAAATATTTAGGATTATGTGATTCGTGTACAAATTAAACCTGAGTAAGTATAGCATGGCCTAACTTATGTTCTAATAAGTATTGTTAAACTAAAACTAAAGCGTCCCGTTAACCTTGAATACATTTCAATGTAGTGGCCAAGTAAAACTGGCCACGGTATAAGAGACAACCACAGATTAGTGGGCCATTAATTTAGAGTGAGGGCAGGACTTGATCTGTTAGAACAAGTCAAACCACTGGAGAAAATTATATTGAGGGGCCGCTGCGGACAAACTCAACAGCTATGAAATATTTAAGGAGCTGGAACTAAGCACTGTAACAGAAATTGAAAAAAACATATTATTCAGAGCATAGGAAAATTATATTATGAACTGGGGGATTTTAGATCCGTTTCCCAAACACTTGTCCTTTTTTGTTATCCTATAAATCTGATCCAAACAGATCCCTTGTATACACTTTATCGACAACATCTATCAAATCTACTGTCATACGATTACACACAATGACATCAGAGATTGCTTTAAACTCGGCCAAATCGGCAATGACTTGTAAATGATCGAAATCTTTTTCTTTCAGCTCTGGCTCAAAAACAACAATTTCAATACCTTTTGCTTTCAGCCGCTTTATAATTCCTTGAATACTTGACGACCGGAAATTATCAGAGTCAGCTTTCATAATCAAACGGTAGATCCCAACACGTTGAGGGCAACGCTTTAAGATAGAGGCTGCGATGTGGTCTTTACGCGTACTATTGGCGTCAACAATCGCGCCGATCAAACTGTTGGGTATATCTTGATAATTGGCACGAAGCTGCTTAGTATCTTTTGGCAAGCAGTAGCCGCCATAGCCAAATGAAGGATTATTATAGTGTGCTCCAATACGTGAATCTAAGCAAACACCATCAATGATGTCACGAGCATTTAGGTCATGAGATTCGGCATAAGTATCTAACTCATTGAAGAAAGCGACGCGCATTGCTAAATACGTATTGGAGAACAACTTGACTGCTTCAGCCTCTGTCGAGTCGGTAAACCGTACCTTAATATTCTTTTTTATCGCACCTTGAACCAACAAATCTGCGAACAGTTTTGCGCGCTCACTTTTCTCTCCAACAACGATACGTGACGGGTGCAAATTGTCGTACAAAGCCTTGCCTTCGCGTAAAAATTCAGGAGAGAAAAGTAGATTATCGCAACCCGCCTCTTGTGTAATACGTTGCGTATAACCTACAGGGACAGTTGACTTGATCACCATTACAGCTTGCTGGTTGATCGCCATCACATCCTTAATTACAGCTTCCACAGAAGAGGTATCAAAATAGTTAGCTTCCACATCATAATCTGTCGGCGTGGCAATAATCACAAATTTAGCATCTTTATAAGCTAACTCCTTATCCAAAGTTGCAGTAAAGTTTAATTTTTTGTTTGTTAAAAAAAACTCAACTTCTGCATCAACAATAGGAGACACACCTTGGTTAAGCATCTCAACCTTTTCTGCAATAACATCAACCGCAATCACTTCATTGTGCTGCGCTAATAGCATGGCGTTTGATAGCCCTACGTAACCTGTGCCCGCGACAGCAATTTTCATAATCTAACAAATCCTATAAAAAGGTATGGTAATCCCCTATTAATAACCGAAGTTAAAAGTAGGGGTTTAAGCAACCGCCAATTTCGTCATTGGGGTAATGCCGTTAAACGCCATATTTGGTCGTTCATTATTGTAAGTCCAAAGCCACTGAGTTGCATGATTTTGAACCTCTTCAATGCTATCAAACAGGTAATGCTTCAGCCAGTCGTATCGAACGGTTCTGTTATCTCGTTAAACATAGGCGTTCTGCTGAGGATTGCCGGGCTAGATAAATGCTAACTCTACACCCTTGCTCATGGCCCACGTGGCCAGCAAACTACTAATGTATTCAGGCCCGTTACCACATCGTATCCGCTTTGGCTGGCCGCGCCATTCAATGATTCGATCTAAGGCTCTCACAACTCGACTAGCCGGTAATGAGGAGTCCACCTCTATGGTTAAGCGGTAATCCTCCCGGTAAATAACGGAGGTCAAAAGTAGAATTTTCTCCTAAACTTTACGAAGGAGATCTACATGAAAAAATCACGTTATTTATCGGGAAGGGATTACCGTCTAATGTAAATAAAAACGCTGGCCGCCTATTATTAATATCTTTATTTTTATTAACCCTATTTCTTTAATTTTCTATAAACATTCCATGAAACATAATAAAAAGATTTAAATATTGATAATTTTTCATGCACATGGAATAGTTTGAAATTGTATTTCAATAAGCTTACCTTACTACTCGAAATAGAATTTTTGCGCACTCTATACTTTGCAAGCACACCGGGAACTCTATATGCATAGGGAGTTATTTTTAAAATTTCTAACCACAACCCGTAGTCCTGTCTCTTTTTAATTAGAGGCATGTAATGCTTATTGAGTATTTCTTGATCATAAATAGCAGTCAGGCAGCCAATTTGATTCTCTTTTAACAGACCTACATAATCCAATTGTACAGGCGCGGCAATTGTCACATTTAGACTATTACCTTTTTCATCAATAGTCTCATAAGCAGAGTAACTAAAAGCCAAACTATTAATTCCCATATACGATATTTGCGCTTCTAACTTATCCGTACTCCACAAATCGTCAGAATCTAAAAATGCGATATATTTACCCATAGCAACCTCAATTGCCTTATTGCGGCTTACCGCTGCTCCTTCATTTTTATCATTAATAATTAGGTTAATACGATTTTCACCTTTAATGAAATTATTAATGATACAAACACTATTATCGGTTGATCCATCATCAACTATAATCAATTCCCAATTTTTATAGGTCTGATTCATAACAGATAATATCGTTTCAGAGATAAACTCCTCACAATTAAAAGAAGGCATAATAATCGAAACTAAATAGTTCATTTTTAACACTCTGGGAATTTATTTCTTGAATATGAAATTGCAGAATTCAAAACTAAGGCGAAATTTTATTTAATACATTATCGTTTACTGGCGCTTTTAGTAACTTAAGCCATAAAGCGCAGTCTTCGCCCATTCTAGTCAATTGCATATATAACTGAGATCATCAAACCTTGCTCTTCATGGAAAAACAGGATGGCAGCCCAGTGTGGCTTTTTGCAATCCCTCATTATTGAGTACAAATCGTCACATCATCCTCAGGTCTAGAGAAAATTCGTACAGGTTTTTGTATACAGGTATAGACATTGATATAGAGGTATCAAATTCATGCCCACTTTTAACCAAAACAACAGAAGATATATTAGCCGCGTTTCCTGCCTCTATATCGCTTAGTTTATCACCAACAAAAAAAGATTCTTTTATATCAACTGAATACTTAACTATAGCATCGACCAACATACCTGGTTTTGGCTTTCGGCACATACAATCTATGCTGTATTCAGATACCACCCCATCGATATGGTGAGGACAAAAAAACACGTCTAATATGTCAATGCCGTAACTAGACAAATTTTGAGTATAGAATTTAGTTAACTCGTCATAATCGCTTTTCTTAAAAATACCTTTAGCAATACCAGCTTGGTTTGTAATAATGATAATTTTGTAACCTGCAGCTAAAATGTTAGACAGCGCCTCCACACATTTATAGGTATATGCAAAATCTTTTACTTTATGCAGGTAATTTACTTCCTTATTTATTACGCCATCTCGGTCTAAAAATACGACTTTCATGTCAAAATTTCGCAGGCATAAAAGTAGTCCGACGGAACGCCAATATCTACGAAAATGCCATTAACCAAATATAATGTAATGGGAAAATGACACTCGCGAATAAAGTCTTTCTCAAAAGAAAATTTAGTAGCTGGAAAGTCCATAACTTTCTGTCTATTGATTAAGTATGTGCCACAGTTAATATACCCTTCTCCAAAGGCCCCTTTTTCTCGCAACGCAACGATACCCATGTCCGAATCCAACTCTAAAAAGCCATAACGATTTATATCTTTAACATGAATTCCCGCGACAGTGAGGTCAAAGCCACCTTTTTGGCTATAAAGATCCGCATAATTAATGTCACAGTATGTGTCGCCGTTAATTGCTATGAAATATTCCGATGTTATCTGCGCCGCAGCTAGTTTTATCCCACCACCAGTTCCAAGAGGCTCATCTTCTACAACAAAACAGATCGGACACTTCACAGGATCATCAGCTCGTATTTTTTCAATTATATAGCTAGCCCTGAAGTGCAATGAAAGTATAATTTTGCTACAACCATCAACCTCCAATTTTTTCATTAATTTGTAAACAAAAGGCTCATCACCAACTAAAACCATAGGTTTTGGTGTCTGCCCCGAAACACTTTTAAGGCGAGTGCCAAAGCCACCCATTAAAATAACTGCTTCAAACATAAGCTTATTCTTTCGGAAAAATATTTTTTTCGACTAAGGCACAAACAATATGACCAACGCAAATATGGCATTCTTGAATGTAAGGAGTGCAATTTGAAGGTATTTCTAGAGCTATATCCACGCTAGACGCCAACATCCCTTCACTCCCACACATAGCAACTGTAATCATACCCTTCTCTTTTGCTTCTCTAACTGCCTCCATGACGTTTTTGGAATTACCCGAGGTGCTGATACCAATGAAAATATCTCCAGCCACTCCTTGGGCTTGGACCTGGCGAGAAAACACTTTGTCGAACCCATAATCATTGCCAATTGCAGTCAGCATAGAGCTATCCGTTGTAAGCGCAATAGCTGATAAGCCAGGTCTATCATACAAGAACCGACTTACTAACTCCGCAGCAATATGTTGAGCATCGCCCGCACTCCCACCATTACCTGCAAGTAAAACCTTGTGTCCTTTCGAATACCCATCTTCAATTACAAGAGCAACTTGCTCAATTTTTTTTAACAATGTCTCATCAGCTAATAATTTATGTTTCACCGCCAAGCTATTTTCCAAATAATTCCTTACATAGGCTAAATTGTCCACGATAACGCACCTTCCGTATTAAAGTTAAATCCTACGACCTGCCCTTCTAGATTACTAAGCATCTTAACAACCTTAGCTTTAGCCTCAGGCTTGACGAAAATCATTATAAATCCGCCACCGCCAGCACCTGATATTTTCATTGAAAGCGCTCCACTTTGAGTAATTTTGTGCTCGAGCTCATCGATATGTGAATTTGAAATAGAGGAGGATGTTGCCTTTTTCGCTTTCCACGAATCCTTAAGTTCACCCGCTATTCCCTCAATATCGCCTCTTAGGAGTAATTCTTTCATTCTATATGCAGAGGCTTTTACTAAATGCATGGCTTCTAGCGCAGAGCCACCAGTACCAAGCGTATTAATTTGATCATTAATAATCGTTGCTGAATCGCGAGACACGCCAGAAAAAAACATTATAATAGACGACTCTAGTTCATTCGCAATATGACGTCTAATCCGAAGTGGGTTAACGATGACATTATTATTGTCGCCGAATTCTATAAAATTAAAACCACCAAAGGTTGACGCATATTGATCTTGCTTACCGCCCGAAAGACCACAATCGATTCTTTCAATCTCGTACGCTAACTTTGCCAAATCGTACTCACCCAAAGGTAATGACAGAAGTTGCTTATAGCCTTCTAGCATACTGACCACTACTGCTGATGATGAACCCAATCCACTTCCTGGTGGCGCATCGCATTGAGTTGTCACCTTCAACGGGGTATAAACACCACCATTAAACTCCTCCATAACTCTCTTATACACGGCTCGATGTAGTAACAGATTACCATTAATTCCTATAGGTTGCGTCACATCAAGGGTATCTGACAACTCTAGATCGTTAGCATAAAAATATGTTGTGCCGGATGTCTCTAATTTCTCAATAAAAGTGGTCGCAAACAAATTTATTGTCACATTAAGCACCGCTCCTCCGAAGATTTCACTATATGGAGAAACATCAGTACCACCACCAGCGAGACCTAGCCTCAAGGGGGCTTTAGATCTTATTTTCATCTTTATTTACACCGTCAGTATAAGTTGAAAGGAATTATATCTAGCGCTCTAATCATGCCTATTATTAAAGGCAGCCAAAAATACATAATTATTCGTTCTCTTGATCTCCGTGCCAGGTACACCCAAAATTGCTAAAGGAGACAGCTCAAATATTCAGCGATGATCACAGACCATCAAGACTGATATTATTTAAATAATCACTCAGTTTCAAATGTCCTCATATTAGAGTTATCCTCTAAAAACTCATAAGTAAGGGTCCGCGCCAAACCGCTTTCTAGGCTAACTGGTGGAATAAACTCAGTTTCACTAACTGAAGATGAAAACTGTGAAGTACTCATGAACTTTTTAACCCTAATACTACTTACTGGTAACGACCGGCTAATCACCTTAGCAACCAAATCAGAGAAATGACCAATAAAAATACCTAAGAACCCAGGCAACCTAAATCCAACATCATTTTCATTAAATAGGGTTTTTCGAGTTTCGGATATAAGACTATTCATGTCAAAATCTGGCTTATCAATATAATTGTAAATATGCAGTCCAGGAACAAAAGAAAGACTATGCCCGATAAAAGCCGCCACATTCTCAACGTAGGCCATCGACTTCCTATTTTTTCCATCACCAAACATCACAAATCTGCGCGAGGCAATCTGATTAAGTAAGTTATATACATTGCCCCTATTACCCTCTCCAAATATAACGGTAGGCCGCACAATAACAAGGGTTCTATTCGATGGGTCCTCTGTTTGCCATTCTTTGTAGACACCTTCGGCTAAATATTTAGTACGCCCATAATCGTTAAAATAACTAGGCACGCCCGACTCATCTGTGTCAATTGGAGAAAATCCATAAATGGCGACAGAACTCGTAAATACAATTTTATTAATGCCTAACTTACGCGCAGCATTACATACGTTCACCGCTCCTTGAACATTCACATCATCATAACGACTTAGAGGACGAACGTCATCTCGGTGGACAGCAGCTAAATTAATAATAGTTGTCATCCCTTCTAATTGGTCAAGAGATTTTTCGTCTTCCACATCAAGATAGATTATATTTCTGGTTAGATTTTTAATATTTATATCACATATCAGATAGTTCAAACCACACTGATCCAAGAACGCCGCAAGCCGACTACCTACAAATCCAGCTCCACCAATTATCGCTATTTTTCCAGAATCCAAGACCACCTTACACCTCCTTTTACGATACATTTTTAATTCAACTATTCGACGGATGAACGACCACAATCAAAATCAACATTCTATATTGATGGGCCGGCAATTCGATAAGTGGAAAGACTTTCAAGAGATCCGTAGAAGTCGCAACCGCTAAAACTCTAGTTTTTATTTTAGCGCATTACTGTCGAAAGTATATTTTTAACGGACACAAAAATCATCTAGAGCCACAACGAAATCAATTTCCGCGGATACACACGGGGGTAGAGCTGGTAGGCCCATCCGCATTTTCCCTCGCTCACTAATGTTTAGTCGAGAATCATCACTATTTTTCTCATTATATTAACAGTATTACCAATTGAAAAATCTGACACTACAATGAGCGCACTATCACTGTGCGCAAAATTTATGTTGGTATAACAGTACTAATAAGAGGAATTGATTTTCTGGTATATTTGCAGCTTAAATGAAAGAATGGGATGCTTCGAGAAAAAATAGAGCCAGAGCGTTGTAATAGGAATCAACGTTTAAACTATGATTTAGCGCAAGATATCCACTGCTAAAAACCACCTAAGAACTTGATTAGCCAAACACTGACTCTACTACATGAGGGCCAGCATTAGACCAATATAATACCGCTATTCCACATATCGCAATAAAAAAACATGCGCGCAAAGGTCCTCTTAAGTAGGAATTTTCAATAGTGCTGCAAATGCAAAATAATGACAATGGAACAAAAAAATAAAGGAACCGCACAACCAGCATATTTGGAGCAAAATACGCCAAACTAGACCCCGCCAGAATAGCTCCAGAATACCGACCATACATAACCAAATTAGAAGCTGTGTGTGCTCCATTTTTCAAAGTGATTATTTTGGGGAGTAATGCTGCTAAGAGGCCGATGCAACCCAATAACAGAATCGATTTCCCACCAAAATTACTAGCCCCTGTTGAGTTATACTTCCAGATCAGCCCAAAAAAAAGCTCCAAATACAATGCCGCAATGGACATCATTAAACCGATAAGAACGCCTATCGTAATCTTTTGTTTGATCTTAGCAAAATAAAATATGGCCAGGACAAAAAGGGCCGAAAGATGTGCGCAGATCACCACAAGAACTAAGGTCCTGCTTCCACTAGCTAAAAACAACATTAGCAGACCAACAGCCCCAGCCTGCCTGATACCATCAAACGAAAACATGAACCCCATGGGTAAACAGTATAATGCGAAGAAATATAGCAGAAAACTTTTCTTAGACAAAAATAATAAAGGGACGAAAATGCCCAAAGCGTAGCAAAACGCAAACATAAAAAGCATAAGCTCTAAAGAAACTAGCTGCCCTACTCGGACAAAACCCGCGCTCAAAGGTTCCCTATACCAGAACATCAAATCAACGAAAGAATTATCCTGATTTGCGACCCTAGCATAAGCTTCAAAATCCATACCCACCTCAGGCCGTAGCGATGAAATGATGGCAAAAGATAAACTCACCGATAACCATCTAAACCTAGGGGCCAGCCTCAGCACCGAAAAAAAAGCCGGGATCAATAAGATGCTAACAAGAAATATTGTATTCATCACTGGAAGAGTGTTTGAACTAGAACCATTAGAGAGCACATCCGTCATCCACAACTGTATTTTGCCAATTAACAAAATACGTTCCTGCTTCAGCTAAGGTCCTGAAGAATACGCGGCCTATCAAACCAGCCCCACCCGTTGCGATAACTAATTTATTGGCAATCATGTCTGCACCTATTTTTTGGTGTCATTACGACAAATACAAAGGATGTTTCTAGAAGAATGGTTATCTAATTGAGATAAAGAAGTGAACTTGCACAGGGAGTTACCGTCTGTAATGAACAGCTCATATCCGAGACTTTCAAGCATTGCACGAATTTCGACATGACACAACTCCCCGATGTTCCCTTCATTGAACTCGCAAACGATCACCGGCTGCCATCTCTCAATACATTTTAAAGCACCACGAATGACATGACCTTCATGCCCCTCAACATCAAGCTTAATAACCGAGATTTTGGCCCCCTCTAACCCTTTATTACTCAGAAAAACATCCAACGCCACAGCTTCAACTTTAGCAACGGTAAAGTTAAGCGAGTTATTTACTTTTGGATCAATTATTCTCGACTGTCCATCTAAATATTTACCATTTTCACGTACCAAGAGACTAAGTATTGATTCTTGATCACTCATCGCTATCGGATAAATCACCGAATTAGTCGACATTAATTTGTCGTAAGAAACAGCCGCACTCGTTGCTTTAAAGTAGTAAGGATGCGCCTCAAATCCAATCACTTTCCCTGCCGAACCAACCATCTCGCTTAAAGCTTTAGTCCAATTTGCCCCATTGGCTCCAACATCTACGGCCAAAGTATCTTTCAAATTAAGGCGGCGCAGATAGTCTACCTCGCGATCAGGTAGTGGTTTACTTTTAATTAAGTGCAAGAACCAATATCCATGAATCCGAGCTGTAAACTTTTCACCCAATAAGGCTCGTAATGTATTTTTTATAGTAGATGTATTCATATTTTTACCAGAGTTTTGTAGAACTTTAAAAAAGAAGGCATATTAAATATGACACGAAGAATCCCTATAGTGACCGGCGCACCATCACTTACGTATCCAGGGAAATCGAGCAGTGTAGTTAAATAGTTTTTGGATACCCACTGAGTAACACTATCTCGAGAAGAATCGCAATGCTCTACAGTTTGATTTTGATGCTCTATGGCGTCCCAATAATCATCTTTACTTGCCGGCACAATTACACAAGGGCAGTTTGTATAGGGCGATTTTGATGGCACTACTACCGTATTACCAGTATAGGATAACTCTACCGCCATGATGCCATCATAGACAATACTAATATCTGATAAATTAGCGATATCATGAGAGATTACATCAACATCGGCATCGACTATAAGCACATTATTACTCCTCACTATGTGCTTTTTTAAAGCTTCAAAACTCTTCCATAATGTCGCTTCAGCCGGATGCAGCCTTATACAAATGCCAATTCCGGGTGGCGCGCATTTTATTGTATGATTAATACAATCAACTAGGCCCTCAAAAATAGTGTCTCTTTCATCAATGTTCCCATCCCACAAACAATTTGGAAAAATGCTTATCGTTCTTTTGAAATCACTATAAAATATTTTAATTTTATCCAATTCTTTCGGATCAGACTTTTTTACACTAAATGTTTTTTGGTCCGTTGTCTCAAGATTAAGACGCCGTTCTAGCAGCGACGCTGCGACACTTTTTTGACCAGCACTATTACCAATATCAATTGGCAAACTAATCTGGAAAGGACCCTTTGTAAGGTAGAACCCACCACCATAATAAGGCAAGCTACCATTAATAATTAACTTGGTTTCACTCATACGCGCGGCTTCTAATACCGGCCCCCATAATGAGTAAATGCCATGACTAAAAAATACGATATCTGATTTAGATACTCTATTAAAACAAGAATGAAATATTGATTTACAGTCGTCAAGTAGCATATCCCTATAACGAGGGCATTCGTCTTCACTAACCTCGCCACTGAAACGTAATCTACGTAATGTGGAGTTTACGTGACCAGAAAAATCTACTTCATCACTCTCTTTTACCTCGTCCGCACGTACTTTTTTCACCGCGACAACATCAAATCGTAATAGCCAAAAAAGCGTCTTGTAATAATATTTATAAAACGATTTTTTAACTACACCAGAAGCCCCCCCTGAAAGGGTAACATCACCTACATTTAAGTGGTTATTTAAGTCAAAAATAACATTACAAATACCACCCGATCCAGTAACCTGGGCACCAATGAAGATTTCCAAATAATGAGAAGCAGCAGCTCGAACAGGCGCTATAGTAATATTTATAGTATCTTTTTTAACGAACAGTTTAGCTCTGAAAAATATAAAAACTGCGACAATTGCTAAATATAAATAGCCCATAATCCTAATTCTCTGCAAGGGTCATATTACTTACCGTCACTACCCTATCGCATACAGTCATGAATTCAGGACTATGCGAAACGATTATCATCGTTTTCATACCCTTCACTTTTCTTATTTGCTCAATAAACCTAGCTTCAGAAACTTTATCTAAAGCACTAGTAGGCTCATCTAAGATGATAACGTCAGTATTTTGATAGATCGCTCTGGCAAGGGCAATTCGTTGTCTTTGTCCACCCGATAAATTAGCACCTGCCTCAGAGATAATTTGCATCAATGAGTAGCCTGATGACGTCAGTATATCGTTAAGGCCAGAAATTGTAACCGCTTCCTCAAATAACTCATTATCAATTTCAGAGAGCTTATTTTTACCTGTAACATTAAACAAAATAGTATCATTAAAAATTAAAGGGTCTTGGCCCAGGTAAGAAAACAAACCCTGAACCACCACTCCGTGAGGAAGGGATGCATCATTGATGAACATATCTCCTGATAAAAGAGGCCGCAGCGTACACAGTGTATCCAGCAACATAGTTTTCCCTACACCACTAGCGCCCACTATGCCAAAAATCTCTCCCTTCACTATTTTGAGGTCATCTACCTTTATTAACGGCGCTCCTTTTGGACCAATGGATCCGGCTTTAATTGACAGACTATTAAACGATGCTATAGACAGCTTGTCCGGGTGACCTTTGGATATCTCATCGGTTTGGATTAAATTAACTAGCGAATCTTTGTAAAAACTATTTAGTTTTAACAGTTGAAAGGAAGCAATCAACCTACCTAAGGAGGGTAACATTCGATAACCAATCGCAGCAGCAGATCCAATAACTAAAGATATACTGGCAGAATCGTTGTTAGCGGCCTGTATATAAAAGAGAGCTACAACAAATAAACTTACGATAAAAACTTCCGCCAAATTTTTCGGCAGCACTAGTAAAACAAGTCTTTTTGTTAAAATATTTCTACTGAAATGTTCTTGGTCGTTCATTTTTTGTCTTATCGCTAGACCAAAGTCAGTGAGTTTGATCTCTTTCCTCGCACGCATTGTATCGTTCAAATACGACATTAACGTTTGCTCAACTCCGCTGATGTCAGATCCTTTTAGGAAATAATTGCATAAAAAGTAAATTAGCGCTCCGATAGAAATCAGGGAAACAAGAAAAAATGGCGCCCAAAAACTGTAATACATTAATACAAACATTATCGCGACGAATATTAACAACTCATTAACAATATAAAGTATTGGGTTGATGTAACCCATAGTGACCTCATGAGTATCCACGGCGTAGGCACGCTGATAAAGTGAATACTTAAAGTCGTCATTGTTTTGCGTTTTTAAGAAAATTTTGTTTATAAGTTTTTGCCTAAGTTCTAATTTCTTATAACTCAAGAACGCGTTTTGTTTGCAAACCAAAATACTGCCAACCCCCATTTTTAGAGCGCCTACAGCAACAAAACCAACCAACAAAAATTCACTATAAGTTAAGCTCGGGAAAATATTCGCTAGATCTACAAGCACGCCCGCATCTCCATCAATACCACCTAATAAGTGCCCTATGATCGTAGCAATGCTGGCCACATGGAGCAAATCTATGCTGCTCATTGTTACAATAATTGCAAACAAGTAAACTAGCTCTTTTAGCGTAATGAGATTTTTAATTCTACTGCCCCCTTGAAAGTAATTCAGATCTTTTAATAATTACATTAGCCCACGATTTAGGGTCTTTTCCATTTACCACATCATATTCTTCATCTGGAAAACCTTCGCCATAAACGTCAAAAGGCGTTCGTGTAAATTGACTTAGAATGCCAGGCAACCCTAATTCGATCGCTGTAAAAATCTTCATATTAATACCTGATCCTGAAAACACAGGACAAATGAAGATAAATTTAGCCGCAAGGAATACATCTAAGTTTTTAACGAAACCATGGAATTTCAACCGGGGATGCGACTGTATTTGCCAGGAAGGGCCGACAATATGTGCAACAAACCGCGCGTCGCATTCCAATATATTAACTATAAAGTCTAAAGCCTCTTTGTTGGGTCCGTGGCCCCCTGCGCCTATAAATATCAAATCCAAACATGGACCACTATTATTTTGAGAATCACTAGCCTTAGATGCGCCAAATTTTGGAAGCTGGTGGGGAACAAGTTTTACATTTTTGCTATGCTTTAAGAGTAGCCTTACCGAATAAAAATCTTTTGAGGTTAACGCCCACATTTCCAATTTATCAATCTTCTCAAGCCTACGAAGGATTACTTTTGATATGAAACTTTCATATCTGTATGCCAATGATCTTAAAAGTGATTTTTCAAGACGACCTAGCTCGAGGAGGTACTCCGGATCATAGTTATGAAAATTAACGATGCATTTCCTATTGCCAATCTGTTCACATAAAAACGATAAATGAAGTGTGTCGATATACAGCAGACCCGTTTTTGGATTAGCGATTACTGAGGCTGAACTCAAAAATCTAGCAGATATTATTGACGGAGGGAATCTGTATTTTACTACCAGCGTAACTAGACCAATCAATATTGAAAAAATATTTGATCCAGACAATGTTACAAAGCTCGAGGCTGAGAAACCATCCTCTTTAAGCAAAGCTTTTCTTAACCCCACACCGTGCGAGGCACCAGTAACGCCATTGTCGGCAAAAACGGCTATATTTGGTAGCATAAAATTTTTATCCCTTACTGCTTACATAGATGAGTCATTTTGACTGAGCATCGTGTACAGACACTTTAGGCCTTCATCCCCAACATTTAAATCACAGCGGTTAAATATTGCCGCCCAGAATGCCAAAGTACTGTTATTACTGTTTATAATGCCATATTTCATCATTAGCGAGAGAACCTCGATAGCAGACAAATCGTCAGATTCAATATGTTTTATATTTTTTTGATTTAGGTGTTTTTTGATTTCCGGGCGACTAAAAAGCTTGTCATTATTGGTGACAATACTGCTGTTAGAAGGAAGACCAGAAAATTGGGTTTTTATGTATTCTAGCTCTTCACTCTCCGATTTAAAAAAGTCTAACAATCTAAAATGGTACAAAACAGCGGTTTTATCGGTTTTTTTTACTTTAGGTACTAAGTGTTTTATAAGTTCATTTATAGCAGCCGAAATTTCAGTATCGTCAAAGTTGCTATAATTTTTTACATCTTGAAAATAACCGTCTAAAAACCTGTAATTTAAAAGTTTTAAAAATATTATTTCACGCCTAAACAGCCTTGAGATGATTTTTGGCAATCTAAGTTTCGAGATGGATATGGGCACTAGCCCTAACTCAGAGGAGTAAGCCATCTTCAGTTTTTCATCTAACTCGAATTTATGTTTGTAGTTCGAATCATGAATAACAACCAAACGTGCTCGTCTAACTCTATTTCTTAGCAAAATTGCATAAAAAATTTGAAAAATCTGATTTCCTAGGCCGCCATGTGTACGGACTACATAAACGATTGACATTGGCATTACTCTGTCAGCTAAACGCTAGCCTAAATGTTGTAGAAAAGTTATACCAATAATTTAGTTCGCGAATAACACTAAAAAGAGCATTAGATCTAAAACCGGTATAATTTTAAAATAGTACTGTGTCTTGTGTATTTTAAACACAGAACGATTGTAGTGAAACGAGAGTCTAAGCATTGTTAACCAATGCTCTGATAATTTAACTTTTCGATAAAGCTCCCCTCATAATGTAAAGCCGTCATCCACAATGATATTTTGCCCATTAACATATTTACTCATATCACTGAGTAAATATGTTAATGTGCCTCTTAAGTCGCTTTTGTCTAACATTCCTTTATTCAGACATTCTCGCTCATATGACATCAAAAAAGCTTCAGGTTGGTCATCAAATATCCCACCTGCGCTGAGAGTATTCACACGAATGTTTAAGCCTTTACAATACTTAGCCATATACTTTGTAAGATGTATCAATCCAGCTTTAATAGCGGCGTACTCTACTGGAGTAGACATTTCTGTGTTTTCATAAATTTCAAATTTTGGTGCCACCACCCCGTATATCGAAGAGATATTTATAATATTACCGTGGCCTTGTTCTTTGAAAAACTTTAAAAACTGTTGTGAAGTGACAAAATACCCACCCAGATGCAACCCTAAATTCTCAGTAAAATCATCATATTCGACATCAAAAAAATGACGCCCATATTGATTATTTCGAGGATAAGCATTATTAACTAAAGCATCAATCGTCAAATATTTTTCGTCGAGGTTTTTAATTAAGGCTTTCAGCGACTCTTTTGAGGTAATATCTAGCTTCACAAAATCAACGCTTTCAGAATTCAATTCATTCTGCAACCGATCTTTGACTTCTAATCCAATTGTTGAATTAATGTCGGCTATGACGGCCGTGCCGTTATTTTCAACCACAGCTTTGACAAATTCCTGACCGATTAAGCCGGCCCCCCCAGTAATTACGACTACCTTTCGAGATAACATAAACCCTACCTATGAAAATTAATACTGTATTGTAATCTTAGGACTCATCTCTGCTAGTTAAGCGCTGTCTGCGGAACATTACCGGAACTAAGCCCCAAAATTTTCACGTTCACCTACGTTAGGCGGCGCGACTGCCTGAAAAATTAAACCCATTTAATTGGACTTAATTTAATCTCTGGAAGGTCGAATGGCAAACTGGCCCATTAATATATTTTAATAAATTTTCTTCATTAGAAATTATAGAAGAAAGTTTATTTAGCACTTTATCTAACGAAGTGAAAAAGTCATCCATATCTTTTTCTGAATGCTCAACGCTCGGATAAAAGAGGTTACCTGCTAAGAAATTTTCCTTCAGCATTTCTTGCGTAATGTAAGTTTTTGTTTCCGATGGGTTATTATACTTAAAGTTATATGACACTAGAGCATCCATGCCGCTAATATCAACATTTAGACCATGATTACCAGCCAAAGCCAGCAACCTATCTTTGAAAACTACCCCTATTTTCGAAATCACTTGCCACGACTTTAGCCGTTCCATTTCATCAAGTACCGCAAGTGCAGCTACAAAGCCTAGCCTTTCTGTGAAAAAAGTAGAACTAATAAAGGAAGACTGTGAGGAGTCCATAACTGACCTAGTGCCAAGCACAGCGGTTATAGCATAGCCGTTACCCAAAGTTTTACCCAGAATTGTTAAATCTGGTGACACACCATATTTCAAATGCAACCCGCCAAAGGTTTCCCGAAATCCGCTTGTGCACTCATCGAATATTAGCAAACATTTATATTTGTCCGCTAATTCCCGCACGTCTTGTAAATACTGCAAAGAAGGTTCCGTAGACCTCATCACTTCCATTTTTATGGCTGCTACATCGCCTTTAGTAAGTACAGCCTCTAATGCCTCCAAGTCACCATCGTTGAAAGGCACCGCCGTAGAAGTTAATTCTTTCGGCACCCCAGATGTAGACAGTCCAGTTAACAGCTGCTTATCAAGATTTTTGCTATCCTGCAGATTGGCGGCGAGGTACCAATCATGCCAGCCATGATAACCACAAAAAGCAATTTTACTCTTACCGGTATAGGCTCTTGCAATTCTGACCGCTATTGCATTTGCCTCTCCTCCAGATCTAGCAAATCTGGCCATTGACGACCAGGGATGTAGTTTAACTAATCGTTCAGCGAGGTAGATTTCTTCAGGCGCGTTTAATGTGGACATGTTGCCTTTAGATATACAATTACTAACAGCTGAGTCAACATGTTTATTTCCGTAACCTAATGTGTTGGTACCAACACTGAAATGACTAAAGTCACGATATGTCCTACCATTAATGTCGGTTACTCGGATACCCTTGGAGGAATCAAAAAAGGCTGGCCATTGATCTGGGGCAAATATTTCTCTTCGTTTTGAAAGTAAAGAATTACCACCTGGAATAACATTTTTTGCTCTTTTGCAAAGAGCTTCTATTATCTCTTTCTCTTTTGCACCTTTACTCATCACTACTTACCGCCTGTATTTTTTCTCGATATTTAATAATCGCCTCTACACATACAAAGTCCCAGATATCATCAATCTCATAAGACTTCCATTTAGGAATAATATATGCGCAGGTATCCTCATGACAAAATGTCCTTAAACGGTAAAAAGTATCTATATAAGAAATATAAACTGATCCGTCAAGATAATACGCTTTTCCAACGTCTTGACGCCGCATAGGCGCAAACGTATCGCCTGACCATGTAACCAACTTACCTTCATCCTTTATCTCAAACATAAAGCAAGGATGCTGATCCTCCGCCTGACAAACACTCACCAAAGACCTATGATTTGATTTCATCATCACCTCCAAAGCAGCATCTATATCTGATGCATCCCTAAGTGGCGATGTCGGTTCTAAAAGTACAAACATATCATAACGATTCCCCTGCGCTTCAAGGTAGTCAAGGAGATGTTCAATAACTTCTGATGATGTAGTTAGATCTCCAGATAAAAGCTCGGGCCTCTTATATGGTACTTTAGCGCCTAATCTAGACGCAATATCAATACAGACATCACAATCAGTACTAATTACTACATCGTCAATATAGCGGGAGTCAGTGCCAGCCTCAAGGGCATATTGTATCAACGGCTTCCCAGCCAGCAACTTTGAGTTTTTACCTGGGAGTCCTTTTGACCCAGCCCTCGCTAGGACAATTCCGAGTATTTTTTTATTTCCTATCACGTTCTTTTACACTCTCTTTTTTCAAATCATATCTAGGAGTATATTTAGAACACTCATTCATACTTGAACCCTGCCAAAATCTAACATAATCCGGGTTAATACCACCCATTCTAACCAATTAACCTATCGTAAGAATGTCTGATTGTGCACGTGCATAATCATCCAATCGACCAATGTCAAGCCAATACTCGTGGATAGGAAAAGTTAAAACGTCTTCCCCTATTGCAATATGGCGCTCTAGTAAAGCTGGCATATCAATAGGAATATTTTTTTCAACAGCTCGTATAATATTTTGACCCACTATATAGACCCCTGCATTTATCATGAATCTGTGTGTAGGTTTCTCAATCATGCTAACTACTTTATTATCGTCGATGTTGATAACACCAAATGGAACTTGATATTCATGATTTTTGACGCACATTGTTGCTGCAGCTTTATTTTTATTGTGGAATTGTAAGACTTTCTCAAAATCCAAGTTCGTCAAGACATCACCGTTTATCAAGACCAGAGGTAAGTCAGGAATATTATCCGGTAAAAGCCCTAAAGCACCACCTGTACCTAAGGGACTCATCTCATGCACATAGGTGATTTTGACATTCCAAGCAGAGCCATCCCCAAAATAATCCTGAATAACTTCTGGTAAATAATGCGTAGAAATATAAAAATTTTTAAACCCACTAGCAATGAATTTTGTCAGCAAAATTTCTAGAACAGGCTTGCCGCCCAACTTTAACATAGGTTTTGGACAGTTCTCAGTTAAAGGCCGTAACCTTTTACCAAAGCCACCTGCCATAATAAAAACGGGGTTGTCGTGGGTAGACAATTCCCCAGGAGTCTGGAGCGTCTCTAATCCAACAACCACTTTTCCCTTTAAGATAGGAATGCAGACAAACTGATTCGACTCCATCATTTTTACCACTTCATTGCGCGCAGTTCCGATAGGTGCAGTTAACGGCTCTCTATTCATGACATCCTTTACTGGACTATCCATATGGAAATCTTGTATTAATCCACGACGGATATCGCCGTCCGTTACGATGCCGAGTAACCTACATTTATCATCAACAACAAGGGTAGCCCTTAAAGGCTCTCTTTCGAGAATCAGCAAAGCGTCACGTAATAATGACTCTGGTTTAATCAGACTATTTTTCCAGTCATACTTCATCTAAAGCATCCTTTAGCATAAAACAGCATTAAAAAATGTATCTCATCATTAAGAGATGCCAAGCCTTTTAAAACGTGTACCAATTTTAAATTTTGGCACATGCACTTCTGTGAGTTTTTCATTTATTACTTTACTAATACCGGTAACAAAAAGTGTACTGTCCCCAACTTTTACAACCACACCAGTTGAACTACGCCCAACAACTTCGCCCGTTGTAGCAATATATTTCGGTGCGTCAGGAATTAATTCGACAAGTTCCATTGCATACTGCTGATCGCCTACAAAAAATCGCGCGCATGGTCCAGGCTTTGAGATCCCCCTGACAAAATCAAATAGGCGCTTTTGAGTCCAATCGAAATCAATTAATTCATCCCCGATAGTACGGACACCGAAATAAGAGCCTATAGGATGAATATTTTCTTGTTTGACTCTGTTGATTTTCGTGCTCGCAATATTTAATAGGGCGCAAAGCAACACATTAGCGCACTCTGTGACCGCTGTTGATAAAAGGGTCTGATAATTATCCATTAGAGTTATTGGAAACGTTTTTTGCTTAATGATATCTCCGGTATCTATTCCCTCATCGACATAGTGCACTGTAATACCAAATTTGGACTCCCCGTTTATCAAAACCCAATTCAAGGGGTTTCTACCTCGATAAAATGGAAGAGCACCAGCGTGACAATTAATGAACTTTTTAGGAGCAAACTCTATAATCTCTTTTTTTAGTATTTGGTTAAAAGACATCGACACTAGTAAATCTGGAGCGAAACCTCTCATGATAGACAAAAATTCTGGAGTATTGACATTTTTTTTAGGGATATATGGAATGTTGAGCTTATCTGCCCAATCTTTAAGAATAGGGTCCTGAGTATCATAACGAGGAACTATAAAAACCACTTGAAGATTACTGGCCTCTGAAATTAGCTCTAACGCCCTGTGTGACCAGGGGCCGTCTGCAAAATATCCAATTTTCATAAAATTAATTCATCTTTTTTATACATTTTATCCGCCGTAGTGCCTAACGTACTCCAATATTGATAAGGGCTTGAACCCCCTCCTGGCCTTTTAGTTGTAAGGTTACCTTTTGTAAAGATATCTCCCTTTGAGATATTTACTTTTGCAACTAAACTTTTCCTCGCTATCGATTTGTTTTTTATTTCTGAAAAGCTTGGCGCCTTAATTCCTGAACCGAGAGCAACCTCAACCTCACGAATGGCGACAACCATCTGCTTAAGCTCGTCAGGTTCCAATGAGGCTTTATGATCAGGTCCGTCCATATTTTTATCGAGAGTAAAATGTTTTTCTATAACTACTGCTCCGCGGGCAGCCGCAGCAATAGGAACTGTAATGCCGACACTATGATCAGAGTACCCAGTCCTTACTTTGAATGCCTTAGCCAATGTATCCATCACTCTTAGATTAATCTCCGGCAGCGGCGCTGGATATTCAGTAGTACAATGCAAAAGCGTTACTTTAGTCTTAAGTAAAAACTGCCCTTCCTCGGATGAATAGGCCTGTTGGAAAAGCAACTCCGAAGGCGCCTTACTGTCTGGATTTAAATAACCGTAAGCAATTACACCTAAGGCTTGTTCGACTTCCGCTAATGTGGACATTCCTGTAGACACAATCACATCGCAACCAGTTTGAGCATGCTCAAGAACTAGTGGAGCATTAGTAATATCGCCCGATGGTATTTTTAATCTTTTTAGCCCGAGGTCTTGCACTAAAAATTGCAAACTCTCAGAATCGAATGCTGTGGAGAGGAATTCAATGCCTAATTCATTACAGTAGTCTATTAATTCATGATGGATCGAGTAAGGAAGCTCCAACCTAGTAAGCATGTCTACCTGAGATTCTTTCTTTTTCGTATTAGCCACTTGATAGTCCGCCTGAACAGCTGACTCAGATGCAAGTTTAATAGCCTTGAACGTCTGGAATTTAACAATATCCGCACCTGCATTGTACGCAGCATCAATTAGCTTATAGGCAACCTCTGTATTCCCATTATGGTTTACTCCAGCTTCAGCAATAATAAGCGTCATAGTTTTTTCTCTAGATCAAAAAAAGTTTTACACGGGTTGAATTTTAAATTTTTTAACATTTTGATAATTTGGCTGCTTGCATCGCCCTGCCCGTATGGGTTAATCACCAGCTCACCTTCTTTCTTGAAACTCCCAGACACCGCAAGGGCGATCGTATCTGAAATCGATTCTTTAGTAAGGTCTGCATTCAATACACTTTTTGCAGCCAATCGTCCTGCTTGCCTTACACCAAGATCTACCGTTGGTGTAAAAAATCCCGGCGCTTCAATAATTCCGCTTGACGAATTACCTATTACCGCAGCAGCATGCTTTACCGCACTGAGATAGCGAATTTGACCTAAAGATCGAATAGCGAGTACTCGACCAGGATTGTTCTTAGCGTAATTTTCTAGAATAGGAATAATAAAACGTCCGCCATCATCAGCATTTGGGTAAGTCAGGATTACTTGATAATTCTGATAACAATCAAGAGCATCGAGTAGGGCATGAAAGCTTTCTTCCGGTGCTTCATCCCCTAACGTTACCGGGTGATAAGTTACGATAAAAAATGGCTTATTAATCTTAAAATCAAGGGATTTAGACAGGTCACTAATGCTCATTAGCACTGTTCGTTGAACATGATCTAGACCAATGGCTCCAACATTTACTACTCGGTCGGGACTTTCCCCTAACTGAATCACTCTCAGGCGATATTCCTCAGTGGAAGTGCCGTGTAAATAACTAAGCTTCGTGATTGCATGACGCAGGGCATCATCGTAGGCCCCTTCAGTAATTTCTCCACCATGCAAATGTAAAACTGGAATTTGCATAATCATTGCCGTTTGGGCTGCCGCCAGAGCTTCATATCGATCACCCAATATGATTATTATATCGGGTGATATACGCGCAAATACGTCAGATAATCCGATAATACCCAGCCCCATGCTTTTAGCTACACCGACGGATGAGTTCGAAGACAATAGCGTTTCAATCTTCTCGGCAATAACAAAGCCATCTTTCTCTATTTGACGATATGTTTCTCCAAACTCTGATGACAAATGTGACCCAGAGACTAGCAACTGTAATGTTAAATCCACATCAGCTTCAATATCTTTTAGCAACCAATACAACAGACCGTAATCTGCTCGCGTACCGGTAAATACAGCAACTTTCATGATTTCAGCCTCAATTAAAGTCTAAAGGTGAACTTGGAAGATTAATCAAATGTCCTTCGAGCCATTTTGAAACGGTCAGACTATCTCTATGAGCATTTTTAAACATAGGCAAACGATGCATTAACTGCCAAGCGGGTCTTGTCATCACACCCAATTTATTGGTGATTTTTAACAACTCATCTCTTGCTTTCTGATCCGGGCAGATTATAGCATTCAACCAATAATTTGACTGGGCATAGTCAGGTTCAGAAACAAAACTAAAATCTGAGCCATTAAAAAAATCTTGGTACGACGCGGCGACACATCGTTTCTGCTTAATAATGCTAGGTAATGACTCCATCTGAGCGCAACCAAGGGCAGCATTGATATTGGGCAACCTATAATTAAAACCAGGCTCGTCATGATAAAATTCGTACGGGTGCTGAACTTTTGCCGTGGTTGTTACGTGCTTAGTCCTAGCGCCTAAAACGGCATCTCTACACAGAACCATACCACCACCACCCGTAGTAATAATCTTATTTCCATTGAAACTTAGTGCACTGAGCTCGCCTATCGTACCCGTATGCTTTCCCTTATAGAGTGAGCCCAAACTTTCAGCTGCATCTTCAATCAATTTGATATTCCATTTAGCACATACCGCAACCAACTCATCGAGTTGCGCTGGATGACCAAATGTATGCATAGGAAGAACTGCACTGATGCGCCGATAGTCTACTTTATGAAAGCAACCATGCTCGTCCTGCTCGGCATTTTGGGTTAAGTAGGCATTTAATGCTATCGGACATAATGACAAGCTGACTTCAGATACATCGACGAAGATCGACTCCGCACCCATATGATAGACTGCATTGCAAGTTGCAACGAAAGTGAGCGCCTGAGTAATAACATAATCACCGCGCTTTACTCCAGCCATATATAATGCTGTATTTAACGCTGCAGTGCCATTTACCGTTGCAATGGCCTTAGCCGCACCAGTAAAACGCTCCACTTTATGCTCGAATTCATCAACAAATTTTCCAACACTCGACACAAACGTACTATTAATCGTTTCGGTGACATACTTCATCTCATTCCCACCAAAAGATGGCGCATGCAAAGGAATAAAGTCATTACTTTGGTATAAATCACGTATAAAACTTACAATTTTGTTAGGCATGATTTTTTACTACATTTTCCCGTCTAAGTATTTATCCGTTTCTTTATGCCCAAACTCAGGGAGCATTTTAAAAAACAGTTTAACAATTTCATCTTTAGTCCAAGCTTGATCTTGCTTTAGCTTAGCAATAGTTTGCTCAAATTCATTAACTAATTCAGGATCAAACAAAGCTTCATTTTTGATTACTCCCAAACTCTCAAAACGTTCCATATCAAGTGTTTCATTGTCAGTAAAAAATTCTTCAAAATCTTTTTCACCAGTTGTATCACTGTCAGTGAATAAACAAGGCCATTGTCCTCGATCGGATAACGTTTTAGTCAGCTCTCTTGCTTCATCTTCTGATTCACACAAATAAGGTTTATAACCTAAATTAGCTAAATACTTGACCGCGATATCTGCAAAGGTTAATAAATGCAATGACTCACTAAGTTTAGGAAAAAATATATCTCTATTTTCGCCAAAGATACATGACATTAAACAAAGCTCCCCAGACTCTTGAGGGGTAACAAAATAGCGTTTAATATCTTTAGGGGCAACAATAGGCTGACGTTTTAGAATACGTTGATTAAAGCCATACAGTAATGAACCATCTGAGAAGGCTACGTTAGCAAAGCGAGCTGTTGATATAGTAATATCCGCACTACGCCGCATTAAAAACATTTCCATAATACGTTTAGATGCGCCCATCATATTTACAGGATTTGCTGCCTTGTCAGTAGAAACACAAAAATATTTTTTACTCCCTTTTTCGGCGGCCTGCTTCATAGTTTTTTCAGTATTAAATACATTAACATCAATCATGCGCATTAACGTGTATGGGTCTTTTTCACTCCTAACATGCTTTAAAGCAGATAGATTTAATACGTAATCATACTTGCCATCGGATTTAATGAACGCGTCGTACTCTATTGAGCCTATATCTAACGCAAATGTCTGAAAATCACCAACTATGTAACCAAAAGAACTACGTATATCACGTACTAACTCAACCATGTTATTTTCACTGATATCAACAACATGGAGCTTTTCAGGATTACGTTTAAAAATCTCTTTAACAACAGCCTGCCCAATAGAACCTGCGCCACCTAATACGAGAAAGCTGCTATTAGAAACGGCAGTATCAAGTTCGGGCTGACAATCATCGATATCCTTGCCAAATAGCAAGGAATCCCTGCCAATCAAGGTTGAAATATTATCCATCAGTAATTACCGTCATAATAGCAAATGCTCTTTATTTTTCTATTCTTGTTTTTGCCTACCTAAATAGCGCTAGGATGACACTTCAGGTAGGGTTTTTGCTACCTATCGACTAAGTTATAATAAGTTCCACCTTTCAAGTATTCTACTGACCTTGAATCATTAAAGGACATTGACCTTTTGATCGTGTCAAACAAAAAATCTATTTCTTTTCTTAGATCAACCTGTGGGTAACCTGAAAGTCCATATATTCGGCGTTTTCGAGGATTCCAGAAACCTCGTAATCGAAGCACTCTAATACATCTTTGGTCGATACAATCACTAGGTCATCCACACCAATTGCAGCATCTAACTTTCCATCAGTTCTTATATAGGAATTATTTTAAGCATGACATCACCGCATATGGCATTGCCGCTGTCATCTTTTTCGCTAATATTCTACAAGGATGACCATGAACCTATATCACTCTAACCGGCATCCATGGGAACAACAACTGCATCAGCAGTTTTCTCTATTACCGCCTAGTCAATTGAATAATTTGGGCATACATCGAATTCTGCTCTATTGACTCTCAAAAAAATCATTATTTTTTAAAATATCTTTCCTTGATAGCTGACAAGTGTCATAAATATCTGGACGATACTTTTGAAGCTCCTCAAATAGCGGCTGGCCTTGAAGAGGAAAATACCACTATTCCAAAAAATAGACGCCTGACTCGAAATACGCTGTAGCGACTTCATTAGAGGATTTTTCTACAAACGCATCGACAGCAAAATCAGGACCCTTAGATCCACCCTTCTTTATATATCCATAACCTGTATTGGGCTCATGGGCTACGATACCGAAGGTGACGAACTTTCCTGATTCTACTAAAAGGGCTGCATTGTTTACGGCTTTGGTAAATGCTTCTTCATCTAGAATTACATGATCAGCCGCAAGAACCTGAAATAAAGGGTCCTCACCTTCTTTTGATGAAAGGGTCGCGAGGGCAATTGCAGGCGGCATACCTGTCCACAATTTCTAGAATAATTGAGCTTAGCTTATTGATTTCACGAAACTGCCATGCCACAAAGAAGCGATACTCCTCATTGCAGATAGCCACTGACGACCGGACATCCAGACCATCAAGCCGCTTAAAAACAGCCTAAAGCATGGTGTCGCTACCAAGAAGGACTAGAATCTCCTGATGAGTGGCTCAGGATAAAGACCACAAATGCGCACCTGAATCTCCCGCCATAATCACAGCTTTAATCATCTGTATTTTCCATCTTCCTCAACAGCCAACTCGCATAGTTGCGTATATAAAGGTGGAATTTTCATCATTATATACCACTGACAGATCAAACCACTCACCCATCAGGGGCTCGTTAGTGCGTTTCCCCGACAGTAATTGACCATCACACTAAACATAGGTCTATTGAGACCAGCGGTGCGCTTTCGATATCGGTCTTGAAGGCTTGTGGGCCTAGCACCGAATCTTCTTTTTTTATTTCTAAAAGTCGATAATTGCCATTATCAAAAGCTAATACTAAAAATCCATATTATTCCAATACAAACCAACTAATACTTGTAGCTTTCTGGCTTAAACGGACCTTCAGAAGGTACGTTGATGTACTTGGCCTGAGTGCTGGTTAGTTTGGTGATTACACCACCAAAACCTGCCACCATGTCGGCTGCTACTTCTTCGTCTAACTTCTTAGGCAAGATCCTTAGCCATAAGTTGGCGGCTTTATCTGCAGGGCTTAGGTCTGCGAACTTGGCGTCCCATAGGTGCATTTGCGCTAGCACTTGATTGGCGAAAGAACCGTCCATGATGCGTGATGGATGGCCCGTGGCATTGCCTAGGTTAACTAGACGGCCTTCAGACAATAGTAATACAAAATCGGTCTTGTTGTGGTCAGCAGCACGGTACACCTTGTGTACTTGAGGCTTCACTTCTTCAAACTTCCAGTTCTCACGCATGAATGCGGTGTCGATCTCGTTGTCGAAGTGACCAATGTTACAGACTACTGCGCCGTTTTTAATGGTCTTTAGCATGCTGGCATCACACACGTTAGTATTGCCGGTAGTGGTCACGATGATGTCAGTGGTGCCCATCAAGGTGGTATTGATGCAGCTGATATCACCAGTGTTAACCCCGTCTAGGTAAGGGGATACTACTTCAAAGCCGTCCATACACGCTTGCATGGCACAGATAGGGTCAATTTCGGTGATCCTAACGATCATACCTTCTTGACGAAGAGATGCTGCTGAACCTTTGCCTACGTCGCCGTAACCCACTACTAGGGCCTTCTTACCTGCTAGAAGGTGGTCTGTGGCACGTTTGATAGAATCATTTAAAGAATGACGACAGCCGTACTTGTTATCGTTCTTGCTCTTAGTGACCGCGTCGTTAACGTTGATAGCAGGTACTTTTAAAGTGCCCGCTTCCAACATTTCTTGTAAACGGTGAACACCAGTGGTGGTTTCTTCAGAGATACCGTGGCAGTTGGCCAAGATTTCTGGGAACTGGTTGTGCAGCATGGTGGTTAAATCGCCACCGTCGTCTAGGATCATGTTAGCGCCCCAGTCTTTGCCATCTTGCACGATGGTTTGCTCGATGCACCATTCTGCCTCGTCTTCTGTTTCGCCTTTCCATGCAAATACTGGAATGCCAGCGGCGGCAATCGCAGCAGCAGCGTGGTCTTGGGTTGAGAAGATGTTGCAAGAGGACCAACGTACTTCAGCACCTAAATCCACTAACGTTTCAATCAGCACAGCTGTTTGAATGGTCATGTGGATACAGCCCATGATTTTGGCACTGGCTAGGGGCTTTTGAGAAGCGTATTTAGTGCGTAATGCCATTAGGGCGGGCATTTCGGTTTCGGCGATGTCGATTTCCATACGGCCCCATGGGGCTAAAGAGATATCGGCAACTTTGTAATCGGTGAATGTGGTCATGGGAATTTATCTCGGTTATAGGGCTTTGCGGAGCAAGTCAGCTTTGTCTGTTTTTTCCCAAGTAAAATCAGGAAGTTCACGACCGAAGTGACCATAAGCAGCTGTTTGTTGGTAGACTGGGCGCTTAAGATCTAACATTCTAATTAAACCGCCTGGTGTTAGGTTAAAGTGTTCTCGTACTAACATAACAATTTCGTTATCTGTTAACTTTCCTGTACCAAAGGTATTGATTGAAATTGAGGTAGGCTCACTTACGCCAATCGCATAAGAAATTTGAATTTCACAACGCTCTGCTAGGCCTGCTGCTACAATGTTTTTGGCTACATAGCGGCCTGCATAGGCCGCTGAGCGGTCTACCTTAGAAGGGTCTTTACCAGAGAATGCACCACCACCATGGCGTGCCATGCCACCATAAGTATCAACAATAATCTTTCGGCCTGTAAGGCCACAGTCCCCTACTGGTCCGCCAATAACAAAATTTCCTGTTGGATTTATATGGAATTTAGTGTCCCTAGTTAACCATTCGCCTGGAAGTACGGGTTTAATGATTTCTTCCAGTACCGCTTCGCGTAGATCGTCTAAACTGATGGACGGATCATGCTGTGTAGACAAAACTACTGCATCTATTCCAACTGGTTTATCATCTACATAGCGCAAGGTCAGCTGGCTTTTTGCGTCTGGACGCAACCAAGGCAGCTGGCCATTTTTTCTTACTTTAGCTTGCTGTTCTACCAACCTGTGAGAATAGTAGATAGGTGCAGGCATAAGCACATCGGTTTCGTTGCTAGCATAACCAAACATCAAACCTTGGTCACCAGCGCCTAGCTCTTTATCGCCTGCCTCATCAACACCCATAGCGATATCTGATGACTGCTTGCCTATGGCATTGATAATGGCACAAGATGCCCCGTCAAACCCTACATCGCTACTGTTGTATCCAATATTTAGAATTACTTCTCGAATTATTTCTTCCAGATCAATATAAGTAGACGTTCTAACTTCACCTGCCACAATAGCCATGCCAGTTTTAACCATGGTTTCTACGGCAATACGTGATTCTGGATCATCTCTAAGCATTGCATCAACAACCGCATCAGAGATTTGATCAGCTAGTTTATCGGGGTGGCCTTCGGA
>Ga0075446_10000108_pt1 | contig 32214 bp, 27 predicted proteins | sample CoawatmetaG05DNA_FD_71590 | JGI IMG/M metagenome (GOLD analysis project Ga0075446, IMG submission 71590) | Marine microbial communities from the West Antarctic Peninsula - Coastal water metaG058-DNA | ecosystem: Environmental > Aquatic > Marine > Coastal | place: Atlantic Ocean: West Antarctic... | reverse complement strand
AAAAGTTTGTTTTGTTCTTCAACACTGACAGACAAATTTATCTCCACTTGTACATCTTTTACTCTGAAGACTCTAGAACCGGGTCCAACATTTATGGACATTACTCCAAATTTTTTCAACACTGTATCTTCATCATCACTATGTGCACATATCTCATCACCTGCTCCATAACTATTTACCAAGCACGCATTGAAATCAATTCCTAGTAACTCTAATATTTTATTGATCTTGTGCATTCACAATCCAAAAAGATATATTGCAAAAAATAAGATTAGATAAATGGAACAACATGATTTTGTTAATTCAAATTAAAGACAAGTTGAGAATAGGGTTCAGACAAACATTCTTTTATTAATTGACAAATTAGTTTTGTATATCTTCTGGAAACGTTTTTCTAACAAAATTTTTCTAAAATTTTTTTTGCTAATGAAATCTTCTGAAGTAGTATTTCATTTATCTTCTTTTTGCCGCATGCGAAATTGAGTTTTTCTGTAGCACTCCAGCTATTTTAGGTCCAGACACACCTCTCTTTTGTGGTCCTAACTTTACAATACTCGTCAAACTTATTCTATTTTTGTCTTTTGTTGTATGCATACTACTTGTTTAAAATATCAATACTTATATATAAATAACTTGTGAAAACAAATATTATACTTTTTATGTAACATTTATTTTGATTTGATATCTTGCAAATCACTGATAATATTATGTAGTCTTTGATTCTCTAACTTATATTCATTGTTCATTTTTGTCAGATTCTCGTTTTTTGAAACAAGCAATAATAAATTTTCTTTCACTCGCTCTCTGCTCTTCTGAGCAGATTCCCTGTTCTTCCTCAATCTAGTTGCAAATTTTTGAACTTCATACTCGTTTTTTTTGACTGGAATTGTGTTTGATGTATGAATATCATCATCTTTCCATACACTATTAAAAAGTTTGTTTTGTTCTTCAACACTGACAGACAAATTTATCTCCACTTGTACACCGTTCTTTACATCAATGACTTCAATCTCTTGATGATTTTGATGGATAGCACCAATATAATTTTTCAATTCACACATCATGTCGTCGTCATCCATCTCAAATATTCCAAAAGAGTCCATTGTATTTTTCCCACAAGCAATGCACCGTAACTTGTAATATATAGCATAAGAAATCCTAAAATATAAATACTGTATGCAAATTCATTTTTATATTGCAATCTTCAACGAATGTATAATTTTATGGATATTTATTACAAATCATACTAATCTCAAACTCAATAGAAGTGATTAGTGCATTTACGTGTTCGTTTCTCATTTCTGCTATATATGTGCGAATCCAAATCAATCAGTTCTGCCATCTCCTTTCGCATTAAATTTTTCGATTTAAGAGTTTTTTTGTTGATTGAGGGAAGAATCTATTTCTGGATTTCTGGGCTATTAGTACATGTTCAGAATCATGATTCAACAGAAGACATCATGATCACAGATTTGACACATTTTGACGATTCTGGGGCCGATACCAGTGTTTCAGTTTTTCTGATTCCCAATCTAATCGAGACAGAACATTTCACGTGTACACCTGGCAATCACAAATTGTTCACATGAATTTTAATAAAAGAATAAATAAAGCAAAGATTGCAAGTGTCTACTATTTATTATTTTGGTGGTGTTGGTTATGCGGTTGGTGATGGTGCTCATTCAACTGATGCTTATACTGAGGCATGGCAAGAGATAATTTAAAATCTGCTTTTAAATTATTTTTGTGTATATCTAAAAATATATAGATAAAGTATTTTGGGAATATATCTCAAACACGTATAAAAAGGTTTAGATTGACATATTTGTTTATTTTGTATACTATGTATTACTTTATGAATGTTGTTTTTGATAAACATAATAGGAAAGAATATTTTGACATGAAATATCTTCCATATGAAATGATTATTTGTATTTTATCAGAAATACAGTTTTTTGATATTTATTTGTATAATTCCAAAAATGAATTAGGTGCATTAGGAATTATTGATTCAATAATGTCAGTAAAACAAGAAAGAAGTTGTCTTGTATACAACACACTTGATTTCATTGCAAATGAAAAAACGTTTTTTTTTGATGAAATATTGAATATATATCATCAGAGAAAGGAATTTTTAGAACAAAAGGAAGTTGAAATTTCAAAAATTATGGAAAATGAAAAAATTTTCTGGGGACTTGGTGGAAAAATTGAACAATTGATGTTGCTTTTGGAAAGATGTGGATTCGAGAGATTCAACTGTCATGATCAAAACAAAGTATATATTGGGGATACGATCGAAAACATGAATTTGAAAATATGTTCTAGATTTTTCTGAATAATTATTATGTATGACAAAATGGAGAAATATAGAATTCTTGTGTTTATTGAAAACAATTGGCAAATTATCCATATATAATATAACATATAATAATGTGCAAAATTTTTTTGTTTACATGACAGATGTCCAACCCTGCTTCCTGTCCACTTGCTACGGTACCTCACAGAAGAACACAAACGGACTTAGGGCCGGCGCACAATACAAATTGTTTAGGGTCGAAATAAACACACTTGCCAAAATGTATGCATGAATGATATATATATATATATATACGGAGGTCAAAACTTATAAATACTTTTAGGTAATTGACTTATCATCTGGATCATGTAATGATCCAAATTCAAGATACTGCTGTGATGTTTATATTTGAATTGATGCGATTTTGAGTATTAGTATAATTCGACATTCAATGGTGGATACGAACAAAATATATTTGAAAAGATTCAGAATGTGGAAAAAATCAATATTTTGATCATTCACTACAATAAATCAAAAAAAAAATATTTGCCTCGCCTCTCACCATGTACATAGACCTCTCAATAGGAAGTTTGACGTACTACAACAACTTTTCCAACTACAAAGTCAGAACAGTCTGCATCAAAAGCAAAAATACTTTCAAATTCCCTAGACTTATATTTTTGTAGTGTCCTCAGATAACGATGACCATTGATAATAGTAGTTTCGACCAAATAATTATGATGTGCAACGTGAAGCCATACTTTCTCAAACTCGACTCCGCTTGCAGACAAAATCATCTCTTCTTGTTCGCTAAGATTACCAACTGTCAATCTATAGAATGCAATTGATCTGATAGCAATATTTTTGTTCATTCTAGTGACTTTGAATTGTTTTGAGATCTAGTCGTTATGACTTTTATTGGCAAAAAATCCCAATATAGATTTGACAATTTTTTTTTCAAATCGGAATATAGGATTCATGCTTTTTTCCCCCTCACAAAAGTTGATCTTACTTGATCATATACTAGATCTTCATTTTTGATATTTGCTCTAGATTTACCCAGGCTCTTATTTGTACGTGAATGTTTTTACGTCGAGTTTTTTTCATTAATTCTTGCAACTTCTCGTATGGCAGCATTCATAAGTTTTTCATTAATCACTTTAAAAATTTGTGTTTTTGTAGCATTATTTTGTTCTTGTGTTTGTTGATTTTCATGTATGGATTTTTGCAATGAAATCAATCTTATTTCATTGCGCTCTTTTGTTTGTTGAATTTTTGTATTTGAAAGAGCTTGGCATTCATCATTCAATGCATCGACCAAGCCAATAGGAATTGGAATTGGAGGTGTCCAAGAACTTGGAGTTGATGTGCTGTGGCCAGCGCACATGCTGCGGAACACACAAGAATTCTCATGACGATACATGCCTGACGTTAATACGAACCAAGTCGTTCAAAATTTATTGCAACAGTGTGGATAAATGTGATTTTTATTTCGAAATTATCTGATTTTATAAGTAATCAATTTTCAGAGTGATTTTCAGTGTGGCTTATGAGTGACTTATGACATATTTTTGTAAAATATACAAAACTGCTGTATGTATTATTTTGTTTATGATCATGTATTCCAAAATTTACCATGATAATGATCATAAAATTTGCATAAAATGCCATGAAACACACGCAATCAGATTAGATAAGACTTTATTTTTCCATGTAAAAAATTCATTTATTTGGTGGTGTTACGTTGGCGAGTTTCCTTGCCTGTCGTAGACTGGGAAATTTATTATAGTCAATCTTCCTGGATTCCCTAGTGTTCTTTGTAGACCACAGTCGAATACCTAAAAGTTTTTGTCCTAGATTGGTCAATGGTTGTGCTTTATATCCCACTCGTTTTGGTCTTTTCAGACATACAAAAACATGAGGAATCTTGTCCTTTTTCCCGAGTCGAGAAGTTATCATCTCGTGATTTGCTGGAAGCTTGTTGACATATTCTTGCATAATTTTGGGAAAATTATCAAATTTTTTTGGAGTAAACTGAATTTTGTCATAAGAAGGCCAAAGACGTAAGGCAACTCCGTTGACATAACTATTCAGTCTGTCTTCTCTGTAACTGACTCCGCATATGTTTTCATATTTTTTGTCATTGAGTCTGGATGAGCACATATATCCTATATAGGATCCATACTCTGTCGCAGCATCTTTTTTAGTTTTCTCTTGCCCATGGAGCATTTTTCTATTCCAAATAAAAATACACCCAGCTTCAATATCAATAGCATATTTATGATCCAGAAGATTAAGAGGATCTTCTAATTCTACCTTTAAACCTACCTTTGTATCAGATGCTTTCACATGACTATAGATTTCAGAATATTGTTTTTTGAAATTTTTCACCCAATCCAATTTATGTGTTTTGGGCATCAGAATCATCCTCGATTTTGTGTACATTACTTTGCCACAAATTGCATTCTCTTGCAATTTTTCTTCACACTCGTGAAAAATGTTGAAATCAAAGTGCCACATTTCCTCTGTACCATTGTCTGGTAATTTTTGAATACTACGATTGACATCAACGAGTAAATCTTCTTGACCCATGAGTTTGGATGCAACTTTGTAAAGAAATTTGTTCTGTCTTATTTGCCATACACCAGGCAAATGAAAAACAGTATCATCACAAGTTGCCCCAAAACCACGATGTAGTGGCCACAATTCGGAAAAATGTTTTCTTGTTGTTGCATTCAATGGTCCAGTAACTGCCTCCAAAAAGGCATCTCGATGTTCTGGGTTATTTATATCTAATATATTCCCATTTTTGTCAGATACTTGTATTTTTTTTTCCCACTCCTGTTTCATTATAACCTCTCGCCACTGTTCCAAGATGTTGTCTCCACATGTTTTCTCATCTAACAAACGAAGCATAAGCCAACCTTCTTCTTCGTAAAATTTTTGCATTTTTTGCAAATTCTCAGTTCTTGAATCACATTCAAATATTACTGATGGAATCTGTTTGTCTATTGCCTTGTAAGCATGTGACATGCCTAGTATATATGCGAATATTTAACAGATGTAAACTTTGTATATTTACAAGCAGCCAATCAAGTTTTTCCAAAAATAGATTTGACATTTATTTTTTACTTGTAATACTTTGGGCATTAACATATTATATGCACTTTCTCTACATTTTTTCTCTTATCCCCCATATCACCAAGAACTTCAGCCATTTTTGTAAAAGATTAGGGAACAACAATGTGAAGAGTTGAGATTTTGCTCTGATTGCGGGTGGCCGGGAGCAACAATGTGAAGAGTTGAGATTTTGCATCTGATTGCGGGTGGCCGGGAGCAACAATGTGAAGAGTTGAGATTTTGCATCTGATTGCGGGTGGCCGGGAGCAACAATGTGAAGAGTTGCGATTTTGCTCGGATTGCGGGTGGCCGGGAGCAACAATGTGAAGAGTTGAGATTTTGCTCGGATTGCGGGTGGCCGGGAGCAACAATGTGAAGAGTTGAGATTTTGCTCGGATTGCGGGTGGCCGGGAGCAACAATGTGAAGAGTTGAGATTTTGCTCTGATTAATAATTTCGATTTTATATATAAAGTATATATTTCATGGATTTAAATAAAATAAAATTCATTATATATAATCAACGGAAATACTTTACTTTTTTGGAAATGCATTTACACGAGGATAAGCATGATGATGATAATATATCACTTGTGAATGTCGACACTTCTAATGAAGATGATATCATTGTTCATCAGTGTTGTTTTGGCATTACTTTTGTTTTAATCTTGATATTTTGTATTCCGTATTGTTTATATAAATGGGTCAAATACTTATGCTTGACATATAAGACCAAGAAAAAAGTATCAAATCCTGCTTTAGAAACTGAAAACACAGCTCAAACCGTAAGGCAAGTACACAACACAAATACATTTCAAGCAAATTCAATGCAAACATTCAAAAAATGCTCATCACACCAAAATTACTTACAACAGCCATATGACATTTCAAATATTTCACGTCAATACAATCAAATTTAAAGGACTTATTTTGGAAGATGTGCTTTGATCACATTCAACATTCATGGCAGTCCTCTACCAAAAATTGTATAATTATGTACGACAGCACAAGTGATGATATGCCTACAAGAATGTATGTATTGTACTCATGGTAATTTTGTGTAGAAATATATTACCCAGCATACACACATGAAGCAAATTTTTTTTCTAATTTTTATTAAGAAAATACAAACATAAATTGGAATTGAATCTTGTAAACAGCTTCAAATAATGATAGGATTACTGGCTTCACCTGAGGTATTTCTCGCATTCACGCATGTATTGAATACTGCTGGGGCTCGAAGATCTCTAATTTGTGTGTGTTCATGCGATGGGCATAAGTCGCAGGACTTGATGCACATATCAATTGGTTCATCTGCACGGGAACTGTTTCCTTGCTCATAATCTCCTGGGTACACTAAGCAAAGTGTCTGTGTATCGCCTTGTTGCCAGGGACTTGCTACATACACAATGGTGTTGGGAAGAATTATGTCAATATTGCTGCCACCGCCTACTCCAAAGCTAACTCCTCGTGCATATCGTTTCATACATATCATTGGTGTACCCACTAGAATTTTACCTTGTTCTTGCATTTTAGTGGAAAGCAACTATTACTTTACAATGATGTCTTATATACTAAATACTTAGCAAAAATATTTTTTTGGGAACATTTTTGAAATTGCTGAAATGATAAATTTACAACTCGTCTGAGCTTACTAGCAAAAGGACATGAAACTGAAAATCAATATTGAAAAAACGGCTCCATGGCCATGGCTCTTTGTCGGAAATATATGGCAATTCTGTAACAATTTTTTATAATAAATACAAATTTGTTTAGTGGAATATTTCTTGTGCATATAATTGTCATGTACAATGTGAGGAGGTTGTTGCTTGGCTTCAAAGATCAGAGTCAGGTGCAATTATTTTTTTTTGTGTTGTGAGCCACGACCAAGGATTGTGGGTATATTCTTCACCCGTATCTCTGTTACAATATTCATACGTCATCCACAGGACAAATAAGCCCAGTATGACTAAGACAAATATGACAATTGCTTCCATTTTGAATTGCTTATTTTTACATGTGCATATATACTCAAATATAAAATTCAAAAAAATATACAACTGATATTGCACTTCAAAAATAATGTTCAAATTTAAAGAAATTTCTTTCTACTTTACAGCCACAATACCCATTCAAAATCAAATTTTTAAATCCAATCCACACAGAAAGTGCAATTACAGATGTCAGAATGCTCCATAACATGTTTTCGCCTTGAGATGTGGTGGGACAAGTATTACAGTCAAATTTTGCCATAACTTATTTTGGATTTATTTACAATGCCTTATATACATTTGATGAGAAATGACAGATTGATTCTTGTTGCTTTTATTACTTTGTGATAAATAGTTTAGTAAATTTATGGTCAGATATTTTCTTTTAGATTTGAGAAAATATACGTGCTAGCGAGGAGGATATGGTTGGTACATACTATTTCTGTTGGGTGAAACTAATGATGTAAAATGTGGTGAAGACTGCATGGGCATTTGATTTTGATTGATTTGATTTGTTGGTATTGCGTAATTATAAATAGGTGGAGTATAAAAAGCTTGTGTTGGGATTTGTTGTGTTGCACCATTGTAAAAACGTGGTTTGATGGATGATTGAGGACTTACACTGGCTATTGGGTATGTATGCATTGATGAGGACATGTTGCAATTATCTGTATTTTTTGTATTTGGAATTAATTTTTCTTCGTCTTTTGTGTTGGCTATATCATTTTCACTATTGCCTTCGCAACAATCATATTTCCAATCATATCTTCTCCTCAAATAAAGACCAACTTCATAAACAAATATTGAAAAAAAGATATTTACCAAGACATTGAACACATCCCAAGCCAAATCATCATTGTCACACTCTTTGCAATTTATGGGGAGTTTTGATGGTGTATTATGCCAACTAGAGGAAGTAGATGTTCTTGGTGTCCAATATGCACCAGATTTTGAACCGGATCCTGAGTTTGAACCGGAGCCCGAACTGAAACTAAATGACTTTTTTTTCCGCCGCATGGTTGTTTGTATTGGCAGTCGCGCTTATATATATTATTGATTGTACAAAGTATCAAATTTCAAGAAAGTAAACGACATTTCATTTCGTTTTGATCCAATCAAAGCATATTGTATTTGTAGAACTGTTTAATTATACAAATTTGGGGATAAAATCTGCTCACTCATAGGTTGTTGCAGGAACACACACATTATCCCATGAATATGCACAGTATTTGGTGATAAGTGTTTTGGAACTTAGAGATTCACATGTGTCTCCTTTTTCTAACATACACATTTCACAATAAATTCCGTTATAATACATGTTAAATGGACATGTAGTGCATGTTCTAGTTATATCCGAAATATGTATCAAAGCACCAGATACAGTTTTTGAAGGACATGGTATTTTTGTTGTAGGAAAGTACATATCTCTCTGAGAAATAAAAATTTCCAAGGTAGACGGAAGTTTATCTTTCCAAAACAATCCATTGATTAATTCGTCTGATGTCAAAAAGATATTAAAATTTGTGTTTTTGAATTCATACGTGGACATCATCAAGCCAGGATAATGCACTTTACAGTCATGAATATATTCCATATTGTAAAAAGAATCACAAATATTATTGTGAGCATACATTATCGTAGAAGCAGGTAAATCATTGACAGTTTGTACTGATAGGAATTGTTTTGCAGCAACTTGAAAAATAAACTCGGGACGAGTCGTATTGATTTTCAAAATTTGTAAGATAAGAGTGATTGCTCTTTCAGTAATTTGTTTGGTCAATGTATTCTCAAGAATGCCAGGAATAATGGCAACTGGCTTCGTAATATTCTCGTATAATATTAATTTCTGTTGAACTATACAAGCCCATAAAATTGGCATGAAAACAACAAAGGCGACACCAGTACCTTGGTCGATTTCGGTCAATGATTGTATCAATTTGTGTCTGTTTTTGTTTAATGTTTCTGAATATTCTGGCAAAAACGAAAGTACGTCCATTTCAAAAAGGAAAAAATATGCATCGGAAAAATCAGGACTCAATGACGCATAGTGTATATCTGGTGTATATGCGGAATCGGCAAAAATTTCCCTGCTATAAAAAGTTGAGTTGATGTTCACTATGTTGGACAAAATGTTTACGTTTTTGGTGGTTGTTTTGACATACAACATACATGGCAACGTGAACTTGAACCATGATGCTAATCGACCAACAGAAACTTGCCAAGTTTTTGCCATTTGAAAACAAGATGATAATCCAACGGACTTCTGGTGTCTGTGAGAAATATGACTACTATTTGGGCATGACACATACCAATCAGATGAAGAAATCATTGCAGGTAAAAAAGTGTACATTGCAATGTCTTTATTTTCTTCATTGTTTGGTGTATCAATCCGTGTAAAAGGTTTTGGCGGTGTATTAGAACCATGACAAATGAAATTTGGCGGGCATGGGATACATTGTACTGTGTTTGGAGTAATCATATCATTGGTTGATGTGATAAGTTCTTGTGAATATTTATTTATATAATTTTTTTCCAGATGACGGTGCTCAGTAGAAAAAGGATGGTCATTGGCCTGAGTAGTGTAATTATATTTTTCAAGAAGTTTTAAATTGTAACGTGAAGTTTCAAACCATCCAGGAGCACATACACACAAACTACTATTTAAATAGTTTGTGGTAAGTGCAGGAAATCCAACACACCGTACACATTTATCAGAGACACCGGGCATGTACCCATGTGTGTTAATCCGCCAACCGCTTCGACAAACACACGTGTCGTAGTTTTGAAAGATTTGCATGTTCCCCATGTCACAACGACAATCTGTTTGTTTTGTAGATGTGTTCGTGAACGTCGACGTGTGAGGTGGGCATTTATTTCTTTGCACAGAAAATGGATCACAATAGTAACCAATACCACATACTTCACATTTTCCATGATGCTGGTACATTCCAGGCTTACAAATACATTCTTGTACTTTAGACGACCCTTTTGATGAACGTGAATCTTCTGGGCATCTAGTTGGATACATAATATCAGGTGGCAAGATTCCCGTCATATTTTGAAATCCACTACAATAAAAGTTTTGCGGACATGATACACACTGCCAACTAAGCACACCAACAGAAATCAAAATACTACCTCTATCACATGGACAATATTGTGTATATTTGTTATTAATCATCCTGCATGCAATACTAATTGGAACATTTTTGTATCCATAACAAAGTGTGTTCAGAGGGCATACTCCACAAGTTAAATAATCAAATCCAGGTTTACAAACGCAATCACTTTTTTTGCTCCTTGGTAATATAGAATTACTATTGACAGAACATGTTTTTTTCTTAGACTTTTCACAATAATAGCCATCCTCACAACTCTGACATACTTCATTCTTTACATAAAATATGCGTTTGGAAAAAATAGTTGATTGGTTGAGGATAGTTGTAATGGGCCATAGAGTATTATATTTCAATGGATTATATTCCAATGTGTACGAATGTGCATCTTGGTATGTGGCATAAAACCCATCAAAACAAGCACACGTTTGAGTGATGTGTAAAATATTAGTAATGGGATTTCTAGTGTACGAAATAAATGAATTGGTATTGTTCGCACATTTTATGACGTTGCCGTTTTGTGTGTATATTGGGGAACATAATTCGTCATCTGTACATTGTGTACAAGATTCATCTAAAATAATACTTTTAGATACTAAGAAATTACTAGCATGAATTTGTGTAGAAACATTGGTGAAAGATTTTACATATCGTGTCTTGTGGACGTCAATTGTTCCTTCAGCACAGCTACAATCATTAATAGATGTACTGTAAGTTTTCATGGTATATGGCTTTTGCTTTGGACATTCATGTACACCATTTACCGTACCATCTTCGCAATAAATAGAAGCACCACATGCCATACAAATCAAATTATATTTTTGTATTGTTTGTGTGTTCACTAAGCTATCACCAGAAATACACTGCTCCGGAGACGGATCTATTACAAAAGTATTGCTGTCACAATCCAAGCCACAAGGAACACAGACTGGAACAGTACCAGTTTGACATACACATTTACCAAGTTCTCTATTATAAATATGATTATCAGTATGACATGCCGAGCAGGTAAAATTTGTAATAATGAACTCTGTATTACCTTTATCTAAGCTAATATCTTCTGAAATAACTACAATAGCACTTTTGGCAAATATCTGATTTGTATTTGTATCAGAATTGTAAAACGGGATTATTGAATAAAAAAATGATAATATATTTCGAGTTGTATGTGAAGCAATTGTGGACAAAAGAATAATGTCAACATTATTCTCTTCTACTCTAGCCAACGAAACAATCAGTTCTTTTAAATTATTCTCGGATTTTTGTTCTTGTGTGTGCAACAAAATAATATCAAGTTTCTTAGACGTTTCTTGTTTGGCAGAGTCGTAGTGTACTTTGCGATTGTTAATCACATAGAAATTAATCAAATCTAGTGAAAATATAGGGGAAGTAGTATCGACACCCGTGTAATATTTTGATAGTATCTGCAGTTTGAGTAATGGTACCACATCATGATTTCTAATTAATAATCGGTTGGTGTTCAATACGTCTCCACGATTATAAATCTTGTTCTCATCAAACGATCCAAAGTCAGTATCGTGTATTATCTTCTGTTCACTTATGCTGTTATAAGTTATACCTTCTATCTGATATTGATGTAAAATGTAAAAAATTTGCATTGTTTCAAATTTATTGGAATTGCTGTTTAGTCGATGTAGATGAGAATCGAATGCAGAATTTGAAACAGCTTGTAATTGTAGAATTGTAATCAGATTAGTGGTTAATGCGGAATTGTGAGATAAAAATTCGAATTGGCTCTCACTGTTCTGATCTTGAACTATATTATCAGTCATGTGAAGAATTGAATCATCAAGTCTTTTTATGTGCACACCTGAATTAGTCATAACATATAATATTCCACAACCTACGTCTATATGAGCAAAAATATTGCTTTCTGATATTAAATCTTCGCGACAACAATTGATACAATTTTTCACAACAGTGTTACCAACTATATCATCATCTAAGCGCAAAAAAGCAATTGAAAGAGAATCAGGAGACTCGAAAGAGCACATACCTATGATGAGCACTCTATTGTAATCAATTCGAAATCCAGCAGTTGGCAAGTATAAATAAAAAACATGCTTGTCAATTTTTGCTGCATAATTTTGGTAGGTGAAAATTTTTTTTGTTATGCGTTGGACTTCTGTTGGACTTTCTAAGTTTTGTGTTGTTGTATATATATCAGTATACATCAAAGCAGAATTTGCTTTGCCCATTGTTGTTGGTATTGCGTTGGTAATTTTTAGTAATGTGAAGATTCTTTCATTGTTCTTCTGAATTTCAGATGACCAAACAAGTTGCGATGCGGCGTCCATATTGATATACGTGGTTTCAAACATATAGTTTTGATTTTGTGAGATTTTACTATCATAATATCGATTCAAAACTTGTAACTTTAAAAATTCTCCATTCTCAGTATCACATGTTTCACACATTCCAATTTCTGATGACATATCTAATGAATGTATAGGGAATTCCTTATTTTTGTTTGGCGAACATTGTAGAAATACATCCCATGTCAAATGACTTTCTATATTTCCCAAATAGAGTTTTGGATCTTTGTAAGTCATAGAAATGAATCCATTTGATCCCATCATATTCAATGGTATGACTGAATCAATTGTATTTATTAGGTATCTTGGATATAAGCCATGGCCATTGCTACAATAAAAAGCGTTGCGGAATAAATGTTTATTCTTGTCGTGTATAGTCTGAGTTTTGTTGATTGTGATGCTATACCCACCTTCACACAGGAATCGAAATGTGGAAAAAATTCCAACATAATTCATTTTCACATTTTTTGTGAAATCTTTCAAGTTTGAATAAAAACTTTTGTCATACACTAAATCCTCTAACATGATATTTGGTATCCCTTTTGTATTTGTGATCAATTGATCTCCAGTGATATCAAAAAAATTATTTGTGGGTTTTTGAAGGATCAAATAATTCTGATCGCGTGAGGTAGCAACGGGACAAATAATCGATTCAGATACTTTATAATTCTTACATATTTCAAAGTTGTTACATTTTTTCTTTTCTCCCATTGGACATTTGAAGTCTGGTAAGCATCTGGTGCACCTATTGCTAGTCTGACTATCACTGACAGGATAATATCCTGCATAACATCGACAATCGCTATCTGAAATTGAACCAACTGAAGAAATTGAATCCACATTGCATGGTTGTCGTTTAATACCATCTGGACAAAACCAATTTTCTGGACATATGTAACATATTTCATTATTGGTGTAGTATCCAGATCTACATTTACAATTTTGCCCTCGTAATTCGAATCCGCTGGACACATCACATCTACATGTCCCATTATGCATTAATATAGCACCCGGTCCAACACATTGACGATTACACATGGTATCTAATGGTGGTAGCCAATTTGTTATTTGCTCAGATATGTAAGGCTCTTCATCACAAGGTACAAAAATTTTCAATTCATCAACATATCGCATATTTGATTTTATAACACAATCCGCAGAAGTCCAAGCAAATCTTTTTTGTATATTTGTATGTATTGGACATGCTACCTTGCCTTTCAAATGAGACATGGATGCCAGTTTTTCTTGTAATTTGATTGAATCATATACATATGCACTTATCAAATTTTCATCTATTTTACCATCACAATATGAATTTTCTGGTGGAGAACATTCTTCACATACTTGTGAGTCTTGATTTCTAAAAAATCCAGGTTTACAGTAACACCCCTGAATATCATTTGTGCCAGGGATAGATGTTTCCCTCAAAGCATCACAACGAAAGCATTGCAGTAGTTTTGAAGTGATGTCATAATTGCCATAAAATCCAACGTCACAATGACACCTATATTCATCTTCGGCCGATATTGTGTGACTGTACTCGTTGTTCATGAGCAACACGCTATTTGATATGTCCATACATTTTTTATTATCATGTTTACATAGTACAGTTGGCCATGTATTTTCTGTGGGCTCAGAGGTGTTTACTTTTATGATGTTATCATACATTGTGAATAATTCTGTATTTCCACTAATACAACTATAAGAAGAGTCAATTTCAGTACGAATACACATATCAGTAATACTCTCCTCGTCCACTACCAACCTTAAAGCATCACGGATAGCCTGTTCTGTTTTTTTCATAATGATGGCTACTTGTTTTATACTTTTGTAAAACCAAACAGAACCACCTCTAATGTTTGGTGGTATACACCTCATTTTGCATCTTTTTTCAAAATTCGAAGCTGTCATGTCAATTGACGCAATATCTAATTCTTGAAACATTTGACTATTTAATGGACAATTTGCACACAATGTGTTTTGATTAAAATTTTTTGAACAAGAATCTTCTAGATATAGTCCAATAACATTACCACATGTTTTTTCAAAATATGCAAAATCACTATTACAAGAGGCACATCTCTCTTGCTCAACATCATAATATTGATCTTCATACCAACACCTTTGAACACACACACCAGACAAATCAAGTAACTGTCTCACATCACAAACAACCGGTGTGTTACAAGATGTTTCTCCAAGTTCCGTCCACAACACAATATCACTTGTCAATGAAGCAACTGAAGTTGGATTGTCATTGAAATTTTGAGGACATGGTTTAATATTTATTTCTGTTCTTTTTTCCGAACAATCATTATATTCAATGTAATGATTAGGTTTGTGACACAAATCTCCAACTTTATATTGCTTCTCAATTTCACAACATGATTCACATTTTTGGTACTCATAACTAAAACTTCCCATTTCACATTCAATACACACTGTTGATTGTGGAGAACTGGAGATTTTCCCGGCTTCACATACAGAACAAGTATCAAGATCAGAAGTAGTGTTTTTGTAAGTACCTGACGCGCATGGCAAACATTTACCAATTGAATCTACAAAATATCCAATATTACAAGAAAGGTAACAACTTCCTGATTTACCTGCATTTTCAAGCAAAGGTAGTCTAAGTTCACCTCTTGACCACACTTCATGTAACGTGTGCACACACGAATTTGGTATCATGCATTTAATTTTCAATTGAAAATCTGTTGCTGTGCATTCTGAATATGAAGCAAATTTAATATGACGATGTTCTGAATAAAGGAATGTGTTTTGATCGTTTTCTTGTCTTACTGGATACAACCCAAGAGATATTAAATCTATATCGAAATCATTTTCACAATTTGAGTTAATGTTTCTGCCCTTGGTATGAATATTTATTCCAGTAGCATCCCAAAATCCATCATTGCAAATGCTTACATTTCTACATTTCATTTGCAATATTCTACCTATAAAATGATTTGAGGCAGCCAGTACATTTGCTTCAGATTGGTATTGACCAGACTCGCAAGAGAAACATTCAGTGTCAAGATCAGCACGCACTAAACGGGCATATTCACCTACTTGACATATTTTACGTGCAACTAACAATTCAGAAATATCTGATATCACTATTTCATTTTCACATATAGTGGTATCTATATAATATTCTATGCTCAAAATATTTTTTCCTTTAGCATTATTCATCCATGTTTTTTTGTCGTGTTCTGATTGTTCTTGAATTTCGAGTGATGCGAGTATGTCCTCAACCGAAAAAATGTTATCTAATAATGTTTTCCAATAAAATAAAAACCATTTGTTTCTTTTTTTTTCCAGATCATGAATATAGTTCAAATTCAACATTTCAACGATTTTCCCAAATTCAAATGGACATGGTATACATTGTGATGGATTTTTCTGTTTGGTGATCATAGATTCGCCCAGTGGACATGGTATACAAGGGACAGTGCTTCCCGTCCCCGAATTTGAGTTTTTACTAGCACATTCTGTACATTTTTGGTTGCCTACAGATGTTTTATAATAACCAGAACCACACTCCTCACATACACTGGCTGATATTTCTAGACTCTCATAACCTGCATAACATTCACAAATTCCTTCTGATGAAGACATTGAATTTGGTGGACAAATCGCGAAAATTTGTTTGCATATAAGTAATACACACAACATAACATAAAATGTGATATTGTGTTTTCCATTCATATCTATTGATTATACACTGAGTATATGTTTACATATATATAGCAATTGTACAACAGTATGTAATTTGGTTGTTTTTGTTTTTTGAGATGTCTGTTGTATCAATCATTTTTATATAAATATACATACATCAAGCTATTGTACTTTAAAATAAAAAACAGTCAGACAAACACACATAATTTCAGAGTACAATACAAGAATGGACCAAAAGTTCGCAGAAAAAGTTATTACAACTTCAAAGAAAGCACAGCAAAAATTTCAAAATATAGAAAAACAACAAAAGAATTTACTGATGTCTTTGAACAAAGTAGATCATTTGAACCAGAAAAAGAATTCACTAGTTGATAGTATTGACAGAACATACCAGAAAATAAGATCATTACAAACACAAAAAAAATCATATTAAAATACAGTATGGATGTATGACATGTTTTCGCGACTGGATTGGAATACATAGAGTTCATTAAGTATCGTGTAATTTTTATGGGATTTGATTCAATAAAAAAGACTACATTTTTTTTGTATACACCCTTTTGTTTTTTTGAGATGCTTTAAATCCGGAAATAATATCTATTTTGGGATTTTTAATTATTTTCATGAAAGGATCGCAACAAAAAAATTTATCATCCACAACCACTAGAGTGACACGTTTTGTTATTCGTACACTTCTCATTTTTCCAGATGCAGAGCAATGATGATGAGATACGTGATATATTAAACACCATTGGCAACAATTTTATAAATCTTGCCCGTGTTATGTCTATACAAAATAATATTTCCTCAAAAATTGTTTTGGATAAGAAAAGCAAGAAAAAGATTAAATCTGGATCGAAGAGGGATATGTCAGCTTATAATGCTTTCGTTCAAGAAAAGATGCCAACAATGGTAAATGCCGACTATCGTCAAAATATGAAGGTAATCTATATTTACATGATAATTTTTATTGTTTGTCAATATATTTATGAAATGTTTGCATTTGATTGCTTTTGTGTGGATAATGAAATGTATTGCAAACAGGTTGTGGCCAGCCTCTGGAGAGAAATTGATCCAGCTGGAAGGGAAAAATATAAAAAACGAGCAAAGGATATCAACGATCAGAGAAAAGATGCTTCAGAGGGTAGTGAGGACAAGAAAAAAAATATAAAAGTCAAGAAAAATAGTTTTAAGGACGATAAAAATATTCATGTAAAAAATATTGAGAATGAATTGAAAAGAAATAAGAAAAATAAAATAAGAGGACAGAAATCGAAAAATGACGAATCAATACATGATAAGTCAGACAATAAGAAATCAAATAGTTTCAAATCCAAAAAGGACTATGCAGATACAAATGACAGTGATCTAGAAGGCCAAAGTGTCGTGAAAAAAATAAAAACGAAAGAAGAGAAGAATACAAAATGTGAAATAAAAAAGATTGTAAAAAAAACAATGATCAAGGAAAATACGAAAAGTGATGAAGAAATTAAAAATAATGTAGATGAGAAGGAGGATGATAGTGAGGATAATATAGAAGAAATTGGTGATGATGATAGTGAAGACGAAGAGTTAGATGAAGAAGAGGAGGAAGAGGACGATCAAGATAGTGAATATAAGCATGGAAATGCTGAAGAGCATAGTAATGAGGAGGAAGAGGATGAAGAGGAAGAAGAAGAGGAGGAAGAAGAGAATGATGATGAAGATGATGATGACGATGACGACGATGATGACGATGATGACGATGATGACGATGATGACGATGATGACGATGATGACGAGAAGGTAGTCATCACAAAACAAAAGCAAAAAAAATCCAAAACGAAAGATACAGTAGCCAAATCAAATCACGATGAGCTTGAAAGTGATTTTGAAATCGAAGAAGATGATCCTTTGTTCACCTCAGCCATAAATTTGAAGAGGAAAGAATCTGAATATGAATCTGATGATGTGGGGTGCAGCAGCAACAGCAAGAAAACGAAAAAGGACTAGGTCTAATTTGTGAATGAATAAATCAATTTTTAAATTTGGTCTTGATTTTGCGATGAGAATAAATTTTAAGTTCTGCAAGGTATATAAATACTCATGAAAGATTATGAATAAAGATTCAACTCTCTGCTGATGAAAAAAAAAAATATGAAAAAGAAAAAAACAATTAAAAGAAAAAATAAGAATAACATAGAGACATATGTCTATATTCTACAATCAACAATCAAAAATAACAAATCATATGTCGGGGTAAGTAACAACCTTATTAGGAGACTACAACAACATAATGGAGAAAAAAGTGGTGGAGCTCGATTTACAAGATCGTCTCGGCCTTGGAAATTTTTTGCAATTTTTAGTTTAAAAAATCGACATGATGCCCTTTCTATGGAATGGAAAATAAAACACAAAAAAAAGAAAAGTGATGGAATTGGTGTTGGTTCGAAAGTATCTAGTGCTTTACGAATTGCCATTTTTTTCCCTGGATGTAAACGCGTTATGTAACTATATAAATAACAAAATGATATACATTATAATATGACATCTGATGGTATACACACAATAAAAAGATCAAAATGTGGTTGTTGGGTTTTTATGGAAATGAATAAGAAACAAATAAACGATTTTGGCAGAATGAAAAAAATAATAGAATATTTATACGAAGTACAGAATTGTTGTCAAGACCCAAATACAACCTTACAAAAAATACTAATGGTACAAAATTTATTGCATATAAAAACACCAGAATACAATTATATGAGCACCTCAAGAAACAGACTACAAATTCTTCTTGGCCATGAACCAACCTTGATTGAATTGATCTCAGACACAAACAGAAGAGTTGGTATGATGCACACAAAGTAATAAGAACTCGAGTTTATTAAAAAACAAGAAAACAATTTAAACAAAAACCATATATATGCTTTGAATTTCGCTGCGACAAATTGGACATAGTTGTTGTTTTTTCAATAAATCATCAGCACATGCATTACAAACACACATGTGCGCACAAGGGATGAGTATGTGTGTTTTTGAATTTTCCATACAAACACAGCACTCAGAATTTATTGGATCAATACATTTTGAGTTTGTAATTGGCAAAATAATCTTGCAAACTGTATTAGTATCCACAGGATATTGTTGCACTTCTTGTTTTTTTGATTGTTCTTGAATGACACCAGAATCATGTGTCCTCCATGCATCCTTAAATATTTTTTGGGTATGTTTTTGCCTTAAATGTCTAGATTTATTTTTGAGTGCTCTGGACAATTTTTTCTGAACTTGAATTTCTTCTTCTTTAATTAGTTGTTGTGCATTTTCATCTGCTATTTCTGATTTTGATTTTTTCAGATTTTGAATTGATTGATATTGAGAAAGATGACATTTTAGTTTTTTTACTTGTTTATTAGTAAAATTGGTGTATATTTCATGTGACATATCAATACCAAACATGGAATGCACACAATCTAATGCTGGAATATAATCTATGTCTAATATACAATTGTCAATTGTTGCAGTCAATAATTTATCAAAAAAAAAATCTTTATTCTTTATAATATCATTATTGTCTTGCAATATCAGATGACTCTGCTCAGATGTTAATAATATCACTTTTTTCACAACAGATTTGACATTTGTTTTTTTGTCATTTGTATTGCAGTTCAACAATACAATATCTTTGGCATAGAAATCAATAATACTGTCTTTTACACATATTTCATCTTCTTGATAATGCATGTTTATGTATGACCATGTCTTGTGCACACCTACTCCTTCTTCATTTTGTTTTACATCACTCAATTTTTTTGACATTTCATTCCATTCTTTTATTGCTCTTGTAACACATTCGTATACTGTTGCAATGAGAATAAGTGGATATTTATGCATAATTAATAACTCCAGACAGATAAGATTATCCTTGTTTTTTTGAATAAAAATACCAACAAATGTCAAGCTCTCCATTATCAAGAAGTTTACAATCTCTGTAGAACACTTATGAACAATTGCAGTATGCAATAATGTTTCATTTTTATCATTACACATGAGAATTGCTGCTGGAAACGTAGACAATAGTAATTTGATAATTTCAATACTAGAACCACATATCAGTGCAATATGTAGTGGAGTATTCTCAAAACCGTGGCCATACTTGTTATTTTTAGTGCGTTCACAGCACATTGTTTTGAATTTGTCTGTAATGTATGCAATGAATGATATATCTCTTTCATGTACAAGGGCTTCATGCAATAAATTGTAACCAAAATTATCTGTTTTCTGTAACACTTCCAGTTTCGCAAATTCATATATAACCTTGACTGTTTCTAAACTTATTTTTTCATTTTTGATAGCAATACACATTGGTGATTCCTCATTGTAGTCAAGAACATTCACAGCCTGCGGGAAATGCTTCAGCATGGCACGAATTGTCCTGTGACATGAGTTATTTTCCAATGCTTTGTGTATTGCTGTTTTGCCATTGTCATCTATATGACTGAGGTCATCATTCAAGATTGATTCATCTCCATTTGAATAAAAATGCTGAATAATGGTTTGAACAAGATCATGCTTGCGTATTTTTCCAAATCTGAAAATATCAATTGGTACCACTGGTGATATTTCAGACCAAAAACAACTATTACTTAGTATTCTATTGCCAAACATATCTGTCAATTGTTTCATTACCATATTTTTTCGTTGCTTTTGCATTTCTACAACCATACTTTTCAAACTAAGAAACTCAACATGTTTTTTTTTTTTCTAACACCTAAAGATTTTCATTTACAATTTTGTCTACTAAAAAATCTGCTTGACACTAGTCAGACATTGCCATTGGCACATTTCACAATCTCACTGCACATCCAAATCTCATTCTATTGGTTTTTATTATATGACTTAAAAATTTAGAATCAGGTGATTTTCTAAAATCTTGATTTCAGTTGTTGGCCCGTTTGGCGGCTGTGTAATAGTGTCTGATACTGTAGGCCCTGATGGTGGATTCATTCAATTTTTTTTCATGTGTGTGTGTGTTTATATATGTTAAACATATTGAAAATAAACAACAAACTTCTAAAGATTAGCAGCATTCAGTGGGTTCGGGTATTTTATTAAGCAGTTCCATCATGCCCTCCAAACTAAAAAGAAGTGAAGAACGCTTGATTGGGATCTGAACATCACAGTATTTCAATGGCACATTCTGATGTACTGGATATTGCCTGAAACTGCGCATGTTGCCGAGATTCTGATGTGTGAATTTGTTTTGTACAGATATGTGTTAGCATAAATACCATAATCTATTTCTGGATATATTAACAGTCTCCAGGGGTGTAGATTTAGATTGCTTGAAATAAACCACTTGTCATAGTCGAAGCAAAATATCCAGATAATTGATACCATTTGACATTTTAATCTTATTACAGTGTATTTTTTTTGGGCCCCCATTTCAAATATATTTGCTTTTTGCTGGGTGACACATTCAGATCACTATTTACTTGCTTGGCAAATTCTGCATGATCAAATTTCAAGTCCATCCAATCCCTTTCTGTCCATTGAAATAGATCCTGCCAAGACTCACCATAATGGTGTGCTTTTTGATTTATTAAGACATTTGCACACACCCCAAAACTGATCAAAACTGCTACTGGTAAACGAAATTTGATCAAGTCCCCCATTGTAAATCCGAGATTAAACCAATTGATGGCAGGAAACATTGGGCGTATTACTCTATCTTGCAAAATAGTATGTAATTTAAGTATAGTGTCTCTTGAACTGTTTTTGAAATTTAGATTACTTGCATCTGGCCCATCTGCCCACGACCACATAACCATTTTTAAATCTACACCTATGTTATTGATTTCTTCCATTGTCATATTGTTATTAATCATTGTTTGGCAGGTCAATGTTTTGTAAAGACCAATCTCCATTCTGTCAGGGCCGGAGCAAATAGAATCGGGTATATTTGATGGTATTTTTACTGGTATTGGATACTTGCCCCCAAGTATCATGAATTTGAATACCAAGTTGTAATATAATATATAAGTAAATCAAAAAGAAAAGACATAATACAGAATATTATTTTGATACACCACATAAATGACTGTTCTAATACAAACCGATTCTAATGAAGAGAAAAACGAAACTTGTATGTATCTTATTCCGAAAACACAGAGTCATCGTTTGTATATGGATGATAAACAGATATACGTGGAAATTGATTATTTAGTTGTAAATAGTTTAAAGTTTTACACTAACAAAAGCGACTTATTTATTGCAAACAATATCAAACATGATATACTAACAATCAAGGATTTTTTCTCAGAATATGATTCAATGGTAGATCAATTAGATGGAGTGGATGAATTGGACGAACAAGTACAACAATTGACTATAGAACTAGAAAATATGTCACAAATAACTGAACAATTCAAAGACCAGAATATTGTATTAAAGTCAGAAATAAACATTTTGTCAGAAGCACAATCCAAGCAATTAGAGAAAAGTACTGTTCATGAACTTGAAAAACTCAAAAATGATGAACAGATAATTGCTCATGAATTAACAATCAGCAAATTAAAAGCGGACTTTGATCAAAACGACATATTAGCAGTCCAAAAGAATAACGTGGCACTGATAAATAGACAAATCACTGAAATTCAAAAACTACAAGAAGAAAATCAATTGAGTAATGAAAAAAATCAAAATAATTTGATAGAGATGGACAAACTTGTAGAAAGCAATTTGGCATTACAAAACAAATCAGATGAAACATTTTCACATGGTAATGTCACATTAGAATTACAAAAAGAATTACTCCACCTACGTAATGACAAAATCGAACTACACGCGCAAAACACAACAGAAATCCAATTGTTGGAAGAAAAGGTTGTATTTCTGCAACTAGAATATGACACATGTTTGTCAAGCATGAAGGAACTTGCTGATAACAAGTCAAAACAAGAAGAGGCTGATACTATAAAATGCATTAACGATATCAAACTTGTCCAAGAAAAAAGCCAATTAATACTAGAAGAAACAGTCAAGTATCATGGAGAAGAAATACTACTATTAGAGGAAACTAATTCAAAATTAAGAAACGAATTACTCCACTTCAAGTGCAATGAGACAGAACAACTGCAAACACTTAACCTTATACCGCAGGAAGGAGCTGAACAAAGTGAACAAAAATCTTATGAAACGTCTCCTAGCATACAAGAGATACAACAAATATACGAATGTAATTCAAAATTGCAGAACGCATTACAGGAAATCAAACACAATGTGATAGAACTTGACCAAAGATCTAAAGAAAGTTCTCATAACTTACTAGAAATACAACAATTGTCAGATTACAATTCACGATTGCAGAATGCATTAGAAGAAACAAAAAATAATGAGCTAGAATTAGAACAAAAACATATCATTGTAATACAAAGCATTCAGGAAAGTAATGTAGAAATGTTGAAAGAAAGCTCTGATAAATCACATGAAATACAAAAACTAGCAGAATATAATTCTAAATTACAGAATGAATTAGATAAACTTGAAAATCATGATATTGAACTGAAGCAAGAACATAATGTTATAATAGACAACATACAAGCGAAGAACGCAGCAAAACAGATTGAAATATGTACCTATCTGCAAGAAATCGAACAACTTAAAGAGAGTAATTCTCAATTTCAAAAAGAATTAATGACAACACAAAACAACAACATGTCACAAATGGCATCACAAAATATTGAAATTCAACAGTTGACAGATAAACAAGAAATCATTTTACAAGACAATGATAAGTATTCTCAAGAAATTGAAAAACTCAATTCACAAAATTTCAACATACAAATTGAGATGGCTGACATGCAGAAATGTATTGAGAAACAAGTAGATAGAATTGCTCTTTTCTCGGTGAGCGAAGAAAATATGACAAAGACTATTGAAGAATTAAATCATACAAATACACAAATGAAAAATGAAAGTGTTGCAACAGAACTCGATGTGATTGCATATCTCCATCAAATAGAAACTCTAAATACGGACAAACAGATGTTACTGGATAACAGTTGTAACATCAGCTGTGTCAAAGATGAAACAAAGGAGTGTGAAGATTTAGAAATCAAATTACTACATGAAACTAATTCTAATAGAGTTGTTAGAATGTTTGACAACAAAGATGGAAATTGTTCGGAACAATCAACTGAAAATGAACACATTGTTCAATTTGACGAATTGATAGGAAATAAACAGAAAATATTAACCCAAATACAAGAAAACATTTGTCAGGCTGAGAATCATCTACAAATGATTGATATAGACAACAAAAATGTCAATTTGCAACAAATTGAATACAATATCCAGCAAGCACAAACAACATTACAATCATTAAGAGAAATGAAAGAAAAACATCAAAGCGAAATTCAAGAATCTGAAAATGTTATGCTAGGCTTGAGTTTAGAAATTGATGTTCTGAAATTAGAACAAACAGAACTGTTTAACTCCTCACAAAATGTAAGACAAGAGATGATAGAGTTGGAAACAATGAAGAAAGCACTGGATGCCACTGTACAAAGCATGAAATTTGACGAGGAAATAGCCACTCAAAACTATTCCAATACACAAATGACAACAATCACATTACAATCGCAAAACAAAATAAAAGAAATAGAACTTTGTGATGTAATGTCCAAATTATTACTGAAGCAAAATGAATTTCAACAAATTTTAAAGGACATTGACGAGTCGCGATTGGAAATGGATGTGACAATTTTATGGAACGATTGTCTGCAAAGTATTTTATTAAATGCAAATGATGATCTAGAGGTAAAAAATAAGTTCTTGAAAGAACAAATTGTACAAAATTCTATCAAACATGAAAAAACTAATCAAATATTATCTGACCTAGTACAAAATTCCGACGAATATAAACATAAGATTGATACTGTCAATTCATATTCTAGAAGCCTATCGGTTTGTATGCAAATTATGCTAGAGCAACTCAAATCTACAGAGGAAATACGATGTGTTCCCGACTTATTAGACCTTATTCACAATTTCATTGATTGGTTTGAATCTGTTTTTACCTACAAATTATATGTACTTGCTTCGCAGATGAATAACAGTGAAATAGATTGAGTTTTGTATAAGTATCTAACTTCGATTCTTTTTGCGTTCTATTTTTTTCTTGTAATTAAATAAGACCAGTTTTGGCATATTGCATTGTGGTTCCCAAGATACCGTGTTGCAACCAACCCACTTCACTAAAACCATTTTTTTCCCATGAAGTACAGTTTGCTCTATGATTTCGTCCACCTCGAAATGTTCTTCACCTTGATATAAAATTGGGATTGGAACATGTTTATCTTTGATTTTTTTGAGTATGTTCTTTGTTTTTTGATTTTTTAAATTACTTGTCATTACTTTTATTATATCAAATTCATATTTGCGAGACATTTCATTTTTTTTTTTCCATATATTGATTAACAACACTTGAATATTTGTTTTCTTATCGAAGAATTTTCGCATGCAGTTTGTGTAACCATGACATTGCGCAAATATTTTTTCTTTTGACGAAGATGTCAAAACACTTTGACATAAAGTTTTGAATTCAATTATAGATACCTTTGTTTTACATTTTTTCTGATGTGTAATTACTATGTCTAAACGATTGTGTCCTACAAACATGTTATCCACTATCACCGGAACCACAACCTCTTTCTGACATTGGAAACCATTTTTTTGCAACTGGTAAATAAATATATTTTGTATTATGGATTCACTGAGATTTCCATAATTGGAATTGCATATGTTTTTGCATATAGTTTGTAGATGTGTCTGTAGTAACATGTTTTTCCTTTGCAGAATTCAATAATCATATGGTCACACACATTGATTATTATTTTTTTTTTAAAATTACTGAAGCATACACAGATCATCAACATGCTTATTATACTTCGTAAATTGTTAATTGAAGCTTGTGTTTGACAGCTCAAGTAGCCGGCAATGTTTATTCCACCTTTTATTGTGAAACAATTAACTCAAAACCCCCACCCTCACCACTACAAGTGCTATGTAATTCACTTGCTATTTTTCTATTCTGAGTCGGACGTCAGATCAACAATTTCAGTAATATTTTCTTCTTTCCAAGGCCTAAACTCGTGCTTTTGCCCCGTCTTCTTTGTATTCCTACAAATCTCTCTTATTAACCATTTCATGTATGGTGTGTTGGGCTCTTTTCCAGCCCCTTGTTCGAGCATATCATTCATATTGGTAAAGAAGGGGCAATTTTCATCCATGACCAAATACTTATTCATTGGCGCAAATTCGAGCACTTTCTTGATAAAATCGACTGTTTCTTGTCGATTCTCTTGCATGTAATCAATCATCATTTTGGTGAAGTCTGGATCCCACCATCTATTGGAAGTGTGTAAGCCTTTGGTTTTGTATATTTCCATTCTTGCCTTGTCAGCACATGCAAAATCAACCAACATTACTTCTCCTTGTTTGTTGACAACACAATTAAAAGGCCCGAAATCTAATCCACCAATTGCTTTCATCAGAAAAAAAGCTTGTGTGAGTGTTTTGCCAAATGTTTTTTTACACATTATTTTATAATGATCAGAATCTTTGAGATGACTTAATCGGATACTGTCAGGAAACTTACTGCAAATTTGCATGTGCACGAGTCCATTCTGTTGCTGTACCATACTCATCACACCACCATTTTTTTGTTGGCCTGTTTTGGACAAGCCACCATATAACATTGAATTGCACCAAGTTGATCCATTACGAGCATCCGTACTCATACCTAATGCCTTCCACGTCTCTTCTGAAAATTTCACAATTTTACCAGTCACATTGACATGTACCATTCCAATTTGCTTCATGCTTTTGTAAACTTGATTTGAAAAATTGTTTACTTTCTGGCTTTCACCTATCTTGACAAAAATACTATCTCCAATTTCAAAATTTTCATCAAACAGGTCTACTAACAGTTCACCACAAGCAGTTGCGCGGCGAAATCCCAAGAGGTCACTATCTTTTGTAAAACCAACCACTTGGTGATCATGCATCACAGTTTCACTTTGGTCGAAAATATCCAAAGCATTTTGTTTTGCTTTTTTTTTCGTTTTTGTATTTGTCAAATCTTCTGAAAAGTTTACACCATCATTTTCGCCTATTTTTCTTTTCTTGTTTTGCTGATGCAGTTCTTGTTGCTTTTTTTTGTCTTCAATTTTTTTCACATACTCTTCCTTTTTTTTTTCAGTATAAAAAAGATGCATCTCATGTTGAGTTTTATACCCGAAATTGATCGGATTGTTGGTCTTCGTGCAACATCCAATGTTTGTCCAGGTCTCTAATGCTTTTTCTGAAACACCATTTGTATGCTGGTCCTTCCAACCACTATTTACAATAAAATTTTTTTCAGGCATCTTTGCTGGTACCATGCCTTTTACGTAAAGCAATTTTGCTCTCATATTCTTCAATATCAAACTATCACATATACAACACATATTGAGTACTCGTCTGAACTCCGCATTTTTATGCACAATGTAAAATACGTCATTAAAAATTCCATTCAATTCTGGCATTGATGTTTTTACACTTTGTTTTACAAATTCAAGTGAAATATCTTGTCCAGCAGTAGCTTCTTGTCGCATTCTTTTGCATATACTAGATTCTTCGTCTGTTGCACATTCCTGACTGTATACTGCATGATTTCGAACTAGACTTATTAGCCTCGCGCGATCGCTAATATCAATTATACTCATAATACGATGCATGTACCCCAACACATCCAAATATTTTCTTTCACTACGTTTCTCTTCCATTTTTCCCAACAGCCTGAGCACTTCTTTCCGCCCATCAATATCCAACGTTTGCCAAGCCAACTCTTCCAGGAGCGTAATAATAATCCGATTCCCAACTTTTGTCACATTGGTGTTGAATTGAGCATTTTCGTGATGCTCCGGACACTTGTCCAAGGCAACATAAAAACTTCCAAATAAAAACATTGTCTCACTACTTTTTTTTTGTCTTGTCCACTTGTGCATACCAGAAATCAATAATCCAATTGACAATACAGTTTTCTCCTCATCTGGTAATTGCAAACGCATTCCATATGTTAAAAATCTTTTTTTTTCTTCACAGTAGTTGATAAGCAACCTGGCGTCTTGACACATCTCGATGACTGCCAATGTCGCTTTGCGCATTTCAATTGATGTGATCATGCCTCGCGGATTTGAATGTGCAATCATTACAAAGTATATCATATAAACATATATTTCCCGAAATAGATTTTTTTCCATAACATTTTATTTCAAGACAAAAGACACCTTTGTTTTAAAGTTTTCAATACAAATTTTACATTTCCGTTTTTGTATTTTGTGTATTTAGAGGAATGCCAAAAAAGTATATAAGTAATTTTATGAAATACGTTCGAAAATAAAGTTCCAAATGAGTGGGTCTGTTGTTATTACGGAACGTAAACTACGATTGATTCGCCGTAATCAACAAAAATATGATGCAAAGGCTCGGCGGGGCAAGCGTAATAATCACAAGAAAGGGCGTAAGTCACTGCGTGTGAAAAAAAAAGAACTACAGAAGAACAAAACATACGTGGATGTATCCAAGATTGAAGGAGTACAGGAGGTGGGTGGTGGAAAGAAAATTGGACTTACTGGCGAAGGCCTGTTTGCAAAGCGCTCATTCAAGAAGTACGAAGAATGCGTTGCGTTTTCCAAGCCTCGTGAAATCAACAAACAAGAATATGAGAGTTTGAAGAAGAATGTGGCTGTTGATGTAGTTGTAGAATCAGGAAGTGTGCTGTATGTGGATGATGATGTACTAGACCATCTTGACTGCCACAGAGGCTACAACTCGTGGTACAAGATGAACAACAGCAAACAGCCCAATGTGACTGCACACTTACAGTACACAAACAGTTCGAAATGCAAAATTTCAAAAACAATTTTATTCAAGGCCACGCGCCACATTCATCCTGGCGAAGAGTTGACTTGGGAGTACAATGTGGATTCTAATTGAAACACATATTCGCATATATAAATTTTTATAATAAAATTTTTTTATGTATCTTGTGTTTTTTCCAGCCGAGATCAAAGAAGGGTTAACCATTTTTGGTCCTAATTCATATTTTCACCAATAAACACGCGAAAGTTGCTAGCTCCTTGTGAAAAAAAGAAAGACATACCACTCAAGCCTACATAAACCATGTTCAAAAATTGTTAGTTTTGAACATATTGTGTCTACTCCAATGTCAGTGGAGAAGACATTCTTGACTTTAGCAAACCGGCCACGGTTTGGTGTATTTATTATGTTGTTCGTGTTTGGGGTCTTCACATTCCTTTTGTGTTTGTTAAGAGGTGCACATACTTTTTTCTATTTCAATTTGGATGGTCATCAAGTGACAGAAATAGTACCTTTAGAAGAGCCATGGGTTGTGTTGGTCACTGTCTCTGCTGGATTTGACGACATGTTCAGAAACTGGTTATATTGGTATCAGAAATTGAATTTGAAAATGAAGGTCTTCGTTTTTGCAGAAGACAAATTTACGTTTGACAAATATAGAGGAGTGCAGGGCATGAGTGTATGGTTCAATGCAAGTGATATTGGAAATGCATCTGCTCATGACTGGAAATCACGTGACTACAAAATACTTGTCAGTCGACGGCCAAATTATTTGTTACAACTTTTGAAATTGTATCCAAATGTTATTTACACAGACATTGACACCGTGTGGCTCAAAGATCCACGTCCATATTTTCGCGGTGATTTTGATTTTTGGGCACAATTAGATGGTAGGGATATATGTACAGGGTTCATGGCGTTCAAGAAATCCAAGGACACCATCAAAATATTGACTTTGTGGAAAGAAAGACTTAGAAGTGGAGACAATGTTAATCAGCAAATATTCAATATTATTATGCAACGTAAAATCGTCAAATATACAACACTGCCAACTGTTGAATTTCCATCTGGTATGACTTTTCAATGGAAGTCAAAAAAATCAGTAAACAGACAACACGTAGTTGTTGTACATAACAATTTTATTGTTGGAAAACAGTCAAAAATTAATCGTTTTATAAAGTGTGAACTATGGAAACCGTTGCAATCAAATTTTTCAGCTCCTCACTCACCCTAATTCGAGTATTTTATAAAAAATGGAGATTGTAATAAAAATTTTGAAACACTTTTTTAATAAGCATCAAAAAGCCATGCAAATACACTTACTTGTTCTTTTTGGCTTTGCCTGATTTCTCTTTGGCCTCACGCTTCAGGAAGAAATCAGGTGTACGCTGGCCAGTCAAATAACTCCCAAAGTCACCATTCCAACCCTCCATATAGTCACCATTCCAACTCTCCATGAATGATTGACTGAAAACAGTACTTTGAAGTAACTCTTAAAATCGTTGATAAAGCAAAGAACTTTCATGAATAGTTATGTCATTTTTTTTATCATAAAAAGATAAACCTTTCATCTTTAAAAAAAAATTGGTTGTATTCACTGATATTATAATATCTGTCAGTATTAGTGCCAATATTAGATCAATCTGTGTAAGTGAAGTGAATATTGCAACCAATTTTGACATGGCAGAAAAAATATAATATGACTGACAAACACATTGCAACTCCAAATACGAAAAATTATCAATTATGTGTGTTTCCGTTGTATGTTGCATAATCTCATTGATGATAAACGGACTTATAGTTTCGTCTGCAAATACCTTCAATGCTTGAGTACAAATTAGAAAACATACAAGCACTATATATCTTGGCCAAGTATGGATTTGTATTTTTAGGAATCTCAAACTTTCACTTGGACCAAATAAAATGAATTCGTTTTTTTGGTTGTAAATATCATAGCAAATAAGTGCAGAAATTACCATACACGTCCACAAAATCAACATCTTTGATGTGATTTTTTGAGATCTATACTTGTCTCCTAAAAACATCACCGGATTTTCACTGCTTGTTCTTCATTTTATATATTGATATTCAAACACAAAATAAAATATTCTAATTTGTACTTACATTGCATTCTGAAATTTTTCTTTGACCTCATCAGCAACGTCATTTGCTTTAGTGAGAACACTCTCTGCTTTATGTACGAAATTCTTTCCCCCATTATAAACATTATTCACACTATTCGCAATTTTTCCCAATCTCCCGTTCGAAGCATGTTCTTTTGTATCATTTGTAGAAACATCCGCATTTTCCCCATTTTCATGTGCCTTATTTGTATGAACTTCAACCTTTTTAACATTTTTTGATCCACCCTTCGGTACAACTGCTCGTCCAGTCGATTTGTTTTCTAATTTATTCATCACAATTTCATGTGCTTTCTCCTGATGATGACTCAATCTCTTCATTTCTTCGTGAGTTGCATTGCCACCTTTATTATTTACAGCTTCCAAAATTTTTTTGGTCTCATTATGATGATGTTCCAATTGTTCAGATGGATTTGCAGATGGATTGTTTGTTGTATGTTCTGTTGCATTTGATTCATGTGGTTTTTCTTGTGCTTTTTCATGTGCTTCTGATTTAGCTGATTTATGTGCTTCTTGTTTATGTGCTTCTGGTTTAGTTGGTTTATGTGCTTCTGGTTTAGTTGGTTTATGTGCTTCTGGTTTAGTTGGTTTATGTGCTTCTGGTTTAGTTGGTTTATGTGCTTCTGGTTTAGTTG
>Ga0075446_10000097_pt1 | contig 32996 bp, 31 predicted proteins | sample CoawatmetaG05DNA_FD_71590 | JGI IMG/M metagenome (GOLD analysis project Ga0075446, IMG submission 71590) | Marine microbial communities from the West Antarctic Peninsula - Coastal water metaG058-DNA | ecosystem: Environmental > Aquatic > Marine > Coastal | place: Atlantic Ocean: West Antarctic... | reverse complement strand
TAATATCAAAAGTATTTATTTCATCCACACAACCTAAATTAAATCCTGTCATAGCAGGATTGCTTCTTGGATTATGATGGGTATAAATTCCACAATTAGAGCAGAAATAATGTTTAGCGATTTTTGAATGAAATTCATAAAGTTTTAATTTATCTTCACCTTTAACTATTTTAAAATCTTCATTTTTAACCATAGACATAATTGCTCCTTTTCTTTTACAAATAGAACAATTACATTTTACGATTTTTTCTAAGTCTCCATCTAAATTAATTTCAGCTTCAACTTCTCCGCAATGACATTTTAGTTTTTTCATTTACATCTCTCCTTTAATTTTTTATTTATATCTATTTCGAGTTTCTTCGTTAATCTTATTTCCATATTCCCTTATTTTCACTGTCTCAATAGATTCTTTTTCTTGTTTAATGTTTTTCTTTCTTTGGTAGGAATAAAAAATTGGCATTACGATTAATAAGCTAACAATGATGGCTGTTAATATAATTTGCCAAACATTGTCAAACCCTATTTCTCCAGCTTCAATTATCATCACTAACGTAAATTCATCTTTCTATTGGTAGCTATTTAATTTTTACTGATTTTCTATTTTTTTACATTGATATTTATAAAGTAAGAAAAATAAGTTTAAATTTAATATGTAATTTAAACTATCTCTGGTTGAAGTTATCCACAAGGGTACAAAATGTAGTTTTGATGTTCACGTTTTGATTCACTTTTGATTCACTTACAGACTCAAAATACAACCTCTTGCGTGTATTGTATAACTAGGCTATAAAAGAGAACAAAACTAGAACATGAAACTAACAATTCCTTATTACCTACATAAAGCTGGTGCTGGTTTTCCATCTCCTGCCACTGATTACATTGAAGAAGATATAGATCTAAATATTCATTTAATAAGAAATGTTCCAGCTACTTTCATTATTAGAGTTCAAGGTAAATCTATGGTGGATGTTGGGATCAACGATGGAGATTTATTGGTTGTCGATAAAAGTTTAAAACCAAGAAACTTTTCAACAGTGATTGCAAACGTTCATGATGAGCTTGTGGTTAAAAGTTTAGTTCAAGAAAGAGATAAAAAATTTCTAACCTCAGGATCTAAGGAGTTTTCTGACAGAATTTTAATTAACGAAGAGCAAGATATTTTTATTTGGGGGGTTGTAACTTATGTCATTCATTCTACGTACTAGAAAAATAGCACTAGTTGATTGTAATGCTTTTTATGTTTCTTGTGAAAGGTTATTTAATCCTAGAATAAGAAGAAAGCCTGTTGTTGTTTTATCTAACAATGACGGTTGTATCATTTCAAGATCTACTGAAGCAAAAGCTTTAGGAATTAAAATGGGTGAGCCTTATTTTAAAGCAAAAGATATTATTATTAAAAATAAAGTAGAAGTTTTTTCATCAAATTATTCTTTATATGGTGATCTCTCTCGACGAGTAATGAGAACTCTTAAAAGATTTAATTCCGATATGGAAATTTATTCTATTGATGAGGCATTTTTAGATTTATCAAATTTTCCAGATCAAGATATAGAAAAAATTGGAAAAGAAATTAGAGAAACAGTTTTACAATGGACTGGTATTCCAACTAGTGTTGGAATTGCCAAAACGAAAACTTTAAGCAAAATTGCAAATCATATTGCAAAGAAAAAGCAATCAGGAGTTACTAGCTTAATTGGGATAGAAAATTTAGATCCCATACTTGAAAAAACTGAAATTAATGATGTGTGGGGTGTTGGTAAACAATTAACAAAATTTTATAATAAAAATGGAGTTTATAATGCTAAGCAACTTAAGAATAAATCTAACAGTTGGATTAAAAAATCTTCTAATGTTTTAGGTTCAAGAACAGCAATGGAGCTTAAAGGAATTCCTTGTATTAATTTAGAAACAACTACCTCAAAAAGAAAAAGTTGTGTTGTATCGAGATCATTTGGAAAAAGAGTTGAAAAGTTTCAAGAATTAAAAGAAGCAGTTGCAAATTATTGTTTAAATGCATCTGAAAAAATCAGATCAGAGTCATTAGTTGCAAAAGCAATTACAGTATTTGTTAGAACTAGCCCCTTTCAGAGAAACTTTGGATATTACTCAAATACAAAGACAGTTGATTTTCCAATTGCAACAAACAATAGTATCGAGGTAGTTAAAACTGCAGTAACAATTTTGGAAACAATTTTCAAAAATGGTTACCAATATCAAAAAGCAGGTGTGATGCTCACAGGACTTTCAAATGCTAATGATAAAACAAACCTATTTTCATCTGAAAAAGACGAGAAGATAAGCAATTTAATGAAGTCTATTGATAATACTAACCATCGATATGGGAGGTCTACTTTAAGTGTTGCAAGTGCTGGGGTTCAAAAGAGATGGAATATGAAAAGAGAGCATTCTTCTAAGATAGATACAGCTGATTTCCATTCTCTGCCAACAATTAGAGCTAACTAATATTTTTTTCATCTTATAGTTTTTCATTTTCAATGGTCAATCAACATGCTTCAGCTTAGGATTAATATTTATATCCACTTTTTCAATTGAATTACCCCGCCTGACCTCGTCATAATAAACAATTTGAGTTGGCATTTTACCGTTGTTACGTTGTTTGTACCTACTAATAAAGCTACGATATATACCGTGTTTAAAATATATTCCTTTTGGTTTGAAAAAGATTGGAGATTTTAAGATTTCCACTTTCCTAACACCATCTACCCATGCGTCCATTCTTTTATTTTTAAAATCTAAACAAAAAGAAATATCTGTCCAAACTTCTTTCATGTCTTTTAAGGGCTTTAGTCTATGATATCTCGACTCGTCAATAACGTTTGTTGCCGAACCACTAAGTTCATGCCAATTTAAAAATAAGTATCCTTGACGTGCATCAATTTGAATTAAAGGTGGAAAAGAAGCTAAGCCACCAGCAGTGCCTGTTGGACCACCATATTGATGAACTTGGCCTAAGGAAGTATTGGTTGGATATGTATCGACAAAATCTTTAGATAGCATTAAGCTGTATCCATAACATTGATTTTTGTTAACAGGTTGTCGTGGCCTTGTTGAAAGCTCAACTCTTTCTCGATCGGTATCACAATCACTCCAACCATCATCTCCAAAGCAATCACCATCTCTTACTTCAAATCGTTGATAGTATTTTCCGGCACGTGCTTTTGTTTTATCTTTGATGTATTGAAAGTTGTGATCATTATGATCCATAAAGTTCAAATGGAACTTAAATCCACTTCTCTTAGTTTTCAAACCAAATTTACCTTCTTCATCTTTAAAAGTTCCAGAAATAGCCAAAGTTGGAATTAAAAAAAATATAATTAATAATTTTTTCATTTATTAGATATTGAAAAAATTATTTAATTTTTTCAATATCATTAATGTTTTCTAAAGATTTATCAAACTCATTCATATTTTCTCTTAAAGCTAAACTAGAAATTGAATAAATCATTGTTAGTAATAATAAAAGAGGTATTGAAGTAATTATTGATGCATTACTTTTTATTAACAGAATATAAAAAACTATAAATAAAGCTGAGCGAATTAAAACTGTTTTTCTAAAAACACTAATTATTGAAAGAGAATGTTTTAATAAATTAAAAAAACTCATTTTTGAGGGGCCAAAATATCTTGTTCCTCGAATAGAAGGTATAGATAATAATTCTTTTTCTACTTTTTTTAAAGAACCAGAAAAACTACTCCAAGTAGCTTTTTCATTAAGCATTTTTTCTATTGTTGCTTTAGATAAACAGGTAAAATTACCAAATTTTATTGATTGCCCAGTAAATACTAAAGTTAAAAATTTATGAAACTGATAACAGGATTTAAAGAATAAACTTTCTGATCTTTTTACTCTTTCTCCTACTATAGTTTTATCCTTCGATTGTTCTGCAAGTTGAATAAAGTTTTTTATTTCCTCAGGTCTATCTTCGCCATCTCCATCCATTGGCATTACATGATCAAATTCTTTTTTTTCATAAATATATTTAAGTCCAGAGGCAATACACCTTGTGTGACCTCTGTTTTCTTTCATATTAATGATTTCAATGGAGCTAATATTTTCAATATTTTGATAATTATCTGATATTTGCTGTGAAGAACTGTCATTTATTACAATTATTGATACTTCAGAGCCTAAACCCTTGGTCTCAGTATTTATATCATCAATTAATTTAGTTAGAGCTTCTCTGTCATTATAAATTGGAATTAAAATTATATATTTTTTCATAAATTATCTGGATCCAACACAAATGCTATCAATACACATATAATCTTTCAATTGATCAATTTTTTTTATTTTAACCAAACCTTCCCAAACAGGCCTTGATTTAAGATGATAGGATAGGTTGCCTGCATTCCACTCATTTCCATAAACAACGTTTATTGTTGAGTTAAACTGCTGATCCCAAGCATATTGAGTTTTTAGAGCGATACCTTTCCCGGGATAATCAGTTCTTTTGTCATCTTTTGATATTGAAACATATCCATAAGTTATGGGTGATAAAAAAAATAAAAAAATGAACCCATAAAAAAAAGGTTTAAACTTCTTAATATTAATTTGAGATTGTAATAAATAAACAAACATTGTTCCAAAAAATAAATAGAATGGTGTCATCCACATGGTTCTAATTTTGGAGCCAGTTATTAATGATGTCAAAAACATCAAAAAAATTGGTAAAATATTAATAGCCAATAAAAATAAAAGTTTCTTATCTTTAAAATTAAATTTGAATTTAAAATTTTTAACTAACAACCAGACTAAAAATAAAAATGGTATAAGTATTCCAATTTGTTTTAATATGAAAATTAATGGAAATTTAATATAATCTATTAAGCTTGATTGTTCTAATCCAGTTCTTGCAACTCCATATTTTATTGTGATAAAATCATTACTATTTAACCAAATCAAATGGGGCACCAAAGCAATTAAAAATACTTCAAGTGTAATTAAATACTTAAAATCAAATTTTCTATCTTTCTTTATGAAAATTAAATAGATAAATAAAAAATCAATTGAGACCAAGAGATAGATAAATAAATATTTAGACAAAAATCCAAAAGCTGCAAATAATCCAACTAAAAAACAGTCAGTAAATTTTATCTCTTTATTGTTGTAAATTTTCCAAGAATAATAAACTGTTGCAGTCCAGAAAGGTAATTGGCATACATTTACGTTAAATTCTGGAGTTGTAAAATTATAAAAATAAATAGATTCAAGTAGTAATACCGAGATTAAACTTAACAGTTCATTTTTTAAAATTTCTTTAGAGAATTTATAAACATAATAAAAAGAAATAATTACAAAAATCTGGCTAAGCAAATAATAGGCCCAATCTTTAGATCCAAAAATTTGATAAAAAAATTCTAGAACAAAAGCTACCATTGGTGGATGTTTATTATAGCCCCAATCTAGATTACTTCCCCAAGCTAAATGCTCAATAGTATCTAATGGCAAATTATGATTTGTAAAAGATGGAGCCAATGTCCAAAATAAAAGATGAGTAGTAACAAAAATATAAAATATATTATTTATATTCTTTGTATAATTGGTCATTTATAATTATTTATAACAATTCAGCTTACTTGACACCTATAATTTCGTGAATATAATCCAAAAATTCAAATTTAAACTATGCCAATGTCTACTAAAGTTAAAAAAAAAGTTTCAAAGCCAAAAACTAAAGTTGTAAAATCTAAAGCTGTAAGCAAACCAAAGATTATTGCTAAAGCTATAATAAAAATCTCTAAAACTTATGTGCCAAAAGACACAGAAAAATATATGTGTGAAAAACATAAGGTATTCTTCAGAATGAGATTAACAGAATGGAAAAAAGATTTAGTAAAAGCCAATAATGAAGCACTTTATAATGGTAGTATGGATGATAACAGTATATCTGCCGATGTTGTTGATCAAGCAAGTTCATATACTGATAAAAATGTTGAGATGAAAGCTATCAACAGACAAATTAAATTAATTTCTGAAATTGATAAAGCTTTAGGAAGAATTAGAGAAGATATTTATGGTTACTGCTTAGATACAGCAGAACCAATTGGATTAAAAAGATTAATGGCAAGACCTGTCGCAAAGTACACAATTGCAGCACAAGAAAAGCATGAAAAAAATGAAAAAGTTCATGCAGATGATTAAAAAAAATGAAAAAAATAAATTATAAAAATTCAATTTCATTTCTTTTTGCTAAAAAATATATCTATATTTACTATCCTTGTATTTGGATAATTCTTTTATTATATTTATTTATTAAATGAGCAAAAAATTAATATTAATTATTATTATAGTTGTAGCTATAGAGTTATCGGGAAATGGTATCTTAAGCTCTTTATACAAGCTAATGAGTTAAAAGATTAAGGTTGAGGAGGAAACTCTTTTTTATTCATAAACTGATATCCTCTTATCACAGCCTCTCTTTTAGAGATTTCGACATACCATCTTGATAAATTTTTATAATTTTTAAGACCAATATCATGCCATTCATGTCTAGCAAACCATGGCCATGTAGCGATATCTGCAATTGTATAATTTGTCCCTGCTAAAAATTTAGATGATGCTAATCTTTCATTAAGCTCTCCATAAAGTCTTTTTGCAATTTTAAAAAATCTATCTTCGCCAAATTCACTTTTACCAGGATTATAATGGTGAAATTGATGGTGTTGTCCAAGCATTGGTCCAACCGTTCCCATTTGAGCCATCAACCATTGATTTATAATATTGCGATCTTTCACATCATAAAATTTATTAAATTTTTCCGCCAAATACATAAGAATAGCACCAGACTCGAATACAGATTTTTCATTTTCATGATCTACTATCACTGGTATTTTGCTAAATGGACTTATTTTTTTAAAATCAGTTTTAAATTGTTCATCTTTCGATAAGTCTATTGCTGTGACTTTAAAATCACAACCTATCTCTTCTAATAATATACTTATTTTTTTACCATTGGGAGTATCTGAACTGAAAAGCTCAATCACTACTTAACTCCCAGTCGATCCTTGACTGTTTTTGAAGATGTTGTAAATTCAAATCTATATTTTTCATCGGGCTTAGCATATTTAAAACATCCTCTTGCAGCAAGTGCACCTTCATGAAAGCCCGAAAGGATTAATTTAAGCTTACCAGGATAAGAACAAATATCTCCAATCGCAAAAATCCCTTCTTTATTGGTTTCAAAACTTTCTGTATTAACAGGAACTGTTTTTTTATCTAAATTTAAGCCCCACTCAGCAATAGGTCCTAGCTGCATTATCAATCCAAAAAAACCTAACACATAATCTGTTTTGATTTCTTTTACTGATTTATCATCATGTTTAATGTTGATACTTTCAACTTTTTCCTCTCCTTGAACAGAGTCTAGTTGATATTTTGTATAAATCTCTATTTTACCCTCTTCTTTTAATTGATTGGCTTTATCAATGCTTGCTTGCATTCCTCTAAAATCATCTCTTCTATGAACCAATATAACTTTAGATGTATTTGATAACTCTATTGCCCAGTCCAAAGCAGAATCTCCTCCACCAAAAATAACTACTGTTTTATCCTTAAGGGCTGTTTTATCTTTAATTGAATAAAGTATTTGTTTTCCTTCATATTTTTCAATTTCTTTTGTTGGAAACTTCCTTGGCTCAAAAGAACCTACTCCAGCTGCTATAATTATGCTTGATGACTCAAATTCAGTTCCCTTATTTGTTTTGGTAATCCATTTTTTTTCAACTTTTTTAATTTCCTCTACTCTTTCATTCAAATGAAAGTTTGTTTTAAAATTTTTAATTTGCTCTATTAAGTTATTGGTTAACTCTTCTCCAGTACATTCGGGCACTGCAGGAATATCATAAATAGGTTTATCTGGATAAAGCTCAATACACTGGCCTCCTATTTTATCTAAATTATCAACTACTTCACATTTTAATCCAATTATTCCTAATTGATGAACACAAAATAATCCAACCGGTCCCGCTCCTATTATTAAAGTATCTGTTTTAATCATTTACGCTTGCTTTGATGGAATGTTAACCACTAAACCATCTAATTCATCTGAAACTATTATTTGGCAACTTAATCTACTAAGTTTATTTGGTTCATATGCCATGTCTAACATATCTTCTTCCCCGTCTTCTTTATTTGGAAGTTTATCCCACCATTCTTCTTTGACATAAACGTGACAAGTGGCACATGCCATTCCACCTCCACAATCAGCATCTATACCCGGAATATCATTTTGAACAGCTCCCTCCATAACCGTAAGACCATTTTGAACATCTACAGTATGAATTTTATTATCGTAAGTATTATAAGTTACTTTTGCCATTGGATTATATATAGGTCACTAAATGAATAGAACAAGTGGCTAAAAACATACTGGGTCAATTATTTTGTGAATTTTCTAATTTAGGTAAGCTCTTTTTCAAATAATAATCAGTATCTGCAGATTGTTTAATAATTGTAGGGATAATTTCTCTATAAGCATCTATAATTCCATCGTTAGTCCTTGGTAGCTGGTCTTTTATATGACAATGCAATTTATCAAGATTATATGATGGAACAGTTGGAAACATGTGGTGAGTTAAATGATATTCCATTTTCCAATACAAAAAACTTAGGATTGGACTTAGATACATTTCTCTTGAAGTGAGTCTGTGATCTTTCAGGTTTCTTGCAAGACCAGCATGCTGAGTAAATGCAACAAGTTTGTGTAAAGTTTTTCCATAAAACTGTGGTAGTAAAAAATAAAGCATTGGTAGCCATGAAAATGTCAAAATTGAACACAAAACTATAGATATCCAAACAGTAGCTATAACTCTTGAGCTAAAAACACTCTTAGCACGAGCATTTTCAGGAATACTATCTAGCATTACTCTAGTTTTTACTCCAAATGCATGCTGAATAATTTCAAATGAAATATGTCTTTTAAAAAGTAATAAATCTAGAAATGGAATTATATTTATTATTAACCTTTTTGGTGTTTCTTTTAAATTATTACCGTACTCTATCTCGTGATCAAAAGGGTTATCAGTTGACATCGTATTGCCATGGTGAACAAAATGAGTGTATCTCCATCTTATCGGTTCAAAGTTAGACATAAAAGAGGAAATGTAATAAAAAAATTCATTTAATAATTTTGATTTAAAAGCAGTCTTGTGGCCCGTCTCATGCCATAGAGCATTTGAAAAACAATAAATATTTCCATAAATTAAAAACCAGAATACTGACCACCAGGTACCCCAAGTAAAATATGCAAATGTACCAGTAATAATTAATAAGCCAAAAAAAACAGAAATATGTTGAAAACCTTTTAAATCAGATTTTTTAGATAACTCTTTAAGGACTTCAATATCTACTTGGCATTTGTGCCATTTGTCTAAATTAACATCCATAATTTAAAACTAAGCATAGTTATCATATATACTTTCTATACATAAATATATGATGATTAAAAAAAAGGGCAAGTATAAAAAATTATACCTGCCCTTAATTTAAACTTTTTAAGTAAAACTACTTAGATCTTTTTCCACTTGCACTAGTTGCAGCAGCCCAAATTACTAGACCAAATGCAATTTTGTTAACAAAGTCAGCTAAGTTATAAACTACGTTAAGAGACTCAGCATCTACTCCACCTGTTAGGTAACCAAATACGTAACCTAATGGGTAAATTGCCCAACCTACTGTAACGATCATTCTCATTGCACCAAAAGCAGTAACAAGAGCTTTGTTTCCACTTTTTGCTGCAGCTTTACCAGCTTCACCTGAAAATATTTCATAAAGAATATAGATCCAACCAGCCATACCGATAATGAAACCAAGTGTAGCGTTGATGTATCCAGCTTCTCCTAAATATCCACCTACTAGCATCACAACTGAACCTAATAGCAATCTCCAGAACATTCCTGAATTTGCTTTACCTACAGCTGATAGAATTAAATAAAATTCAACCATTTGTAGTGGCACAGTGATTAACCAATCAATGTATCTGTAAACTGTTGGTGAGTCACCAGTTGCTACCCATACTTCTCTCATATACATGTAGTGTATGAACGCAATACCAGTTACTAGACCAGCAACAATAACTGAAGTTCTCCAGCCTGCTGCAACATTACCAGTTTCTAAGAAAAAGAAAGCAGTCGCTGCTAACATTCCCATAGATATTACCCAAAACGAAATTCCAACGAAATCATCTTGAGCTAACATAACGGTCTCTGCGTTTGCAACACCCGTAACACCCATTAGGGCCACAGCTGTAAGCGCAAACAATTTAAGTTTTTTCATAAAAAACTCCCTCTTTAGTTAGTTTTTATTATTTTAGTTTATATAAACTAGACTTAAGTTACCCTAAGCCAAGATTGGTGATTAAATAGCAAATAAATTAGGATTAATGAAGACTTAATTATCACTAATAAACATTGATTTTGCTTATTTTTTAAAATTAAATACAATCTATGATCTAAAAACCAACAATTTAAGGCTAAGCGAATCAAAATTCATGTCAGAAAAATTTAAAGAAATTTACGATCAATCAATAAAAAACCCTGAAAAATTTTGGCAAGAAGCTTCAAATGATATTTTTTGGTTTAAAAAACCAACTAAAATTTTAAATAATTCTAATCCTCCATTCTATAAATGGTTTGAAGATGGTGTTACCAACACATGCTTCAATGCTTTAGATATCCATGTTGATCAAGGACGTGGAGATAGGCTTGCATTAATTTATGACAGCCCAATAACTGGAAATAAAAAGCAGTTCACCTATAAAGAATTAAGAGAAAAAGTTTCAAAGTTTGCAGGAGCATTGAGAAATCAAGGGGTAAACAAAGGTGATAGAGTTATAATTTATATGCCCATGATACCTGAGGCGGTAATTGCAATGTTAGCATGTGGAAGAATTGGTGCAATCCACTCTGTAGTTTTTGGAGGCTTCGCTTCCAATGAACTTGCCAGCAGAATAGATGATAGCAAAGCTAAAGTGATAATCACAGCTTCATGTGGCTTTGAACCTGGAAAAACTGTTGAGTATAAACCGTTGGTTGATGCTGCAGTTAAAATGGCCACACATAAAATAGACAAGATGATCTTATTTCAAAGAATAGACCATGTAGTAGAACTCAATGCTCCAAAAGAAATAAGCTGGAACGAAGCACTTTCAGATGCAAAGGAAATAGATTGTGTGGAAATGAACTCTAATGATTTAGCTTATATTTTATATACTTCAGGAACTACAGGCGTCCCAAAAGGAATTGTTAGAGACATTGGAGGACACATTGTTGCTCTAAAATGGACTATGAAAAATATTTACAATGTTAATGCTGATGACGTTTGGTGGTCAGCAAGTGATATTGGTTGGATTGTAGGTCACTCTTATATTGTCTATGCACCATTATTTAAAGGATGCACTACTGTTTTATTTGAAGGTAAGCCAGTTGGAACTCCTGATGCTGGTGCATTTTGGAAAATTATATCAGACTATAAAGTAAAATCTCTTTTTACTGCTCCAACAGCTTTTAGAGCTATTAAAAAAGAAGACCCTGAGGGTAAGTTTTTTTCTAAATATGACTTAAGCAAATTTGAATCATTATTTTTAGCTGGAGAAAGAGCAGATCCAGATACAATTAAGTGGGCAGAAAAATTATTAAAAGTACCAGTGATTGATCATTGGTGGCAAACTGAAACTAGTTGGGCGATTAGCTCTAACTGTACAGGAATAGAAATGATGAAAACGAAATATGGTTCAGCTTGTAAGGCGGTGCCTGGTTATGATGTTCGGGTTATGAAACCAGATCAAACATTGGCTAAACCAAATGAGATGGGTGATATAGTAGTAAAACTACCTTTGCCTCCTGGAACTTTTCCAACATTATGGAATGCAGATAAGCGTTATAAGGAAAATTATATGACTAATTACAAAGGTTACTATGAAACTTATGATGCAGGTCATATCGATGAAGATGGTTATATTTGGATCATGTCTAGAACAGATGACATTATTAATGTTGCTGGTCATAGATTATCAACAGGCGCAATAGAAGAAGTTTTGTCTGAACATCAGTCAGTTGCTGAGTGTGCTGTTCTAGGTATTGCCGATAAATTAAAAGGTCAATTACCAATTGGCTTAATTGTTTTAAAATCAGGTGTTAAAAAAGATAACGATACTATCTCTAAAGAATGTATCAAGATGGTAAGAGATACTATTGGGCCTGTAGCAGCCTTTAAAGTGGTTATTGTTATTAAAAGACTTCCCAAAACTAGATCTGGAAAAATTTTAAGAGGTACAATCAGAAAAATAGCCGACCAAGAAGATTACAAAATGCCAGCTACAATTGATGATCCTGAGATTCTATCTGAGATAAAAGAAGATTTAATTAAACATAAAATTTTAAACAATGGTTAAGACTTATATATTTCTTGTGGGTGCAATATTTTGTGAAGTGGCTGGAACAATGCTATTGCCGGCATCTCAAAACTTTACTAAACTAATTCCAACAGTTGCACTATCTATTTTTTATCTTGGTGCATTCTATCTTTTAACATTTGTTGTCAACAAACTTCCTATAGCAATAGTTTACGCGACATGGAGTGGCCTTGGAATTTTTACAATCGCAATATTTGGTTATATATTTTTTAAACAAACTTTAGCTTGGCAAGCAATTTTTGGATTATTTTTAATTGTCGTTGGAGTGATTCTGGTAAATAGTTTTTCGCCAAAATTTAGCTAAATTTTATAGGAGTACCCTCGGGGTCTCCTAAAATCTTACTGTCTTTCATTTTAATTTTACCAGCAATAATTGTTGAAGTGGGTGTACCTTTGAATTTATATCCATCAAAAGGAGACCAACCACATTTACTTTCAATATTTTCATTTTTAATTTCAATTATTTTATTCATGTCTACAATTGTAAAATCAGCATCATACCCTTCTTTAATAAATCCTTTATTCTTAATTCCAAAAATCTTAATTGGGTTTTCACACATAAGGTTCATCAATTGATTAAGCGAAAGCTTTCCATCGTTTACATGATTTAACATAACCGGCATTAAAGTTTGAACCCCTGGCATCCCTGATGGTGAGTTGGGATATTCTTTATCTTTATTTTCTCTTAAATGTGGTGCGTGATCAGAACCTACGGTATCGTTTAAATTATTTTTTACTGCATACCACAATCTATCATAATGAGACTTATCTCTTAAGGGCGGGTTCATCTGAGCATAAGTTCCAAGTTTATCGTAACAATCTGGAGCATAGATTGTTAAATGTTGTGGGGTAATCTCAAATGTTATGTTACCTTTATGTTGTGATAAAAAATCAACTTCTTCTTTTGTGGTTATATGGAGAATGTGTGCTTTTTTCTTATATCGTTCAGCAATTCTAACTATTCTTCTAGTAGATGAGATTGCACATTCAGCACTTCGCCAGACAGGATGTGAATGAACATCGCCGTTCTTAATTAATTTTTTATTTATATTTAATATTGCCTCATCTTCAGAGTGTACTGCAACAACTTTTGAGCTACTTTGAAATACTTTTTCAATATCTTTCTCTTCAGCAACCAAAAGATTGCCTGTTGAAGATCCTGCAAAAAGTTTAATTCCACAACAGCCTTCTAAATTTTTTAAATCAGCCAATTCATTAGCATTGTCAGCTGTAGCACCAAAATAAAAAGCGTAGTTGCAATACATTCTATTTTTTGCAAGATCTAATTTTCTCTCAAATTCAGTCTTAGTTGATGTAGGTGGATTAGTATTTGGCATTTCAAAAACACTCGTAATCCCTCCTGCAATTGCAGCTCTACTTCCAGAGTATAAATCTTCTGTATCTGTTGAACCGGGTTCTCTAAAATGAGTTTGGGTATCAATGCATCCCGGTAAAACTGTTAGACCTTCAGCATTTAATATTTCATTAGCTTTTTCAGAAATATGACCAATTTGAAAAATTTTTCCATCATTAATAGCTATATCTGCATCTTTTAATTCACCATCGATATAACATTTACCATTTTTAATAATAAGATCTAACATTTAAGAAAAAAGTTATTATATTAAAAAGAACAAATAATCAATTATGAATATTAAAAATGTATATATTTTAGATGACAGGGCAATCCTTTATCTTAATGGTGAAGATACAAAAGGTTTTCTACAAAATTTAATTAGTAACGATATTAATAAGATCACTGAAAATAATAGCTGCTTTACTTCCTTATTGTCTCCTCAAGGTAAATTTTTGTATGAATTTATTATAATCAAACATAAGTCTGGTTACTTAGTTGATTGTGAAAAATCTCAAGCTGATGGGTTATTTAAGCAACTAAGTATTTATAAATTAAGATCAAAAGTTGAGATTTTGAATCTTAGTAATGAATTTGTTGTTGCTGCTTTTAGTCATGAAAAATTTCTAACATTTAATGAAGTTCAAGATAATGCTGGCTTCACCTTAAAGTATAGAGAAGATCCAATTTTTTTAGATCCAAGAAATAAATTTTTAGGAGCTAGATTAATAATTAATTTAGAAAAACTTTATTTATCTTTAAAAAAGCTTGAGCTACAAAATTCAAATATAAAAGACTATTATTCGTTTAGCCATAAACTTGGAATAGTTCCAAGAGATTTAAATAAATTACAAAATAAATTGTTTGGAATTGAATGTAATTATGAGGAATTAAATGGAATTGATTTTAAAAAAGGTTGTTATGTTGGGCAAGAAAATACAGCTAGAATAAAATTAAAAAATAAGCTTTCTAAAAGATTATTTCCAGTAAATTTAATTAAAGGTAAATTAATAGAGGGTGAGAGTATTTATTATAATAAAATTGAGGTTGGAAAGGTATTAATAGATGGTGATTATCCATTTGCTTTAATTAAATATTTAGATGAAAATTTTAAAGGAAAAGCTGATTTTAATACTAAAGATGCTCTAATTAATATCAAAAAACCTGAATGGATTAGAAATAATTAACTTATTTGGTATAGCCGGTGAGAATTGAGCTCTCATGGACTAGATCCACACAGCCCTCAACCGTGCCTGTCTACCAATTTCAGCATGACAGCAATATGTCTCATAATAAATTAATGACAATTATGTTTCAAATTGATAACTTTTAATATGGAATTTACACAAGAAGTCCAAAAAGCAACAGATCCAATATATCAAAAAATTTCTAAGGTTATGCCTGAGATTGAATGGTCAATCCATGCTCCTTATATTCATAGAATTAATCAATTAAAAAAAGAAAAAAATGCAATTATACTTGCTCACAATTACCAAACTCCTGAGATTTATCATGGAATAGCAGATGTTGCTGCTGACTCATTGGCTCTTGCAATAGAAGCTTCAAAAACTAAAGCTGATATAATAGTTATGGCTGGAGTTCACTTCATGGCAGAAACTTCAAAGCTGATGAGTCCAGAAAAAAAAGTTCTACTTCCAGATATGAGTGCAGGTTGCTCGTTATCATCATCTATAACTGGTAAAGATGTTAGATTATTAAAAGAAAAATATCCAGGTGTACCTGTAGTATCATATGTTAATACTTCTGCAGATGTAAAAGCAGAAACAGATATTTGCTGTACGTCAGCAAATGCGGTAAAAATTGTTGAGTCTCTTGGTGTTAAAAAAGTTATTTTTTTACCAGATGATTACTTGGCAAAATATGTTGCATCTCAAACAAACGTTGAAATTATTGCCTGGAAAGGGATATGCATGGTTCATGACCAATTTAGTGCAAAAGAAATTAACGATATTAGAAAAAGAAATCCTGGAATAAAAATTATAGCACACCCCGAGTGTCCTCCTGAAGTAATTAAAGCAAGTGATTTCGCTGGTTCAACTGGTGGTATGATTGACTATGTAAAAAATAACCAACCTAAGAAAGTTATGATGGTTACAGAATGTTCAATGAGTGATAATATTCAAGTTGAAAATCCAAACGTAGAGTTTATTAGACCATGTAACCTTTGTCCTCATATGAAAAAAATTACTTTACCAAAAATTTTAGATTGTTTGGAAAATGAAACTGGTGAAATAATAATGGATAAAGAAACAATTGAAAAAGCAAGAATTCCTGTTGAAAGAATGGCTGCCATAGGCAGATAAAACTCTAGTGACAAAAATAAAACTTAGCGAAGATTTCATTCGCAATACTGTGAAGAGAGCATTAAATGAAGACCTATACCCCTCTGGAGATATAACTTCTAGTTTAATTAAAGGTAATAAAATAATAAAGATTAAACTTTTATCAAATCAAAATGCCATCATAGGAGGTTTGCTATTTGCTAAACATGCATTTGCTTTGGTTGATAATAAAATTAAATTTATAGTTAAAAAAAAGGATGGTTCTCGAGTAAAAAAAGGTTCATTAATTGCTACCATCGAAGGTAAGGCAAAGAATATATTGATTGCAGAAAGAATTGCTTTAAATTTTTTATCTCATATCTCTGGTATTGCGACTAAAACAAATCAATTTGTAAAATTAGCTGGTAAAAAATGTAAAGTCTGTTGCACACGTAAAACAATTCCAAATATGAGAGTTATTCAAAAATATGCAGTTAAATTAGGTGGAGGTACCAATCATAGATTTAATCTTAGTGATGAATTTTTAATAAAAGATAACCATATTGCTTCATCAGATATAGAAAATTTAGTTTGTTTGGCTATTAAAAATAAAAAAGGAAGAAAAATTACAGTTGAAGTTGATAATTTAAAACAACTCAAAACTATTTTGGGTCTTAAATTTAATACTGTCTTATTCGACAATATGTCTATTAAAACTTTAAAGGCAGGTATTAAAATTGCTAAAAAGGACTACGAAACCGAAGCTTCAGGTAATATTAATTTAAAAACTATCAAATCTATTGCAGCTACTGGTGTGAATAGAGTTTCGGTTGGAAGCATTACTCATAGTGCTTTAGCTGTTGATTTTAAACTAGAAGTTTAAGATACAAATTTAGAAAGATCAGGCTTAAAGTATTTTGGACCTTTCATAATTTTTCCAGCATCATTATAAATTGGCTTACCATTTTCATCTAATTTACTCATATTAGAATTTTGAACTTCATTAAAACACTTGTCTAGATCTATTCCAAATGCATGTCCCGCACCATAAGCAACATACAAAATGTCTGTTAATGCATCAGCAACTTCTAATAGATCATTATTATTCATTGCTTCTGAAAGCTCCTCTAGTTCTTCTTTAATTAGATCAATCCTAAGTTTATTGATTTTATCTGAACTAAATGATGGTTTATTTTTGATTTCTTGGCCGAAAGTTTTCATGAAAATTCCTACTTTATTAAAATTTGACATTTTGCTCCTGTATGTTTTTTAAAATTTAATGTATGCTTATAATTATTTATTACTTATAAATTAATCAATGAAATTAAGAAAAGAATTTGACAGTATTGGAAGTATTAATGTCCCAAATGATAAATATTGGGGTGCATCAACTCAAAGATCTAATAAATTTTTTAATATAGGTAAAATTCTAGTTAATATTTCAATTATAAAATCTATTGCAATTATTAAAAGATCAGCGTCAATAGTTCACAATAAAGATAGACTTATTGATGACAAAATATCTAAAGCAATTATCAAGGCATCTGATGAAGTGATTAAAGGCAAGTTGGATGAAAACTTCCCTCTTAAAGTTTGGCAAACTGGCTCGGGTACCCAAACTAACATGAATGTTAATGAAGTGATTGCTAATCGAGCAATTGAAATTTTAGGTGGTAGAAAAGGATCTAAAAAACCAGTTCATCCTAATGACCATGTAAATAAATCTCAATCAACTAATGATGTTTTTCCAACAGCAATGCATATTTCGGTGGCTCAAGAAACTATCAGAAAATTATTACCTAACTTAAAAATTTTAGAAAAAGAATTAAAAAAAAAAATCTCTGAATTTAAAAATATAGTTAAAATTGGCAGAACTCATTTACAAGACGCAACTCCACTTTCACTTGGACAAGAATTTTCTGGATATCATACACAGGTTAAAAAAAGTATCGAAAGAATAGAGTATGCTTTAAAAGAAATATTTTACCTTGCTCAAGGTGGAACAGCTGTAGGAACTGGAATTAATTCAAGAAAAAACTTTGATAAAAAAATTGTAAAAGAGATAGCTAAATTTACAAAAATCCCTTTTAGACCAGCAGCAAATAAATTTGCAGAGCTTGCAGCACATGACTCAATTGTTAATTTTTCAGGAACTTTAAATACTTGTGCGGTTGCTTTAATGAAAATATCTAATGATATTAGATTTTTAGGATCTGGTCCAAGAGCTGGATATGGTGAGCTTATTTTACCAGAAAACGAGCCCGGATCATCTATAATGCCTGGTAAAGTGAATCCAACCCAGTGTGAAGCTGTTACTATGGTTTGTGTTAAGGTGATTGGAAATCATAACGGCATTACTATTGCGGGCTCACATGGTCATTTCGAATTAAATGTTTTTAAACCTTTAATTGCTCATAATATCTTACAATCAATTGACTTGATAGCAGATAGTACTAAAAATTTTGCAATGTACTGCGTTAAAGGGATAAAACCGAATAAGAAAAAAATTCAAGAACATCTTGATAATTCACTTATGCTAGTTACAGCTTTAGCTCCACACATTGGATATGATAATGCTGCGAAAATTGCAAAAACAGCACTTAAAAATGACACAACTTTAAAATTTGAAACATTAAAAACCGGATTAATAAGTGAAAAGGATTATAATAATATTGTTGATCCTAAAAAGATGATTTATCCAACATAAGCAGCCAAGACTTTTTTAATTGCATTTTTAAGATAAATCTTATTTTGAAGATTAGACTTTTTTAAAATTATTTTGTCTAGAACAACATCTAATTTTTTAATAACTTGATCATTTATTTTAACAGTATTAAAATTTATTATTTCTTGATCAAAATTATAATAAAAATTAAGTTCAATCTTTTCTATTTTGGGTCTTAATTTTTTAGATATTTGTAAAAATTTATATATTTGATTATAATTGTTAATATCAACCAATAGTTTGCCGTCTAAAACTAACTGATTTTCATTAATATAAATTAAACTATCTGAGATTTTAAAATCAGCATAATTAAGCCAACTAAATTTTGTATTATCAATATCAATTAAACCTTCCTGCACTTTTGTATTAAAAAAAAGATCAACAAAAGTTGGATAATTTTCAACTTGATTGGCATTAATACTTAGATCAATATTTAAATTTTTATTATTCAAAATTTCAGTTTTAAATAATTGAATAAAAAATGAATTATAATTAAACAAAGAAGATAAATTTAATTTATTAGCTTTGCCTCTAAAAATTGAATAAAAAGGTTCGAAATAGGTCTTACCTTGATAGGTAAAATTTGGATTGATTAACTTATCAAAATAATTAAAGACAAAAAAATTTTTGTTTATTTGATAATTGGCAAGTATTTTTTTTTTACTATAAATTAAATTTATTAATCCCTTTTTTTTATTATCTGAATAATCATATTCATTTTCAATTTGAAGTTTTGGTAAATTAAAATTTATTACAGAAAATATTTTTTTTGCGACCTTATCATCTTTAGATCTGAAAGAATATGGAATATTAAAAATTTCATTTTCAGAAAAAATAATATTTTTTAATTCCTTGGGTTCATAATAATATTTCATTTTTATAATCTTATTTATAAATAAAACTTCATCTTCATTACTTTTAAAAAAAATATTACTATCTTTAATAGTAAATGTGCTGTCCAAAAATTGGTTATCTAGAAGCTTTATAAAAAAATAAGAATTTTTTTTATTTAAATTAAAATTTGCATTTTCCAAAACTACATCATTAACAATGATATTTTCTAGAGAGAAAAGATTATCTAAAGATACATAAATACGTAATTTTTTTATATCTGAAATTTTTAATTGGTTATCCGAAATAGAAGAGTCTCTTATAACGAAATGAGGTCTAGGGAAAAAATTATAATCAAAATTATTTAGAAAATTAAAATTTAAACTAAATTTTTCTAATAACTGATTCTCTAATTCCTTCTGAATTTCCGCTCTATTGTAAGTATGAGGTATTGATAGATATGATAAAAATAAAATAATTAGAGCAACAAGAGTCAAAAAAACTTTATTACTTCGTCCAATATTGGATAAATTGCTAAAGTTTAATTTATTTAAATATTTTTCTAATAGACTATTTACTGATAGATTAATCTTTTTTAAAAATGTAACAAAATAGTTATGTTTGCTCATATAAATTAAAGAAACTTATAAAGAATTATATTAAATGATAAACACTGAATATCTAAAAAATTTAAATAAAGCTCAAAAAGAAGCTGTATTACATCTAGATGGTCCGCTACTTATTGTTGCTGGAGCAGGTTCTGGTAAAACTAAGGTTTTAACATCAAGAATAGCTCATATAATTAAAGAAAAAAGAGCATTTCCAAACCAAATCTTATCAGTAACTTTTACAAATAAAGCTGCAAAAGAAATGCAAAATAGAGTTAGTAAAATTTTAGGATCTGCAGCAATAGGACTTTCTTGGCTGGGTACATTTCACTCAATATGCGCAAAACTATTAAGAAAGCATGCATCGGCAGCTAATCTTAACTCAAACTTTACAATCATAGATACTGATGATCAAATAAGACTTATTAAAAATATTTGTAAATCTGAAAATATTGATATTAAACAATTAGCTCCTAGGTTTATACTTGCCATAATAGACCGATGGAAAAACAAGGGGTTTTATCCTTTGGAAGTTGTAATAAATCATAAAGATATTTATGAAAAAACTATACTACCTCTTTACAAAATCTATCAACAAAAATTATTAGATTTAAATTGTTGTGATTTTGGTGATTTAATTTTACATACAGTAAAAATTTTAGAACATTATCCTGATATAAGACAAATTTATTCAAACAATTTTAAATATATTCTTGTTGATGAATACCAGGATACAAACTTTATTCAAAGTAAATGGCTTAATTTATTATCTGAAAAAAATAAAAATCTATGTTGTGTTGGTGATGATGACCAATCTATCTATAGTTGGCGAGGAGCTGAGATAAAAAATTTTTTAGAATTTGATCAAGTTTATGAAAATACAAAAGTCATTAGACTTGAGCAAAACTATAGATCTTCACAAAATATTTTATCTGTTGCTTCTAATTTAATAGCTAATAATCAAAATAGAGTTGGAAAAACATTAACCACCACTATGGAAGAAGGTGATCTTGTAAAACTAAATTGTTTTAAGAACGGTAAAGATGAAGCTATCGGAGTCTCAGATGAAATTGAAAAGAAATTAAAAAAAAAATACTCTTATAATAGCATTGCGATTCTAGTAAGGGCTATATTCCAAACAAGGGAATTTGAAGAAAGATTTCTTAAAATTGGTATGCCCTATAGAATTTTAGGTGGAACTAAATTTTATGAAAGAGCTGAAGTTAAAGACTGTGTAGCATATTTAAGATTAATACATCAGGAAAAAGATGATTTAGCATTTGAAAGAATTGTCAATAATCCTAAAAGATCCATAGGCGATAGTACTTTAAAAGCTATTCATGAATGTGCAAAAGAAAATTATTTAAGTTTGGAGCTAGCTTCAAAAAGAATGATAGAAGAAAATCTAATCAAACCAAAAACTAAAATTGGTCTTAGCTTTTTTCTTGGTGCTTTAACTAAGTGGAGAAATGATTTTTTAATTAAAAAAGTCAGTCACATTAAATTATTACAATTTGTTTTGGATGAGTCTGGTTATTCTGCCATGTTAAAAAACAAAAAGGATATAGAAAATGAAAATAGATTGGAAAATATAAAAGAATTACTAAGTGCAATGAAAGAATTTGATAATTTGGAAGGTTTTCTAGAACATGTGTCACTCGCAACATCAGTCGATCAAGAATGGGATGGAGAAAAAATAAATATGATGACAATGCACGGTTCAAAGGGGCTAGAGTTTGATGTGGTCTTTTTACCAGGATGGGAGGAGGGTTTATTCCCACATCAAAAATCTATTGAGGAAAAAGGGCAAAAAGGACTGGAAGAAGAACGTCGTTTGGCTTATGTGGGCATTACTAGAGCAAAGAATAAGGCTATTATATCATTTGCTATGAATAGATTTTATCAAGGCGATTGGATAGATAGTATGGCATCAAGATTCATAGAAGAGTTACCAGAAAAACATTTGGAAAAAAATTCATTTTTTGAAGAAGAGGTTAATGAAGTTGAAGATTTTGATTTTAATCAAGATTCTGAAATAGAAGAAGGAACTAGGAGTCCTGGATGGATAAGATATCAAAAAAGAATTAAATGAGAAATAAGATAAAAATCTTAAGAGACAAATTTAAAAAATATAATATTGATGGTTATATTATTCCTAAAAATGATGATTTTTTTACAGAATATTCAAAAATTAATAGATTAAAAATTATATCTAATTTTACTGGTTCTGCAGGAATGGCTGTTATTCTAAAAAATAAAAATTATTTATTTACTGATGGAAGATACACAATTCAAAGTAAAATTGAGTCTGGTAAGAATTTTAAAATTATTGGTTATGAAAAAATGCTCAATTGCGATTTATTTAAAAATTTAACTTTAGGCATTGATCCTAAATTGTTTACATATAGTCAAATAAAAAAAAATTTTCTAAAAAAAAATAAAATTAAATTTATTGATAATAATTTGATAGATGAAATTGAAAGAAAAAAAATTAGTGAAAATTTTCCTTTTTTTTCATTAAATAAAAATATAACTGGAGAAAGTCATTTATCAAAAATTAATAAAATATCTAAATATCTTAAAAAAAATAAATCTGACTACCTATTTATAACTGCCCCAGAAAATGTAGCTTGGATTTTAAATATTAGAGGTGGAGATGGACCTAATAGTCCCATTCCAAATTCTAGACTAATTATTAGTAAAACAAAAAAAATTTTATTAATAAGTAAAATTCAGAAAGCTAAAAAACTTCTTAAAAAAAAAATAATTAATTCAAATGAATTAATTGATACTAATGATTTTCCAAAAAAAATTCTTCAATTAAAAAGTGGTAATTTTATTATAGATGATAAATCATGTTCAATTTATTATGAAGATATTATTAAATCTAAATTTAAAATAACAAAAAGAGAAGATCCAACCTATCTTTTAAAAGCAATCAAAAATAAAACTGAAATAAAAAATATGATTAGTGCGCATATTTTAGATGGTGCCGCATTAACAAAATTTATCTACTGGATAAAAAAAGTCAATAAGAAACAGCTCAATGAAGTGCAAGCTCAAAATAAATTAGAAAGTTTTAGAAAATTAAACAAAAATTATTTATATCCTAGTTTTGATACGATAGCAGGATCTGGAAAAAATGGAGCAATAGTTCATTATAGAGCTAAGAAAGAAAACTGCAAAAGTATCAAAAAAAAAGATATTTTTTTATGCGATTCAGGTGGTCAGTACAAATATGGCACCACAGATGTAACTAGAACAATTTGTTTTTCAAAACCTAGGCAGTATATTAAAGATATTTTTACAAAAGTCCTAAAAGGACATATCGCAGTAGCTAATACCAATCTGAAAAAAGATAATATTGGTAAGAAAATTGATATTAGAGCTAGAAAATTTCTAAAGAAAAGTAATTTAGATTATGCTCATGGCACAGGTCATGGAGTGGGTTTTTTTCTTAATGTTCACGAAGGACCGCAATCAATATCAAAATTTAATAAGGTTAAAATAAGAGAAGGTATGATTTTAAGTAATGAGCCAGGTTATTATAAAAAAAATAATTTTGGTATACGTATTGAAAATTTAGTATTTGTTAAAAATGATAATAAAAATATTTATTTTGAAAATTTAACACTTGTCCCAATCGAAAAAGAATTAATTAATTATAAACTTTTGACTTCATTAGAAAAAGATTATTTATTTAAATACCATATTAATGTGTACTCAAAAATATCAAATTATTTAAACCTAAAAGAACGAAGGTGGTTAGCTAGTTTTATTTAGCATTCTTAAAAATTGACTTTGATCTATAATTATAATCTTAAGTTTTTTAGCAGTTTCAATTTTTTTTTTTGTTGGTTTGTCTCCAGTAATCAAATAATTCAATTTTTTTGAAACACCACTAACTGTAGTGCCAGAATTTTCCTCAATTAAAGACTTAGCTTCTGCTCTACTAATACCATTCAGTTTTCCGGTTAACATAAATGTTTGATTTTTTAATAATCCATTTTTTTTTTCAATTAATGCATCTTTGATAATTAATATTTTTTGTAACTTATCCAATACATCTAAATTAATTTTGTTAGAAAAAAAATTTCTAACTGAATTTACTTGAGTTTCTCCAATACCATCAATATTTAATAGCTCATCAAATCTATTATCTTTGGATACATCTTTAAATTTTACAAATGATTTAAAATGATTTGAAAGAAGTTTAGAATTTTCTAAACCAATATGTCTTATACCCAATGAATATATAAATCTTTCTAAAGATATATTTTTTTTTTGATTAATTGCATATTTTAAGTTTTCAACTGATTGAATTCCCCAACCTTCCAAAGATTCTATTTTTTTAAAATCAAGTTTAAAAATATCTTGTGGTAGTTTCACTAATTTTAATTTCAAAAAATTTTCTACTATTTTTTTTCCAAAACCATCTATATTAAAAGCTTCTTTTGACACAAAGTGTTTTAACTTTTCTATTGAAATTTTTTTACATTCATAGCCTTCACTTGTGCATCTTCTTACTGCATCATTTTTTTTTGTAGTTAAATTAAACTCTTTAATTGTTTTTGACCCACATGATGGGCATTTTTTTGGAAATTCAAATTTTAAACTATTTTTAGATCTTTTTCTTATATCAACTAATAAGATATGAGGTATAACATCCCCTGCTCTTTCTACTGTTACTGTATCTCCAATTCTAATATCTTTTCTAGTAATTTCATCTTCATTATGTAATGAAGCGTTAGAAACTAATACCCCGCCAATATTTATGGGCTTGATCTTTGCAACAGGTGTTAGGGCACCTGTTCTTCCTATTTGAATATCAATACTTAAAATTTTTGAGATTGCTTTATTTGATGAAAATTTATGTGCTATTGCCCACCTTGGTGCATTAGCAACATTACCCAGTCTTTTTTGCAGTTTAAAATCATTAATTTTATACACAATACCGTCTATATCAAAATCTATTTCAGATCTTTTTTTTTCAATATCATTGTAATTAATTAATAAATTTTTTACGCCTGTAATTAACCTATTATGAGGATTTGTTTTGAAACCCCATTCATTTAATTTTTTTAAGTATTCAAATTGATTTTCAACCATCAAGCCTTTTTCATAACCAAAGGTGTAGGCGATAAATTTTAAGGGTATTTTACTAGTGTCATTTGGATTTTTTTGTCTTAATGAACCTGATGCTGCATTTCTTGGATTTGCAAATTTTTCCCTAAGGCTTTCAAAGTCACTATTTCGAATAAAAACCTCTCCTCTTATATCAATTTCTTCAGGAAAATTTTTTTTTAAGATTTTTTTAGGTATATCGTTAATTGTTGCAAGGTTTAATGTTATATCCTCGCCTTCCTTACCATCGCCTCTTGATAATCCTTTAATAAATTCTCCATTTTTATAGATTAAAGATGCTGAAATACCATCTATCTTTGGTTCTGTACTATATGTAATTTTAAAGTTTTTTTGTTCTGATATGAAATTTAAAATTCTTTTTTCAAAATTTAGCAGATCACCTTCACTGAATGCATTTGCCAATGAAAGCATTGGAGCTCGATGCAAAGCTTTTTTGAAATTTTTTGATGGTTTATAACCTATGGTTTTTGATGGAGAATTACTTGATTTAAGAAAATCGTATTTTTTTTCTAGTTGTAGAATATCTTTTTTTAATTCATCATATTCTTCATCGGTTACAAGAGAACTGCTCTTTTCAAAATAATTTTTGTTATAATTGCTTAATAACTTTATTTTTTTTTTATATTGAGTTTCTAGTTCTTTATTATTCATCTCATTCAAATAGAGATTTAAATTTTTTTAAAACAATATTGTTTTCTTTTTTTATCTTATCTCTTTTATTTTTTTCATAGGTTTTATTAAAAATGCTATAAGATTTTTTATACCATTCAGATGATTTATAATTGTAAGCTAAAAGATTAGCATATTTTTTAGCTTCTTCTTCAAGTCCCAGAATATAATGAATCTCAACCAATCTATGAAGTGCCTCCTCAATATAAATTGTTGTATCATAATTATCAACCACTTCTCTAAATCTATTAATTGCAGCAACCCATTTTTTTTTATCAAAATAATACCGTGCTATATAAATTTCTTTAGCTGCTAAGATGTCATTAATTAAATCAATCTTAAAAGAAGAGTCTACGGCATAATCTGTATTGGGATATTTTTTAATAACATTTAAAAATGCTTTTTTTGCATCACTAATTGATTGTAAATCTTTCTTTTCATCTATAATTTGTTCATAATATGAAAGAGCAAGCATATATTCCACATAATTTAGGTTTTTATGCTTGGGATAAACTCTAACAAATCTTTTTAACTCTGCTACTGCATCACCATAATAATCTTGGGAGTAATATGAATATGCTGCCATGATTGAAGCTTTTGGTGCTGACTGAGATTGTGGATATAAAATTTCTGCTTCATTAAATTTCTTTGCAGCAAACAAAACGTCTCCTTGTTTTAATGCTTCCAATCCTTTCTTGTAAGCTTCACTCATTTGTGACTCTAAACTTTTTTCACTTATAACAGATTCTTTAACAACATCTTTTGAGCATGAAATACAAATTACGAGTATTGAAACGAAATATAATAACTTACTATTCAACATGTTAAATTATAACCTTATTTTTTCTATTTTAAAATATCTCTTTAAACTATGCTATTGATCTTAATAGGTTTTTATTAATAAGAGTGTGTGGAAGATTTTTTTCTTTAATTTCAATTATTGAAAAATTATCTTTATTTTGAAAAACTTTTCTTAGCAATTGATTTGTTAAATAATGGCCTCCCTGAGAACAAGTGACTCCTGCCACAATCCTATAACCACTAGTATATAAATCTCCTATGCAATCTAATATTTTGTGATTAACAAACTCTTTATCATTTCGTAAACCTTCTGGATTTAATATTTGATTGTCTTTAACAACAATTGCATTATCTAAGCTGCCACCTTTTGCTAAACCATTCTTTTTTATCAATTCAATATCCTCAAATAAACAAAATGTTCTTGAATTATAAATATCTGTTAAATCATCTTCAAATACTTTAATTTTATTTCTCTGATTTCCAATAATTTCATTTTTATATTTAAGTTCAAAATCTATATCAAGACTTAGTGTTGAGGGTTGAATTGAAATAAACCTTTCACCATCTGAATATTCAATTTTATTATTTATTTTAATAATTTTAATTGGTGCCTCACTTACTTTTATTCCAGATAATATAATTTTTTGAATAAACTCTTTTGCTGAGCCGTCAAGAATTGGGACTTCTTCATTGTCAATTTCTATTAATGCGTTATCAATACCCAAACCAAATAATGCACCCATTAAATGTTCTATCGTTGATATTTTAACACCAAATTGATTTTCAATAGTTGTATTTAAAGATGTATTGGTAACATTCATAAAATTTGGATAGACTAAATTATCATTTTTTAAGTCTACTCTTTTAAAAACAATACCAAAATTAGGTTCAGCTGGTTTGATGCAAACATTTACATCTAATCCACTATGAAGAGCTACACCACCAAATGAAACGTTATTTTTAATTGTTTTTTGAGTTAAATATGACACGTGAAACTTTTAATTTGGTTTCACTTAATTTTAAAAACAACAAATATTACCAGAAAAAACAATTTTAACTGAATAGTTGAAAAAATTTTTCAAAAAAACCCTTATTTTCAATACTTTTTGGGACCAAGATAACTTCATTGTAGTTATGGCCATTTTTTAATTTATAAGCCATCAACGATAATTCAATATTATCATCGTCAAAGAAATTTTTAATATAATTTCCACACATATATTGAGTGATCTTTATTTGATATTTTTCCAAAAGCTTGTCAAATATAAAAGTTAAATCATTTGAAATAGATACAAAATTTACCTGTATACATAAATGATTACTATTTAAATTATCAACAAATGAGGAAAGTTTTTTTCCATTTACAATATAATTGACAACAATCATATGCATAATACTTTTCTCTTGATAATTTTCTTTAAATAAATCTTTAAGTTCTGTTAAATTGTTTTCTAAATATTTTTGATTTATAGAGTTTGCATAATTTTTTTTTTTTATTGAAATATTAACATTTAAACTTTCATCACTTTCTATTATTAAAATAATATTTCTAATAAAATTTCCAACTAATTTTTCTATTTTATAAATATTTTCATCAAGAAATTTTGACAAGTGATTTAAATCATTAAAATCAAATTTATTATAAGCTTTTAATTGTTCTATATATATATTTTCTAGCTTTTTTTTATCAAATACAAAAATTTGATATCTATTTTTAGAAATATAGAGAAAAGTTTCAAAATCTGTTTCTTCAATCATTTAAAATAATTTGATTCTTAATTCTTGCATCTATAATTTTAATATCTTTAAATTCATTACTATGCAAAAAATCTAAGACTAAATTTAAAGACTCTTTAGTATAGTTGTTAGATAGTTTTATAATTATATTATTTCTAAACTCTAAATCCCATCTTTTTGATGAAAAAAAATATACATTTTTAATTTCATCATATGAAATTTTAGATAGATCAATGATTTTTTTAAAATTTAAAAATTCATTAATATCAGGATTTCCAAAAATAAATGGTAATTGATTATTTGAATATTCATTTTTAGAAAGTTTTCCGTTGGAGCCTACAAGAAATATTTTTCCATCATTACTTATCCTTGCTAAAAATTTAGTTTTTTTGATTTTAATGTCAAGAGAAGATGGATATCTTTTAAAAATATCATGTTTTTCTACTAAACTATTTAAACCAATTTGATTATCAATTTCATTTCTGTCAATTAAAAAAATATTTTCTAAATTTAAATCCTTAATTTCTTTCAACAAAATTGTGTTATCAATATCACTCAGTCCAACAATATTTATATCTTTAATTTCTTTAAATCTAAGATTGTTCAGACCGACATTGTTTATTGAACCAACCAAGAGTAATAAAAAAAAATAAATTAAAATTTTTTTACTTTTTCGTTGATGCATCTTTTAAAAGCCATTCAATTAATTCAATAAAACTTATTCCCTTATAAGCTGCTATTTCAGGGACAAGAGATAGTTTGGTCATTCCAGGTTGGGTATTAATTTCTAATAACTGAAACTTATTTTTGTAAAATTTAAAATCTGACCTAGTTACACCTCCACATCCTATAACCTTATGTGCCTTAAGTGCAATATTCATAACTTCATCTAATTTATTATTTGATAATTCAACAGGAATAATATGCTGCGTTTTAGCATTAGTGCTATACTTGGCTTGATAATCATAAAATTTTCTTTTAGGTTTAAGTTCAATTACTCCTAATTTTTTATCTCCCATAATAGCAACTTGTATTTCTCTTCCAGCAATAAATTCTTCTATTATTACTTTCTTATAATCTTTTATTAAATTTAAAATTTTTATAATATTTTTTTTAGTACAAATATAAACATTAACACTTGAACCTTCATTTATTGGTTTTACCACTACTGGAAATTTTAATTCTTTATCTATTAATTTTATCAAATCTGAAGATTTTTTATTAAATGAGTATGTAATGAATTTTGGAGTATCAATTTTATTTCTTATAAAAATTTTCTTTGAAATCTCCTTATCCATTGCTATAGATGAGGATATTACGCCCGAATGGGTATAGGGTATTTTAAAACCCTCAAGAATAGTTTGAATATAGCCATCTTCTCCAAACTGACCATGCAATGCATTAAAGATGATATTTGGCTTAAATAGATTAATATTTTTTGATAAGTTGTTATCTGGTTCAGAAATTTTTACTTTATAGCCATTTTTTTTTAATTCATTTGCAACTTGCAAACCAGTATCAAGACTAATTAGCCTTTCTTTAGAAATTCCACCCGAAAGTATAAGTATTTTTTTTTTCAATTTATTCTAAAATTTTAATTTCTATTTCTAACTTAACACCAGTTTTTTTTAAGACATTTTCAGATACAAATTCAATTAATTTTTTCATATCTTCAAACTTAGCGTCTCCTTTATTTACAAAAAAATTACAATGTTTTTTGGAAATGCATGCATCTCCAAAATGTTTATTAAGCGAAACTGACTCTTTTATTAATTGCCAAACTTTTTTATGTGATTGATTTATTGGGTTTTTAAAAGTACTTCCACTAGTTTTAATCCTTGTAGGTTGAGCTTCTTCTTTATGTTTTTTAAGAGTGGTCATTTCTTCTTTAACTAAAGTTGAATTTTTTTTAAAACCTTTAAAAGATGCACTTAAAAAGATTAAATCATCTGATAATCCACTATCTCTATATCTAAAATTAATATCTTTTGTAGGTATTGTTATAACTTGTCCTGATTTATTGATTGCTTGCACTGAAATTAAAATATCTTTAAACTCTCTATCAAAACAACCTGCATTCATTTTTATTCCCCCACCTACTGTGCCAGGTATACATGAAAGAAATTCAAATCCACCCAAGCTATTGACCATTGCAAATTCTGAAAGTGATTTATCGCTGACTGCACTTCCGGCAATGATAATATCATCAGATAAAAGAGAAATATTGTTAAAATTATTGAAAAGCTTAATTACTACACCATCATAATCTTTATCTGTTATTAATGTATTTGAACCACCTCCTAAAATAAATATTTTTTTTTCATTTTTAATTTTTTGTAAAAATTTAATTAATTCTTTTAAATTTTCGGCTTTAAAATAAACTTTAGTTTTGCCACCAATATTGAACCAATTTTTTTTTTTAAGATCATAATCTAATTTCATATTGTTGTTAAACTCTGATACCAATTCTTTTAAGTTCAAATTCATTATAATAATTTAGGTAGTTCTCTCATCCAACTAGAGATAGATCCAGCACCCATCCCAATAACTATTTTTTTTCCATATATATTATTTTTAATATATTTTGCTAATTGAAATTTATCATCAACTAAAAACAATTTAACATTTGAGTTTTTTATTATTTCTTTTGCAAAATTTGAATAACTAAAACCTAATTTAATTTTTTCACCAGCCGTGTAGATTGGTAATAAAATTACTTTGTCAGAATTCTTAAAAGCGTGGGTAAATTCTTTTTTTAAATCTTTTAATCTTGATATTCTATGTGGTTGAAAAATGCATATTTTTTCATAATCTTTATAAACGCTATTTACTCCATCTAAAACTAATTTGATTTCAGTTGGGTGATGAGCATAATCGTCAAAAAAATCTACTTCATTAAATGTAAAAATTTTATTAAATCGTCTTTGGACTCCTTTAAAATTTTTTAGTCCGTTTTTTATTTTAGAAACTGGCAACCCAAGCATTGTTGTTAGGGCTGCAGCTGCAACAGAATTATTAATATTGTGGATACCTAATAATGGAATTTTAATATGCTTAATTAATTTATTTTTTTTATTTGGTAAAATTATTTTCAAATCAAATACAGAATATTGCCTAAATTGTTTTATATTCTTAATACAAAAATTTGATTTTGGATCTTTACCATATGTGTAAAAATTTTTATTTTTTAATTTTTTAATTAAATTTTTGTTATTTTTATCATCTAAACAAATAAATGATTTTCCAAAAGATGGAACTTTATTTACAAACTTAATAAAATACTTACTAAGCTTATCCATAGAGCTATAAAAGTCCATATGTTCTCTATCAATATTTGTAATTATTGAATAAGTTGGAGGTATATGTATAAAACTACCATCCGACTCATCAGCTTCTAAAATAGACCAATCACTCTTACCTAGTTTTGCTGAATTGTTGATAGAATTAATTACACCACCATTAATTATAGTTGGGTCTAATTTAGTTTCTTCAAAAATTGATGCTATCAAAGAAGTGGTAGTCGTCTTACCATGTGAGCCAGCAACTACGATATTTCTTGTTAAAGAAACTATATGTGCCAGCATTTCTCCTCTTTTATAAATTGGAAGCTGTTTCCTTTTAGCTTCAATTAATTCTGGATTATTTTTCTTAATTGCTGAAGAAACAACCACAATAGTTGCTTTATTAATATTATGTTTTTTATGTCCAATTGAAATCTTTATTTTTTCTTTTTTTAATCTATCGATATTTTTATTGTTAACTATATCACTACCTTGAACTTTAAAACCCTTACCTTTCATTATCAGAGATAAACCACTCATACCAATTCCACCAATACCTACTAAGTGTATTATTTCAGATTTTGCTAATTTAATTTTCATTTATAATTTTTAATAAATTTTGATTAACATTATTCCAGGTATTTTGATAATTTAAATTTTCTAAGTTCTTTTTTTTATTATAAAAACCATCTTTATTTTTTATTATGTTTAATAGCATGTGTTCAAATTTTTGTTTATCAAATTTAATTTGATCAACAATCCAGCAACAATCTTTATTTTTATAATAATTAGCATTTTTAAATTGATGATTATCTTTTGAAGTTGGTAATGGAATAGCAATAAAAGGAATGTTTAGAAAGGCAATTTCAGCCAAACTTGAGGCACCTGCCCTTGAAATACACAAGTCAGATTGATTTAAAAGGACATTTAAATTTTTATCGAAATTAAAAACTATATTATTAATTTTATTTTCCGAATAAAAATTTTTAAGAAAATCTATATTTTTTTGATTTGTTTGATGAATTATTTTTAATGGGGTAATTTTAGATATTTTTACAACTAGTTCATGTATTTTTTCATCAAACATTTTGGCACCTTGACTTCCCCCAATTATCATTAGGGTAAATATTTG
>Ga0075446_10000087_pt1 | contig 34544 bp, 32 predicted proteins | sample CoawatmetaG05DNA_FD_71590 | JGI IMG/M metagenome (GOLD analysis project Ga0075446, IMG submission 71590) | Marine microbial communities from the West Antarctic Peninsula - Coastal water metaG058-DNA | ecosystem: Environmental > Aquatic > Marine > Coastal | place: Atlantic Ocean: West Antarctic... | reverse complement strand
AATTTGTTTACCGGTGGCAATTACAAAATCATCTGGTGTATCTTGCTGTAACATCATCCATTGCATACGCACATAGTCTTTAGCATGGCCCCAGTCTCGCAGCGCATCCATGTTACCTAAGTATAAACACTGCTCTAAGCCTTGGGATATGTTTGCCAAAGCACGGGTGATTTTACGAGTAACAAAGGTTTCGCCACGGCGCGGTGACTCGTGGTTAAACAAAATGCCATTACAGGCGAACATGCCATAAGACTCCCGATAGTTAACCACTATCCAATATGCATACATTTTAGCCACAGCATAGGGTGATCGTGGGTAAAATGGAGTTGTTTCTCGCTGTGGCGTTTCTTGCACTAAGCCAAAAAGTTCAGAGGTAGAGGCCTGGTAAAAGCGAGTTGTTTTTTCTAACCCCAAAAACCGAATAGCTTCTAATAATCTCAAGGCTCCTAAGCCATCGACATCAGCAGTATATTCAGGCGCCTCAAAAGAAACAGCCACATGGGACTGCGCCGCAAGGTTATAGACCTCATCTGGCTTAATTTCATTGAGTATCCGAGTTAAATTAGAAGAGTCTGATAAATCGCCGTAATGTAAGTGAAAACGGGCATTGTCGATATGAGGGTCTTGAAAAATGTGATCGACACGCTCGGTATTAAAAGAGGAAGAACGGCGTTTGATACCGTGAACGTCATAGCCCTTTTCTAATAGAAATTCAGCTAAGTATGAGCCATCTTGGCCAGTAACACCGGTAATTAAGGCAGTTTTCATGTCTATCCAGAAATAGGATCTATTAGAAATAGAGTATAGTTGAATTTAGGAACTGCACAGAATGCAATCCTCGATTGTTGACGTTAATTAAAAGTAGCAGGCCTCTAAATTAAACCATTTGTCGAGGTGAAACGCCACCAGCGGAATTTTAAAAAAGAGATGAAGTTTCTTGAACCCTTGCGGTCTAATGGCGATAACAACATAAAAATAACCCAAACGTAATGCTTAACGCCTTGAGTGTTCACGATGGTCCAGAATGGTCACTAAACTTCGCCAACATATGCATACAACCTGAACGGAGCCTTTTCGTGAACCACAAATATCAGAATATAGGCAAATCATCAATGTGCAATTTAATTTGTAGCTAAATCCATAACATACATTATTGCCTCACTTGTTTTTTCAATCTCAATCTCAGTCAAAGATGGATGGACCAGAAACATTAAGGAAGTCTCACCTAGTAATTTTGCATTTGGTAATCTTTCTTTAGGTCTAAGTCCAGTATTGTCGAACGCTTTTTCAAGGTAGACCTCAGAACAAGAACCAGAATAACAAGGAACGCCTAACTCAGTAATCTTTGTGAAAATCTTGTCACGACTCCACCCGGCCTTCAGCTTTTCTAAGTCAACAAAAACATAACATTTATAAGCGCCGTGCTCTATATAATCGGGAATATTAGGCACACGCAGGGCCTTACAATTTTTCGCCGTACTCCACAAATAATTAGCATTAGCAGCTCTCTTAGCATGCCATCCACCCATTCTCTTCAACTGGATACGGCCTATGATGGCCTGCATCTCTGTCATCCGCCAATTAGTTCCAAAAGACTCATGAAACCATTTAAACCCAGCCGGGTGTTTACGTTCAAAAATAGCCTCATAGCTTTTGCCATGATCTTTATATTCCCACATTTTCCGCCACAAGGATTCATCATTAGTAGTCACCATGCCACCCTCACCACCAGTAGTCATAATCTTGTCTTGACAAAAACTCCAACAACCAATATGCCCTATTGAACCAACAGGTTTTTGCTTATACGCAGAGCCATGAGCTTGTGCACAGTCTTCAACAACATGCAGTTCATGCTTAATCGCCAAATCCATTATCTCGTCCATATCACAGGGCCAACCAGCCAAGTGAACACAAATCACTGCCTTGGTTTTATTTGTAATTACCGCACGGATCGACTCCGCCGTTATATTCTGACTAGATAAGTCTACATCAGCAAATACCGGGATAGCCCCAGCATTTACGATACAAGATATAGATGCAATAAATGTGCGGGAAGTAACAATGATTTCATCTTCATCTTTAATGTCTAAGGCCTTTAACGCCAAATCTAGGGCGAGCGTCCCATTTGCAACGGCCACTGCATAATGAGTGCCTGACCAAGTTGAAAATTCTTTTTCAAAAGAACGGCATTCAGTTCCAGTCCAATAGTTAACCCTATTGGACAACAATACTGAAGACACAGCATTTGCTTCTTCTTTGGTGTACAAAGGCCAAGTGGAAAAGTCAGTATTTATCATTTTAATGAACCACTGTTTTTAACATGTAACAAAAATCTTTAACAAAAGTGCGATTCCTCACATATTCTTTATTTATTCTAACTTTATCGGGCCAAATGACCTCATCGTTAAATCTTAACGGGTTTATTTGCGCCCCTAATATCTGCTCTTCATACCTATAAGCCAACTGAGCAGGCCCTGTAATCCCAGGACGAACTGACAAAATAATTTTATCGTCACCTTGCAATAAGTCAGCATATCCAGGCACATCTGGCCTAGGACCAACAAAACTCATATCACCTTTAATAATGTTAACAATTTGAGGTATTTCATCAATTTTAAAACGCCTAATAAAGCGACCAAAATTAGTTATCCTAACATCGTTGAATGCAGTCACCGTTGTGGTTACGTTACTATTTACCACCATGGTTTTAAATTTTATAATATAGAAAATATTCCCATGACACCCCACTCTTTTTTGGAAAAAAAATCCATTGGACCTGTGAGTTACTGAGAGTATTAGCCAAATAATTACAACGAACCACCAAATAAATAATAACAATAGAATTGACATTATTATATCAAACACTCTTTTTAGAATTAGATTTTTATTTAAGACGTGTAGTTTTTTGATAAATAATCCATATAAGTGCTACCTATTTTTTTTAATTATGTAGCTGCCAATTGACAGATACTGTAAGCCTGATTTTTCTAATGTTTTTAATGCATCATTTGGAGAGTAAACATTTGGATACCCATGAAGATTAAAGGAAGTATTAAGCAGGCCATAAATACCTGTTTTTTCTCCGAAAAATTTAATTAACTTATAATATGATGGGTTGTCCTTCGATGAAACCATTTGGATTCGCATTGTTTTATCATAAGGATGAGTTGCAGCCGCAAAATCCACAGCCCCTCTCTCAGTTGAATTAAATGTCATTGCCATAAATGGGCTACTAATTTTCTTTGGATTATCTATATATAAGTCAGATTTCTCCAATAAAACTGATGGGGTAAATGGCATCCAAAAATCCCTATCCTTTACAAATTTATTGATCACCGATATGGTCTCTGGATTACCAGGATGCGCAAGAATCGAACGATTCCCTAAAGCCCTCGCTCCAAACTCATCTCTTCCATTAAAACGTGCAACAACATGCCCATTAGCTATTAGGCTTGCGATCTCTTCTTCAACATTATCACCAAAATCTTTAGCATCAAATCCAATGCTTTTAGATCTATTTACACATTCCAATATTTCTGCGTCCGTCCACTCTTTGCCTAAATATAAATTCGTCAGTGGTTTAATCATATGTCCATAGTATTTATGATTCACATAATTACATATTCCAAATACAGTCGTTTCATCACCTGATGAAGGTGTTACATAAAAGTCGTCAACTAAATTAAGTTCAGATAATTTTTGTACAAGTTTAACATTCATCATCACACCACCGGATACCGCAACATTACTAATACCCGTTTCATTTATCCATTTTTCCACCCAACTAATAACAACATCTTCCGTGACAATTTGACAAGCGGCAGCAATATTATCAAACCTTTCTTTATATAAATATTTTTTAAGCAGGCTATCAAACTTACTTGTCGAAGGTGATATTTTAATTTTGTAATTATTTCCCTTAAAATAGAACAATTTACTAAACTTTTTCAATACTCGCTGGTATTCATCAGTGTTTTTTCTCACATATGGCTCAAGTCCCATAACCTTAAACTCATGCTGATTAGGCTTCATCCCAAGATGTTGTGTGATTTTGGAGTAAAAATGTCCAAGACTATCCCTTCTTCCAATAGATGCCAGTTTAACTAAATTAGAACTTTCAGATATTCTTTTGTAAACCGTTCCACTTTCCATATCACCCTCTCCGTCTACCGTAAAAATAAGCCAATCCTTATTTCTTTTAAGGGATAGTGATGCAGATTCAGCATGGGCTAGATGATGCCTGACTAAGATAATTTTTTCTTTTGGTACTCCAATTAACTTTGCATAATGGTTAATTATCATACTTTTTGGAACAATTTTATGTAGCAATGGCATTAGATATGGCCCGAACCTGCTTAATAAATAAGTCGCAAACCACCTCAATGAATATTTTTTAAATTTAATAGAGTGGCCCCACAAATACACTAAGAAATCTGCCCCACTTTCTCTAAATATACCGAAATAATCAATCTCCTCCTTAGGACAATGCTTATCATACACATATTGTAGGCTGTCACTTGGAAATCCATAAAAATTTTTCTTTCTTGTTGGCCTCTCCTCCGATAATGCAAAGATAATTTCACTTCCTACTGATAACGACACTGATGAATTGTGCCCATCATTTATTCCTATAACATTCACATTAACAACCTTTTTTAAAATTTTAATAGAATCTATCTGTTCTTATATATTAATGACCGAATAGCTTTAGGCGAGGATCTTAAAAATAGCCTCAAAGTTAGCGATATAATCAGTTCAAGTAGTGAAATAAATCCAATTTTGTATTGATATTTGACCATATTAATTTCTGATAAGTAAAAGCGCCAACCTCTTCTGGATTGAAAACTATCACCAACACGCATTAATAAAATTGTTTCATTTATATTTGAAAATAAAAATCCTTTGGATAGCATGAGACACCAAAGAGGGTAATCTTCTGGGTGCACTTCAGGATATCCACCTACAGAAAGAACATCTGCTTTGCGGAAAATGACAGCAGGATGGCTCACTGGTGATCTATATTTAGCGAATCTAACAATCTCTTTATGACCACATGGCAGGCTTCGGGATCCTACAATATTGTTCGTTGTATTTACAAATTCATCTATACGTCCACTAGATACAGATACATTTGGATGACTCATCAAGTGTTCAACCTGCAATTGAAACCTTCTTGGAAGACAAATATCATCTCCATCCATTCGAGCGACTATATCATTTGAACATTTCTTAAGCCCAAAATTAAGAGCATAACCATGTCCCATATTTTTTTCTAACTTGACGCTCACAATATTTAGGGCAAGCCGATACTTTTGCACTATGCTAGATAAAGAAGCACTGATAAAGCCATCCTCTACTAAGACAACTTCAGAGGGCGATAGTGTTTGCTGGCTAATACTTAATAGCGCCTCATTCAAATCTGAAGAATTATTTCCAGCATATATAGACATAAGCACCGAAAACGGTGGTTGAACATTTATGGAACTTAGCTCGGCCTCGATCATCATTTCAAAGATCTTCAATTATTCTTTCAATTGTCTTCACAGACGTTGGCCAAGTGATGTGGGAATGTAAAAGATGGAACGGATCTGTGTAGATATCGCTAATAGCTTTTGGAACCTCCGGGAATAGTTCCAAATAACCATCCTTGACAAAGAAAGCATTCACTCCAGTAGCGGCATTACAACAAATAAGCTTATACCCGTATTTCTCCAACATAGTTACGTAGGACTGAATAGAGGAGCTTTGATAATCATCACGTTCCCATTCGTGGGAGTCGTCATATCTTACTGAAAACTCAATCGGCGGTGGAAACTTGGAGTTATATTCAACGATTAACAGTTTAGGATTGCATGCGTTCTCTGAAAGTAACTTTTCGCAAAAAATTAAGTCATTACCATCAAAGTCAATAGACAGAACATCCACATCTTCTGCACTGACTTTTTTTAACCCCTTACTAAATATATTAGATACGTTATCTTTTGTTACCCATTCTTTTAAAAAATAAAGACGGTTAGACGTTTTTGTATCAAACGCAAGCTTTTCAACTCCTATCCAAAATCCCTTCCAACCGCTTGCCAAAAGAATAAGTGTGTTATTCTCAACACCCGTGCCAACACCTAATTCAGCAAACACTCCTTTACCAATACCAAGCCTTTTGATTATTTCGAGGGTCAACCCATCTTCATCAGCTTGAGAAAATACTTTAGCACCATACATCACAAATGAGTTTTTATGCTGTACTCTCCTTGCCAAATAAGATTCATGAAGCATTAAGTTATACACATCAGTTCCTTCAGAAAAAGAACGATTGTACTTAATTAGAAACGGGAACTTTTTCTTTAAAAATTCTTTAATCATTTAAACCCCTGGGTTAAAAAATTATACATTTAGACCCTTATTCATCGCTACCTCACCAAAGTTCTCTTCGAGATAGTCGTGATAACCATCGATAGTGTACTTCCAAAAAGACTGATCGCCAAGAAACACATTAATATCATCAACCATGATTTCAGCTGACGAACGAGGGACTAGGGTTTGGCACTCAATACCTTCTGCACCAACTGGCGTAGTAATCACAATCAAAGAGTTATACATAGCTTCGATTACCTTGCCTTTTACCCCAGAACCGAACTGCAAAGGCGCCAAAGAGAAAAAACTTTGCGTGTAAAGCTCTTGCAATCTTTCGTCTGAAACAACACCAAAAATTTTTACGTTATCTGAGGAGAAGTTATTATCAAATAAGTATTTTTCCCAACCAAACCCAACAAGATTTAATACCCATTTGTTATGAAACTTAAGATTAAGCTGGTAGATTAACTCGTCAAAAATGAACTTTACCGCCGAAATGTTTGGAGCATTACCAACACCACCAACAAAAAGTAAATTAATTTCTCCCTTACTCTTATCCTCAAACATGGTTAAATCTGCTATTTTAAAGTCATACAATACTCTAGTTGGAACTAGAGACACACTTTGATTATAGGTAGATATTATCCCAGCCTCATCTTTCCTGTTCGAAAAGCACCATGCTGACGACGACCAAATCAAAGGTTCGCAAAATTTATAGTAATAACTATAAAAAAGTGATGATAATGAATTAGTCACCTCATATTCAGATCTATATCTATCACTAAATATATCAGTACTATAATAAACAATATCTGTATTTATTACCCATAAAAAAACACTAATGAAATTAAAAAACAAAGTCGATTCTGGAGACATTATCACTATGTAGTCTGAGTCGACTATTAATTTCCTTAATCTCCAAGCATCTCTCAAAGTGATCTGTTCCAAATTTTTAATTTTATCAGACTTAAAAGTTGAACTTAAAGGGGCCTTCACAATAAACCTTAAGCTAGCGATACTTTCTAGGTAATTATAGAGCTCTATAAAAGATAACTCTCCTGCTGAGGAATTGCTAGGGACTTTAGTATCAAAAAAAATAATTTTCTTACCCTTCGGACTGAAATTTATTTTTCTTTTTTTAAAAAAAATAATAATGATTACTTTTTTTAGAAATAAAATTACAAAGCATCCGATCAACCAACCAAGTTTAAACAATTTTTTTATCATAATATGTGTACCTTAGCATTCTTTGTAGGAGATCCCAAAGCTGAATAAGTATCACTTTCAACATAAACTTCGGAGATTTTTTCAGATATTTTTACAGCCCAAAAAGAAAAAGTACTTGGGGCAGAAACCACCACTTCAGCGTTAACTAAGTGTTTGAAATCATCTAACAATGAACCATTAGAAATTGTGTAATTAGAAAAGTAGTTCGTAAGTAAAAAATTTTCTGCGAATAATATGTCATCTGTGCAAACTAAAAACTTAGAATCTTTGAGCAACATTAAGGCTCTTTTATAGTACGCCATGTTTTTATGTAAATTAGGGGCATCGCCAAACCTCATATGAACCACAATACGGTGGCTACTTATTGTAGAATTATTAAACAGTGACGGATGAATTTTATTAGTAAAAAAGACCTCTTCCTGAACAGATTCGCATTGGAAATAGCTAAAAATATGTTTTGGAATATTATTCATTAGTTGGCTACAGTTCAGGTAGTTTGACCATCTATTAAAAAAACATGATTTTGCAAAGATAATTGGCAATAAATTTTTTTCTGTGTGCGTATCAATATCCAAAACCCCATTTAAAAAAAACGGATGGATATTCCATCGCAAAACCATACTAGTTAACCGTGTTTTTTTAACTAAGTTGTCTAAAAAAATAACATCGTGGCCTAAACCAATCAACCGATATCCATAATTTATTTGAAAGAGTTGATTACCAAGACCTCCCATAAGCCAAATCTTATAAACCATAATATAAATCCATATAAAACTCTTTATTAAAATAAAAAAATGTAGCCCTTAAAAATTTTTACTAATAAAGACTAATAAGATATAAATACCACTCTAATAAGTAAAATCTTTACAAGTGATAGGAAAAAACTTTCTAAATTATAACCCTCAGCTTACAAAGTCACATCTTAGATGTAAAAATATGTAATGAATAATGATTTAAGTTTAAATCAGTATATGAAACTTAAATTAAATTAAAATTTAAGCATCATAATTTAATAATAACATTTTTTTTGAAAAAATAGTCTTGATTATAAGAAAAGTAAACCAAGAAAAACATAAAATTTACTGCAGGATTTAGTAGAGAAAGGCCCATAATACTCTCAATAATGAAAATATAGATAAAAAGAAATTTTATTATCTTATTTTTTTTAGAAATAGATAAATAAAATAATAAAAATATAGGAATTATAAAAACCAGCCCCACCTCACCAGCATAGGTTGTATACATAGATTCCGTCACATTGATAAACGTTTCAGACGAATCTAAGTTTTTAACTGTTTTTCCCAAAGAACTTAAACTCCCAAATCCTACTCCCAGAGGGTTGGAAAAAAGCACAACCAATCCCATCCACATTGCATTAATTCGAGAGCTATTTGATAAATTCTTACTAGAAAAATCGATTGATGATATCAATCTATCAAAAAATATAAAAACATACTCCCAGAAAAACGCAAAAACGAGAATGCTTGATATTCCAACAATAGCGATAATATTATTTTTAATTGATTTAGGTGATATAAGATAAAGAATAAAAAAGAGTAAACAGCCAGTAACCATTGATCTTCTGGATAACGTTGCCCCAATAAATATAAAGGCTAAAAACATCATAAAAATGGAACTTTTTCTCTTTTCAGTAACGATCATAGCTGCACAACAAAGCTGAACAAGACCTATTCCAGCTGCTACTAGAGAATTCCCATAAATGGAAGTATTTCTAATAACAACCTTGCTACCTATCGTAGTGAGTTCAATTGAAAATAATTCTTCATATGATTCAAATGGAAAAAATAAATTAATATAATAAAAAACTGAACCAGCGACACTAATTAGTGTTGTTTTTGAAATAAAAATTAATATTTTTTCACTTTTCACAATTCCTTGGCTCACACTAAGCCAAATGATAAATGGTTGTAAAAAATAAATGAAATAACCTTCATAATATCCCTCACCGATAACCCCTCCACTAATTATATAAGATAATATCGATAAGTGAAATATAAGCCCATAAAATATGACCGCTAAAGGTATCTTTCCTTTAAACGTTACAATTGCGATTACTCCAAGAAGTAGTATTAGAGTGATGATGGGGATATATGCATCAAATGAATATTGAAGCCTTAAGAACTCCTTGAAGATGTACATTAATATAATAAATTTGATCAATAGAAATTTTATATCATTGAATAACGTACTTCGACCCAGCATATTAATGACGAACCTTATTAACAAAGTTCCTAAACATAAATACAAATTTCATTAAGATCCTTTCTGAAAAACTTTGGCCATTTCTACTCAATATATAGTTTTGTTCCATCAATGTCGTCGATCCTAATTTCTCTCCTAGGGAATTTGTTATACTATTTAAAAATAACGTATCAGATAAAAAGGCTGATTCTGATAAAAGAATATTGGAACGTACATGTGGCTTAATGATTTTATTAAAATAGAAATTTACATCAACTAAGTATGTTAGCTCTGGATTAAACAACTCACCTTTATTTCTATAAATAAAAAGTGATGGACTTCCAATTACATTGAACCCCAATAAAAAATAGGGGAAAAATAAAGCAAATCTTTGAGCTATAAAAGACTGCATTATTCTTTTGACTGGCTCTTGATTACCTTCTAAGAAATAACACCTTGGAATAATCACACTGTATTCCTTCTCTTCCAAGCTAGATACTATTTGATTGTAAGTGAAATGTGATGCTGGATACTCATCATGGTGTAGCACCTGCACATAACGTCCCTGAGCAATTTTTAAGCCGTTATTCCAATTATCTACAGGATTTTTTGTATTCTTATGCCGTGTATACAACAAGTATTCATTCACATTACAATAAGACTCTACCAAGTCAGTTAGAGAATCGTCGGTAACCACTAGTTCAATTACGCCATCTTTAAGTAAGTCAATATCAATGTTTAATAACAACATCTCTAAGCCTTCTATTCTTTCATATGTAGGAAGAACAATTGATAAAAGACATGTGTTTTTTTTATACATTTGATAGATTCAACCTTGAGGTGTTTAGCAATTCAATTAAAGATTATTTATTTAATATTCTCCAATCAACATAATCCCTAATTCCTTGCTCAAACGTAAATTCCGACTTCCAGCCAGTAGCTCCTTTCAACAGAGCGTTACTACCTACCTGCGACGGACGATCTGACTTTCTTAGACGTGAAGGATCAACTGCTATATTTTTATTGGTCCCCAGAGCTTTCTGTGCCGCTGCTACTAACTCAAAACCTGAGTAACCCTTATTCGTACATACATTCACCTTAAAAAAATTTGTATTCAAGTCCACTTCAATTAACTGTAAGATTGCATTCACTACATCCTCAACGTGTATGTAATTTCGAATCGTGCTTAGGTCCCCCAGGAGTAACTCTGCGCTATTACCAAGTAACTGGTCTACTACGTCTGGTAGTAAGTGTGGCGTCAAATCGTAAGCCCCAACAATGTTAAAAAACCGAAGTGCGACAACTGGAGTGTCCGTTTGAAGCGAGTGTAGCTCCAAGTTTTGTTCAGCTGCGATTTTTGATGCAGAGTATATATCAGAACTTTCTAAGAAATCATCTTCATAATGAGGATTTATATTTGGTTGATAAACCGCACCTGAAGAAGCAAAGAGATATTTTTTGCATTTATTCTTTGACGCAAGCTCGTAAAGAATCTGATTCCCATACGTATTGGTATAATAAGCATCTTTTGGATTTTTATTACAATAAGGGATAGAGTGTATTGCAGCCAAATTAATTACGATAAAATCACCATCTTCAGCACCAAACATAACATCAATTTGCTCTTTATCTGATGTTATATCAATCTCTAACGATGCTTCCTGCTTACACGCGCCCAAAAAACCATTGTCACATAAAACAACCTCTCCAGAAATTTTAGGAGCAAGATTGCGTCCCACAAAACCATCACAGCCAAAAATAAATGTTTTCATTTTTCTCAATATCTTAGTTAATAGAATTAGTGGAGAGTAATAACATAAATATCAAACTATATTTCAATATCTAAGCTTATAATTCGGTCACACTTTTGTAACGTGGATAGACGATGAGCAATAATAAAGATAGTCACGTCGTTGCTGATGTTGTAGATCACTTCCATAATATCTGATTCAGTTTTGTTGTCTAACGCACTTGTTGCCTCGTCAAAAACGATAACTGATGAATTTTTGTAGAGGGCACGAGCAATTCCTATTCTTTGTCTTTGGCCACCAGACAGCTTTATTCCGTTCTCACCGACTACTGTATTATAACTGCCCCTCCAAGATTCAATCGTTTCCGAAAGCTGCGCCTTCACTGACACTCGACGTACACGATCGTAATCTATTTTGTTAATAGGTATACCAAATGCAATATTCTCCGCAATAGTCAAATCACTTAAATATATAGTTTGTGGGACATGCGCTATGTTCTTTTGCCAAGCTAATTTATTGCTTCTATTAATAATTACATCGTCAATATAGAACTCCCCCTCTATAGGAGGGAGCAAGCCAAGCAATACATCTACCAAAGTACTTTTCCCGCTTCCAGTTTTTCCTACGATACCTATTTTTTCTCCCTTAATAAATTGTAAATTTAATTTCCGAAACACCCAAGGCTCATCAGGGGAAAATCTATAGGAAATATTACTAAATATAATTTTATCTTTGAATTCCAATTTTTCAAAGGATGAAACGTTTTGGTTTTGATCAATATGAGATTGTTCATTTTTCAATAATCCAACAACATCTTTGGCCGTGTGCGCAGCACCCTTTATTATTGAAATACTTGAGAATACTTGCTGAAGCACAGGCAGCATTCGCTGAGCCGTAAAAACAAGTAAACCCATAACTGGAAGCACATCAACAATACTGTTATTCTCCATGGCGAATATATTAGCCATCAGTATCACCGCTACCATTGCGATCGCCTCAATACCAAACCTAGGAGAATTAGCAATAATCACATTATTACCCATTGCGCGTCTAAGGGCCGTATCTGCCTGCAAATAGGCCTTCGAAAAAACAGGATGAGAAGCATCTAGCAATATATCTCTAAAACCACCAACACTTTCTTGTATAATTTTGACAACGTGATCTTGATAAGAACTTATCTTTTGACTTAAATTGTCAAGATGCTTTTTAACAATCAAATAAATAAATAAATATATCAACGCAAAACCTGATAAAGACAGAATAGCAACGCTAGGGTTAACAAATACGAGCAGTAAAAAGATAAATAAGAGAATCACAGAAGAACTTACGAGCAAAAGTAACGGGATAATCAAATTAGTTACAACTTGTGAGGTTTTATTGGTGAGCCCGGAAATCAGTTTACTGCTATTCCTTTTTAGATGTTCAGAATATGGTAAATATAAAGAGTTCTTAAATATCTCTTGGCCCAGATCTACACCTATAGCGAAACCAATTCGTGTTTGAACCCACAACAAAGTTATACGTAGGAAACCAGACATCAAAATAAAAACTATAAAAAATATTGAAAATAGTGGAAGAAGCTGCGATGGGTTGTTAATCGATAATAAGTGCAAGATATATGATAAATCCTTATTCTCATATAAACTTTCTGGGGCAGTTAGCGCTCCCAAAAACGGCATCACTGCCCCAATGCTAACTAGTTCTACAAGAGATGTTAGAATACTCAACAAAAGCAAGAAAAATAGCTGAGATTTTCTTTTCTTATTTATTTTTGACCAAAAAAATATTATAGAGGATTTCATTTTTAGATTAATTATTCCCAATGGATATTATTTTATTCTTTAATTTCTGAATTAAATCTAAACCAACTTTATCAGGGTCTCGATTGAAATCACCTTTACCATTACCTATACCATATACATGTTTTGGGTTTTTATAATTATCCACCACCAACTCATCAGATCTAGCAATAAAACCACCCGATGCTACTTTTATTCCATAAAACAATCCTCTACCTGCTCTATCCACGTAGGTGGTATTCGCAGATATAAGAGATATGATTAACCCTTCTAACGCACTTTCAACACTAAGTCTCAAAATATCGATACCTCGACTTTCACAGCACTTAATTGCACTTTCTGAAATAGACCCCTTACCTATATCAATAATTAAAGGTTTATTCGAAATGGCGTCAATAATATCAAGTGTTATTACTGGGATCCCGTTGGTTGCCCCAATAATGACGTCTACACCAATACAAGCATCCATACTAGAATCAACCGCGTAAGCAATGGAACCAGTGTTCTTGTTCTTAATATTATTAATAAAATCAACTGTTATCTGAAGTACACTGTGGTTCCTTCTAAACAAAAACACGTCCATATTACGCTCTACTAATTTCAGAGCCAATTTTGATCCAATATTTCCAGAACCTACTATTCCGACGCGCTTGCGATCAGCGTTAATGGGTTTGTTGGCCAAATATGTCGATATTAATGAATCTGCAGCATCTACTGTCAGATCATTGGCTTTGTAGGAAATTAAAGTACTTCGAGTTATGACAGACTCAACTTTTTTTTCAATGTCCCCTGATGTTTCATTTTCAGCTACGTCAGGAGCTATTTTTTTTTCTGCATCAACGAAGATATAATCCACAGCACCATCTACCTGGACCGCAATACTCTCTGCTACAGAGTCATTACACACCACAACTCCAGAGACTATATTAGACCTATATTCTCTAACAGGTAAGGTATAAAAATCTGAAGATTCAGTCTTCACTGTATTAGCAATCAAAAAAACAGTTTTTTTAAAGTTATCAACATTTAAAAACTTAATTTTATCAATAATCTCATCTATCTTAATATGCCGCATAAAATAAAATCCCAGTTTTTTTAAATTTCATATAGACGATCACTATTTAATAAATTTTTTATGCAAATATTGATGGCTGGTTAATTTTCATTATCTTATTTTGCCAACTATTGAACAATAAAATAATTAAAAATAACTTCAAATTTATCATTACTTAAACACTAATATTATTTCAAATCATCACCAAAACCTGACTTCTTGTATACTTTGTATGACTTTCTGTGACAAATTAATGAAACGGGTTCAAGCTTTTCAATTGCTTCGACTATAATATGAACAGAAGTCAATGATTGCATATCAAGGTTAACCCAGGAATTGACATCATCTGTCGTAAAACCACTTAACAAGCGATTACGAGTTTGTGTTAGGTAGTTACAAACCAATGCGTTATTTTTCATTTCCTGAGTTACTGGTAATCTATACGTGTTAGCCAATGATAGGTATTGGTAATACTGTTTTTTATTATTGGATTTATAAACAATATTCAAATCCGAAAAATAAGCCTCAGATACAATTAACGTTGGTTTTCCCATTGTTACAGCTTCTACCAAAGCTGAACTAGAGAAACCTATGACACAATTGGATGACTCAATTAGATGGTAGGCATCTATATTACTAAATGAACTAATAAACACTACTCGTGCATCATCACCAAAGGCGTCAGATATAATTGCTTGATAGTCATCAGACGACCTTATATAACTTGCTCTTTCACCAGGGTGCTGCCTTATAACTACTGTCTTATTTGTGTTGTCCAGCACCCAGTGGATAGTATCTAAAATCCAATCAGTCATGTTTCTATAGACAACATGTAAATCCAGTGCTGCTCCATCCCACACAACATTAAGCATTATCAAAAAGTAGTCTTCAGAATCAAACGATGCAGAGTTCTTAACAATATAAAACAGATCTGGATCTTCGCCAGACATTCGTTCTTCCACTTTTTGCTTTCCCTTTAAAATTGCATAATCTGTTTCATCAACATTTGATAATATTTCCTTGAATGCTACTTGAATATCTTTCTGTTGAGAAGCAGGACCTACTGTCGAAAACAAGACTGACTGATCCCCTCCATCAAAACACATAGTTTTTGCGCCACTCAATTCTCCTAAATGTCTTATGACCTTTGTTACGCCCCAAATACCACCTGGCATAACGAGTTTTGTTATTTTATTATCTTCAAAAAATTTTGAGGCCGCTAAGTAAACCCGCTGATACTTTCGTTCTACATCATTCTTAAAGTCTTTCCTTTTAATAAAACTACTTTCCCCACGTGAGTAATGTATTGAATTCAAATCGATGCAAGACAATACAAATTTTTTATCTAAAGCAGAGATAACACCACCCGTGCATTCAGATAAGCAAATATACTCAAACTTGTCAGCTATCAGTAATAGAACATATTTTATAAAAAATTTTTCAAAAAGAAAAAGAATATAAGATTTTCTTCCTCTATAAGAAAACAAATCATTAAACAAAATAATAATGTTATTATTTTTATATAAAGCTAAGGCTAGTACTATCGAGATCCACGGTACTGCCTGCCCATACCACGGTTGTATCAATATACATATCAAGTTATCGTTTTTTTTACCATATTTTTCATAAAATAAATTTTTCTTAACGAACCTTCTAAATAATAAAACGCTTTTAATAAAAGTAAGAAATAATTTAATTCTCATGTTTAGCTCTAGTAATCATAGTTATAACTAATATAAATTTTTAGAAAATCTATTTTATGCGGAATAAATTTCGTTGAAAACAATGTCTGAGGCACTACCAGTGGGAATGGAGATGTTATTTTTTACACTGTCATGGCAAATGGATTGAAAATCTCTACCCAAACCACGACATATCATTAACGAAATGTCCTTTGATTCCGTCACAACCAAGGCCATACTCTTTCTTGTCATAGGGATTTCGTTTAAATGACAATATTTAAAAAACCAATCTTTACACCCTTTTTCAAAAAACAAGTACAATGGTACAGAAAATGGAATTGGTGACCTCGCTAAAATATTTTGAAGGTCGTATCCAACTGTAGAAAATAAACTTATAGCAATGTCAGTCTTTAATAAACTTTTTAAGACATCATCTTTATCCGCAAATACAAAATTTTTATCAACGTTACCTATCGCTTCGTTGGTCCAATCTATAGATTTCGAAGTCTCTTTTGGGTGCGGCTTATATAGAACTTTTATAGGAAAAGGGAGCGCAGACAATTCTTTAAAAAAAGTCAGTAATGTACTTTTATACCAATCATATTCAAATAACGGTTGGCCAAAGAAACCAATAACTTTCGCTTCCTTAGAGTTAATTTTTGACAAAAAACGATCTTCGTCTTGAAGAACCGTAACACTATTATACTTTTCGTCCTGTAGAGAGCCTGTAATTATAACCTTACAATTGGGAAGCTTATTTAGCGTCTCTGTCCTAGCAAATAAATCTAGTACAAAAATAGTGTCCGCCGCAAATCCTAACGACATGTTCAAATCGCCCCAATAGCTCTGGATAGAAAATGTAGATATTCGATTACTCGTATTTATGTCGCTAGACACATATTGTAACGCAATTTCATCTACACCATAATCAATTGAACTGGAGATTCCTGTCAAAAGTAATTCTGGGTTAAACTTAACCAACAGCAAAGATATAGCTCTGAAAGCATCGGCGTTTGATTGAATTAATTCAATACTTAATTGAAAAATATCATAGTGAAAGAACTTTTTTTTAATAATCGAATATGCAGGTTCCTGCGCAGCTATCTTTATTATAAAATTTCCGCTAGTTAAAAAACTAGGTAAAACTTGACAAAGATCATTAGCACTTGCAGCATCACGTGAAGTTACAAAGAGTTTTTTATTAAGAATTTTTCTATTTTGCATATATCAACATAATTAATACTCGCACTTTTATAAAGATCAATAAATTTATTTATCTCATCTTTATATTTAAAGACATCAATTGAGTTTAGAGTAGACAATATTAATAATGACCTAATCGATATTATTTTAATCATCGAGTATAACTCACCAGCATCAATATTTATACTATAGCTTTCTTTATAACCTTTGATTAGTGGAATATAAATTTCTCTTCCACTAGGATCTGCGAGTACGAACCTCTGAATCAAAAAAGCCAAATCATAAATTGGATTCATCCACGACGTTGTTGCGTCTTCAAAATCTATTAAAAACGGCCTCAAGTTATTTTCAGTGAAAATAACATTACCCATATTAAGATCTCCATGAATCATTTGGGCATTTTTATTTATTAAATTATATTCTTTTTTAGAAAAATTTTTTATTAACCAAGTAGCCTCTTCAGGTAACGAAGAAACTTTATATTTTTTTATATTTTCAAATTGATGGATTAACAAGTTATTTTTTTTATTTCCATCTATAAAAACATCATCTGTCCTCGGATACTTGCACATCATCTTATGCATATTTCCAACTTCTTTACCAATAAAATAAATTTCATTTTCATTTCTAAAAATAAAATTATGCTTAAGATAAGGATATATGTAAATCCAACAATTAATTTCTTCTACTTCTTTAGGGTAACCATTTTTTATTTGTCCAACGCTCACTCCACTATTAAGAAGCCATGCAGATATATCCTCTGCCATAAATTGAACTTTATTATCTTTTTTTGACACAATTTTAATAAAATAATCACTCTCACCTTGATATTTATAATACCCTGTAACTTCTGATCGAGGCTCAACTAATTTTTTTTTAACTTTTATAGAATCATTTAGATCAATGTGTTTACTTAATACACTTAGTTGAAAATTGGTCAACTCATCCCACGTAGTGCCTTCAGGCACAATAGATGAGTGAGCAGGCTTTTTTATATTCAACACTGGATATCAGAAAAATGTATTGGCTGACCAGCAATAATATCTTGGTTAGCTTTCTTGTTCGCAACAAATTCAATATCTTCTACTGGAATACCGACCACTGGGAATGCGTATCCAACCTTATCTTTTGTTAGTAAATCACCCTTCCTAATATCTATCTTGGCTATCATTCCCATTCTGGAAATATATTTCGGCCTTGATCTATCAAGTCGCCTTAGGCCGTTCCCTAAGCCTTTTGCAATGTTTTCAATTTTCATTTGAACTGTAATAGCGTTACTTATATTCAGTGCATGGGCTCGATCCTGCTCATCTTCAAGATTATCTGGACATACTCCCTTTTCCACAACACATGCTCCGAGAGCTGCAGCAGCATAGAGCATTTCTTCTCCTATATGATGGTCAGATAAGCCATAAGGGAGCCCGAAAGAGCTTCCAAGCTTCTGCATTAGCTTTAAATTTTGCTCGCTTACAGGGGCTGGTGGCGCTAGTGGACTATGCTGGATAATTATATCTTTCTTACCTGCGTCATTAAACCAGTTAACCGCTCTTGATATTTCTTCTAATGAGCTGTGACCCGTATCTAGCAATATTGTCTTATCAGTTTTTGCAACATAATCTATTAGCGGCTTATGTGTAATATTTGAGGAAGCTATTTTTATTGCAATAACACCGTGATCTATTGCGAAGTCTACTCCTTCATTATCATACACAGAAACAACAAGCTCACAGCCCACTGCCTTAACTCTCGTAAATATTTTTTCATAGTCACCAAGAGCGACAACCTTTCTTTCAATAATTTCCCTGTAACTTTCGTGTACCATCTGCCCCTTAGTTGAGCTGTAATAACTTTCTTTTAGATCAGTCTTAAGGCAAATATCAGCGTTATGGAGTATCTCAGCTTTTAAAACAGGGATTTTTGCCTCTGATAGTTGGTCAACCATCCTTAAAGCCAAAGCAATATCATCATTAAAGAATGTTCCGATATCTGGAAGAAACAGTACACCGCGATCCTTAATAATGCTGTGGATATTATTCATTTATTAAGCCCAAAATATGTTGTGAAAACTTCTCGTAGCTCAGATTTTCGCCACTGTTATCTGAAAACGTTTCATAAATTTTTAAGAACATTTTCGCCCTTTTCATAGTCAAAGAATCTAGCGTAAGCTGCGCATGATTAAAATCTTCACTTGTGTCTATATCAATGGAATCGGCTTGAGACATGAGAAATGCGAAACAAGCATCTTTTAAAAAAAATGTCTCTTGCCTAACAATTGATTTAACGTCAGAAATATAGATCGCCCCATTCAACCTGTAGTATGGAGGTAAATCTTGGCTTCTAACGTTCTCAATATCTTTATTTAGAAAAAAAGATAGCGAATTATCTTCAGGTAGCACATTGGACCACAGTGGATGATGCTCAGCTAAACAGACACTTACCACAGAATCAGCTTTTTCAGAATCAATTAACTCCCTACATGCATTATTGATATGATCACATGAACGTAACGGAGATGTTGGTTGCAGCAACATAACATAATCATAGTTCTCTCCAACGTCAGCTAGCTCTTCCAAAACATGTAGGATTACTTTAATTGTTGTCGTTTCATCTCCAGACAATGAAATCGGACGGTAGAAAGGAACATCCGCACCCAATTTCTTCGCCACGGCTGCAATCTGATGGCACTCTGTGCTGACCACAACCCTGTCTACATAATCACTTGATAAGGCAGCCTCTATAGTCCATCCGATCAATGGTTTTCCTGCCAACTCCAAGATATTTTTGCCTGGAAGCCTCTTGCTGCCTCCGCGTGCAGGAATAACGGCTAATATTCTTTTTCCATCAATCATGAAAATATCGCTCAACGTCAATCTGTGCTTTATTAAACTGGTCTATTTGGCCGATATCTAACCAATATTCATGTACTGGAAACATATTTACACTAGAAGTTTCCTGGATTATTTGATTAAGGAGATCAGGCATGTCTAAAACAGTAGAAGCTGGAATCTTAGATACAACTTCTGTATTTAAGACATAAATCCCTGCATTGATGAAAAATTTATAGACCGGTTTTTCTACTATCGACATTACTCGGTCCTTATTAGCTGTAACAACACCGTATGGCACAGAATAGTCATGCTCCCGCACACACATAGTTGCACTAGCTTTTTTTTCATTATGAAAATCTAACAATTGATTAACATCAACTTTAGTTAAAATATCACCATTCATCATTATTATAGGAGCGGAAGATTTAAATTTGGGTAATAAGCTCAACGCACCAGCTGTTCCAAGTGGAGTTTCTTCGCTGACATAAGTTATAGACACTCCCCATCGCGATCCATCACCAAAATAAGACTTAATTAAATCGGCTTTATAATGGGTCGAGAAATAGAAATTATGAAACCCTGAATTAATAAAACCTTCCAATATTATCTCTAAAATTGGTTTTGTACCTACCTTTAACAATGGTTTAGGTGTTTTATCAGTTAATGGCCGCAATCTAGTTCCAAAACCTCCAGCCATTAAAAATATTGGGTTATCAAAACGTTCGCCTGCAACAAGATCCTTCAGAGTGTGAACGTCAGAAACGACCATGTTCTCATCGACTATTGGGATTTGCATTATCCCGTTTTCTTTCATAATCGACAGAATTAACGTCTTACTATCAGTTTTTTTAGCACTAATAGGATTCTTATTCATGAACTCTGATACACATGAGTCCATATTTAAGAGCGCCAATAGCGCCCTTCTTATATCCCCGTCAGTAACAGTACCAATGAGTTCATTCGATTCTCCAACAATTAATACAATTTTTAATTTACTTATATTAAGCTTTTCTATTATTTTTTTCATTGAGTCGGATGGTTTTGCTGTTTTGTCAAACAAGTTATTCATAAAAATCACCTGGTAATATAATTTTAATACTATCAACCTGTGCCTTCAACGAAACTTTAATACTACTGAGGACTTTAATAAAACTTTTCCTAAAATTTTTATCTAGTAATTGTATGTTAGATCCATTGAGGATCCGATTAGCTTTAGTTCCAGATGACTTAAGTTTATTATTCACTTAACTATGTCTAAAAATTTCAAATCAATTAAAAGTTTAAGTCCATTAGTCAGTTGCTTCCTACTACCAAATTCGATCGTCCAGGATCTCACTAAGTCTTCCTGCCGTTCGAGCATTATTGGGATTTGGAAGTTAATGAACTTTTCCGACGATACCCTTCCTTTGAGCCATGCTCTTATCGTCTTAAAAGAATAATTATTCCAACCTTTCTCCCACCCTCTGCTTTCTCCTTCCCCAGTGTATTTTCGATGAGTAATCTGTGTGTCTACATCCATTTCATTGAATTGAGAAAATACAACAATTCTTGCTCCTGGTTTTGCTGCTTTCAATATACAATCAAACATATCAACCGCATCTTTCTCATCAAATATCCCTAGAACCCCAAAACAAACTATTAAATCAAATTTATTATCAAAAGTTTTAGGTAGCTCCAACGCACTCCCACTGACCCAGTTACAATTTGAAACTTTGTTATTCGCAATAGCCAGCAATTCTTTAGAGATATCAACGCCCGTATAGTCCCAGTGGGGGTATACACTTTTTAAGAAACCAATTAAAGCTCCAGTTGCGCACCCAACGTCTAGGACTTTTAGATTACCTGAGCGGCCTTTAGTAGACGAAATAATTTTCGCTAACTGCCTAAAACTTTCTTTGACATCTGAATGATGGTCTTGAGATATGTAGGTATCAAAATTTTTATAATCTGCCACTTAAACCTCTCTTACTTTATATGAGGAGTGCCTTAACAGCCAATGGCCATCCCTTTTTTTCCATAGATGAGGTGAACGAAAATCATCTACGACATTATAAAAATCTTTTTTTGAAATCTTTATATAGTTACAGAACTGCTCTAGATATTTTTCAGGAAATTCACCATCAAACTTTTTAACCAGATGCACCGCTTCATCTCTTGTAATTTTTCCGTTTCTCACTTCTTGGGCTGAGTCGTATGTAGCTCTGCCAATACCAAATTTTATATATGTCATATAAAAATGGAACGGCACTATTTTATCATCTATCTCTGTATATCTAGAATATGTGCCAATAGACCTTTCAAAAGACGGCATGAATCCAGTATTGTCTACCGCATAATAATAACATTCTTGAGGATCCCATTTCTCAAAGTAACCCAAAAAAGTAACCTTTGTTTCAGATGCAATAATCTCATTTTTAGTGGGGGGAATATAAGCTGAAAAATCGTTCAATGTGAATTCAGTTTTTTTAATTATTTCATCAACTCTAACACCACCCAAAATCATATCCAGTGGATTATCCATCGTGAAATAATCAAGTTTCATAAACGGATCTTTATTATCTTCTAAAGGGTTTCCATATTCAGCCTGGTTTTCTCCATAAACGATCAACTTAATTCCTAGCTTTTTAGCCATTTTGGGCCCTATAACTTTTTGACCGTGCACAAAAGGTTGGAATGGATGCCCTAAGTTTTTAAAAGCAAGTTTAGTCAAATAACTATGTAATTTGCCGTTTGGCGTATATAAAAAACTGTCAATTCCACCAATTCTGGTCAGGTTATTAAAGTTTTCCCAACCTGCTTTTGTAAACATATTGGGTGCCCATGTTATGGCAAGAGGATTCATCTTGTATTTATACTTTAAAATATGGGCGGCAAATGCACTATCCTTACCGCCACTACTTGGGACTAGTACATCATAACTTCCATCAGTACTTCTGTAGGGTTCTAAAAGCTCAAATAATTTTTTTTCCCTGGCCTTCCAGTCTATATCTTTTTTATTGACCGTAAAGTTACACGCAGAGCAAACACCATGCTGGTCAAAATCAATGGTCTTTTTATCCTTATTCAAATTCTTCATTTCAACAGATGAATTTGGTCGCTGATTCGATATAGTACATTTTTTACAAAATTTCACCTCAGATGGCAAACCATAGTAGGCTTCTAATGTCTCACTCACTCTTACACCTCAAGGAACTTATTACAATCAATTCTTGATAACTCATATTTTTTCGGTAGGCAGTCTTGAAAGCTATTATCAAATATACAGGCGTCATTTACGTTCAAACTTTCTAACACTTTTAATGTTTCAGCGTTATATGAACTCTGATGACCATATGGATAACAAAAACTCCTGTAATTCTGTTTTACTATACCTTCAATAAAATAAAACGAATCAGCAATTTCTTGATACTGTTCCTGGTAGGAAAGTCGTGACAACACCCGATGACTAACAGTGTGGGAACCAACAATATTTCCAGTATCAACCAATGTTTTTATATCACGTTTTGACACATAAAAGTTCTGATATAGTTCTAGTTCATTGAAATATTTAGACATGAGGTCATCTAATATTATCTGCCTAAATTCATAGTTTAAATAATAATTCAATAACCTTTTAACCTGCCGTTCATCATCTAAATAGTGATCTTCAATATAGATTTCTTTATCAAACTCATCAATTAAAGCTTCATCTAACATACCAAAACTAATTTTCTTAACCACATCATCTAATATATCTGTAGCACCATACTTGCCTATTAAATGGTGAACCCTATGAACGTCTAAAAGTCTCTTTGCATTATAAACACCAGTAGAAACATAAAATAATCCCCATAAATTTCGTTTTAGCAACTCTGGTAGGACAAAGTTTATATGGTCTTTAAAACCATCATCAAAGGTTAGTACTACTCCTTGTGGATTCCGTCCATATTTTATTGCTTCTTTATACTCATCTTTTGAAACAAAACCATAGTTAATTTCAAAAAAATCTAACTGTCTTTTAAAAGTTTCTATATCTAAATATTTAAAATGTGGATAGATATTATTTTTTTTACGAACGTAGTGGTACATTACGTTAACCATCAAAGATCCCATTTCCCTTCATAAAAGTTTGTTGTATTAGTGGGTACTGTTCAATTTTTTTATTTTTTTTAACAAGATAATTGGTAACAGCACCATTATTAAAATTTTCATACAACTTTAAAGTTCGTTCATTTGTGGCATCAATTACCTTATACGTATGCCCAAAAATTTTCGTTACTGCAGGAATTATTTTAATCCTTTCAAAATTTAACACCAAACTGATAAAATCTTTTGTCATTAACTTTATCAAGCGTGTCCCAATTTGGTGTGGGTTATCAAAGGGCAAGATATTCGCTCTGGATTGATGAATTATTCTACCGGTATCAATTCCCTCATCCATGTACATAAACGTGTAACCTTCAAAATGAAATTCGTTATTTACAAGACAATGAAAATTCGTACCAGCACCAAAATAATAGGGTGATAAGCCTAGATGTACATTAATTATTTTTTTCTCAAAACGCTTTATCAACTGAGATCGAATAATGCTACAACCATAGGTTATGATGAGATCAGGGGCCAAATCAATGATTTTTTCTACATTTTTTTGGTTGTTAATTTCACCTTTTTTAAGGAATTCAGAACTACTGTTATCATCACAAACTTCAATAACATCCGAAAAAAAATCATACTCCGTATTATGCCTAGCAGTAAAGTGTTGCGCTGCATTATCTGTTAGTGTGGATTCTTCTATGGCCCTATCTATACACGAAAACTCGTCTTCTGAATCGACAAAAGTTTTAATAACATTAATTCCATCACATTGAGAAAACATTATTTTAAAATAATTATGCCGTATTTGGTTGCCTGTAATAATTATTATATTGATCATTTAACTTGATTCCACAACATCAACAAAATTTTTAATCAATTTAATACCACTAATTGAACTCTTTTCTGGATGAAATTGAAAACCATAAATACTATCTTTTTGGATAGATGAACAAAAATCAACACCTGAATAGAAAGTTTTAGAAGTTATTATTCCTTCTTCTACTGGTTCACAGAAAAATGAATGTACAAAGTAAAAATCATCCTTATCTTCAATATCTTTAAATAATGTATCTCTCCAGTCAACGGAATGCCTCGATACAGAATTCCAACCAATATGTGGGAGTTTTTCAATGCCATCATGTGGAATCCTAGCTACTTTACCTTTGATTACACCAAGGCCTTTTGTGTAACCAAATTCATCACTACTTTCAAAAAGCAACTGCATACCGAGACATATACCAAGAAGTGGTTTTCTCTTGGCGATGTATTTGGTTAATATCTGCGGAAGGTCTCTTTTATGTAATTCTTCCATAGCCTTCTTATAGGCCCCAACACCTGGTAAAATTAATCCATCAGCATTTAGTATCTCTGCATGATTATCACTTAAAATAATATCAACACCATCAAACTTAGCCAATACATTAAAGATACTTTGCACATTACCAATTCCATAATCTAAAATAACAATTCTCATCTTCTGACCTCAAGATTTTGTGCGTGCATGTTATTTTTTATATTTTCCACTGTTTCAATACGGTAATGGAGTAAAGACGCTACAGCTACTGCATTACACTTCACACGTTTACACAAATCAACAACATCAGCACTGCTGCCAGCGCCACCAGATATGATAACAGGGACATTTACAGCATTTGAAATTGAACTCGACAGCCCAATATCAAACCCTTTTCTTCTTCCGTCGTTATCTATTGATGTAACCATTATTTCACCAACACCAGCCCTTTCTAACTCTACAGCCCAAACAATCGCATCTTTATGAGTGCGGTGCTTTGCGTTGTCAACAAAAGCTTCCCAACTATATCTATGCTTTCTAGCGACCACGGAACCAACTATAGCCTGAGACCCGAACCTTTCTACAGCTTCAGCTATAAAATCAACATTCTTTACCGCCTGAGTATTAATAGCAACTTTATCAGCACCTGCGCTCAGAGCATCTTCAATATCCTGAATACTTTTAATCCCCCCCCCAATAGTAATCGGAATAAAAGTCTCTTTTGTCGCGTTCCTTAGTATATTAATTAAGGAGTTTCTATCATACAAAGAAGCTACTGCGTCTAGTATAATTACCTCGTCTACTCCCTGATCATAGTAGTCTTTAAGCATCACGCTAGGTATTCCTACGTTCCTTAAGCCCTCTAGACACTTGCCTTTTACAACATGTTCGTTATTTATATCTACTCGAGCGATCAACCTAATCTTAGACATTGATAGTTTCTTTTATTTAGTTATAGTTTTTATACAGGGTTAATTTAGTCAAAAATATTTTTAACTTTAGATGTCTACACAACACATTAAGTAGAAGCGGTTAAATATTTTTGTATAAATAACTTTCAAGACTATTTTTAATATTTTTGTCAATTACATTTTTAAATTTTTCTTTATCAATAACTTCAATATTTTCGATAGGAATTTTATCTTCATACACTACGTTAAATCTGTAACCGCGAATTTTTTCAAACAAATAGACAAGATTTTTTATATTTATAAAATCATTACCGATTATGTTGAAAATACCATTATTTTTTTCTCTTAGAGAAGATATTATAATCGAACTGAGGTCATCTATATGAATATAATATCGCTTGAGTGATCCATCATTATTGAAAAACAGATTTATTTCATTTTCATTATATGTTCGCATTATATAAGCCAAGATTCCCTTCTTTTGGCCACCCCCGTAGAGATTACATACTCTCAAAATTGAATAATCCATAAGACTATTTTTAATTTGATATTCTGTAAAATATTTTATAGTTCCATATACACTTTCTGGATTAACAATACTGTCTTCTTTAGCAATCTTCAACGAACCATACACTGATACTGTTGATATGTGGATTAGGTAACTCCCAGTATTCTTTACAGCCTCAATAATATTTTGAGTCCCTATAGTATTAAGGTCAAGACAATGACTTATAGGATTAGTGATCTGACCTATACAATTAATTACAATATTATATTTAGACATCACTAATTCTAAATTTTCATAATTTAAAACGTCTACTGCATATGCTTTAAATGCATTATTATTATTATTCATACAGCTACGGCTTAGTGCACCTACTTCATATCCCTCGAAGACTAAATGCTTTACTAAAGCTCGACCAAGCAATCCACTTGCACCTAAAACTAGAACCTTATTCATAAAATCGCTTTTGAATTATTCCATCTAATTGGACAGTTTTCAATATCCCAACAATTCGCTTTGCAGATTGCCCATCACCATATGGATTAGGGATTCCCTTAATGCGCTTCTTATATTCCTTATCGTATAACGCTTTTTTTATTCCTTCTTTTATCTCCTTATAACTGTAATCGACATCTATTACGTTATTAGCTCTTTCTCTATCTTGTTGCCTCGTACCTATATTCACCGCAGGTATACCAAATGTAGAAGACTCATGTATCCCAGAACTAGAGTTTCCAACGATAGCAGATATATGTCTATAAATGTTTACAAACTCATCTGTTGACAAACTGGGATACCAAGTTAAGCCCGACCCTTTAATCTCATCAATAATCTCTGATGAGCCCGCGTCATTGTTAGGTAACGCGATGAGTGCCTGGACACCCAAGTCTTTTACAGCACTAATTAAGTTTGACATTTGACGCTTTGAGTCACCACTTTCTGTTGTAACAGGGTGTTGAATTATCAAAATAACAGGCTGTGAAAAATCCACATTGAACTTCTTTTCTATTATTTTTATATCCAACTCTGGCGTTTGCAGCATTGTGTCAATTGACGGGCAACCAACATTGTAAATATACTCAGGATTTTCTCCGAGCCTGACAAGCCTATTTTTAGCACCTTCTGTTGCAGGAAAATGGATGTGAGAGAATTTACTCATGGCATGCCTGATACTTTCATCAATAGTACCAGTTACTTCACCACCTTGAATATGAGCAACTGGGATATTCATATGAGCCGCAGCAATTGTAGTCGCCAGATTAGCGCCAATATCAAATCCAGTTAGGACTAGGTCCGGCTGAAAATATTCTATCTCGTCAACTATTCCAGACAAAACTTTTGCCAAAGCCTTAACCATTGATGAATTGGTGTTTCTTTCGCCTTGGTTGAACATAGGTATTTCTGAATTAACTTGAAAACCATCTTCCAATATATAATCAAGATCCTTACCATGCATGTCTAATAAGCAAGCGCCTGTCACAACAAAATATACTTCAAAAAAAGAATCTTTATACAATTCTTTTAATATCGGTCTCATTCGACTATAGTCAGCCCGCCTTTCAACCAAAGTTAATATTTTCATTCTATCTTTTTCACATTTTATTATCGAGATATTTATTGACTTCTTTATGTTTGAATTCTGGAACTAATTTTATAAAAGATTCTAATATATTAATTTTTGACCAACATAAGCTTCTTTTCATTTCTTTTATTTGATTTTCGAAATCAGCCAATAATTCTTCATCAAAAGAAGGTTCATTTTTTATTACACCTATGTTGGCATACTCTGCCATATCAAGGCCCTCAATCTGAGTATAAAATTCCTCAACATATTTTTCACCAGTCGTATCGCTAGAAGAAAATAAACATGGCCAGATACCCTGGCTTGGGAGAGTCTTCATTAGCACTCTTGCTTCCTCCTCATTCTTACACATGTAGGGTTCATAACCTTTATCTATTAAAAATTTGGTTGCAATATCCGCAAATGATACAAGGTGTAATTTGTCACTTAACTTTGGAAAGAAAATATCCCTATTTTTACCAAAAATACAAGACATCAAACAAAGCTCACCACTTTCTTTTTCCGTAATAAAATACCGTTTGATATCATTTGGAGCAACAATCGGTTGTTTCTTTTCAATTCTTTTATTAAAACCGTGTAATAGTGAACCATCAGAGAATGCAACGTTAGCAAATCGAGCAGTTGATATTTCTATTTCTAATGATCGTCGCATTAAAAATATTTCCATAATTTTCTTACTAGCCCCCATCATGTTTATCGGATTAGTAGCTTTATCTGTACTGACGCAAAAATACTTTTTAGTCTTATTAATTATTGACTGTTTAATTGTTTTATCAGTGTTAAATATATTGACATCAATCATCCGCATTAATGTGAATCTATCTTTTTCACTTCTAACATGCTTCAACGCAGATAGATTTAAAACGTAGTCAAAACAACCATCACTTTCGATTAAAGCGTCATACTCAGTACTACCTATATCTATTGAAAAAGTTTTAAAATCACCTTTTATGTAGCCCAAACTACTTCGTAGGTCTCTGACTAGTTCAACCATATTGTTTTCACTAATGTCTACGACATGCAATTTTAGAGGTTGACGTTTGAAAATCTCTTTGACTACGGCTTGGCCAATTGACCCAGCGCCACCCAAAACTAAGAATGAGGATTTCGACACTTTATCTAATAATTCGCTTTTATGACTCTCTATATCTTGATAAAATAATTCTTGTTTACGTCCAATCATTTTCAACAAATTACTCATTTAAATCGCCCCAAGACAAATGCTCATCTAATTCGATGTCTTTATTACATGTTCTTCCTAAAATACCAGCAAAGGCTGAAGCACTAATTCCACCTGTACCCGGCCTCTTAACCCAGACATTTTCTTTAGTTAGTTCATCTCCTTTTCTAATAGGCTTTATCGACACCACTGTGGCGAAAGCGAAATCTATAGTTACCTTCTCTTCTTTTGTAGCTTCTTTTTTTCCACCTCTCATTTTAGAAAGCTCGATACTTCCACTGATTAACTCACTTAATGCTTTTGGATCCATTGAGTTAACGATGTCGGGGCCTTCCCTATTCATTGAGTCAGTAAAATGCCGTTCAAGTAAGGAGGCTCCCAGAGCGACAGCTCCAAAGCATGCTAAGTTAGATACAGTGTGATCTGACAATCCAATTACCGAGTCTGGAAACTCTTTTTGTAACTCCTGCATCGCTCCAAATCGAACAAGATGAGATGGAGTTGGATATAAGTTAGTTGTGTGCAGCAGAGCATATTGAATATTATATGCTTCTAGAATATCAACAGTTTTCCTTACGGAAGCGATGTCATTCATTCCCGTACTTACAATCATAGGCTTTCCAAATGCAGCTATATGCTCTATCAAAGGGTAATTATTGCACTCTCCCGAACCTATCTTATACGCGCAGACATTCATCCGTTCTAATCTGTCTGCAGCGGCTCGTGAAAAAGGTGTTGAAATAAATATCATTCCCTTAGACTCAATATAATTTTTTAATTTAATCTCTTCCTGTTCATTTAAAGCACAACGTTCCATAATTTCATAGATCGACACATCGGCATTCACAGGTATGACGTCCCGGGCCTTCCGACTCATCTCATCCTCAACAACATGAGTTTGGTGTTTAATCATTTCAGCACCAGATTGATGGGCTGCGTCGACCATTCTAAACGCGGTTTCTAATGATCCATTGTGGTTAATTCCAATTTCTACGATTACAAGAGGGTTGTAACTATTGCCAATCATTCTGTCAGCAATACAAATCGAGGGGGAGATATTATTTTTTTTCATATGAAGGGGTTTAGCGTTAATTAGTTTTGTAGTATTTTTCTAAAAAAACATTTGAATATTAATAATATATACTTTTATAGGAATATTTTTTGCGATGGGCTTCATCTTGAAAAAAATCACGGTATATTTTTTCATTATTCATTATAGTTTTTGGAGGCCTTTTTGCTGGCGTTGGGTACTGTATAGTTCTAATGGGATTGACTTTACAATCAACTTTTTCAATTTTAAATATTTCTTTAGTAAAGGTATACCAACTCATCTCAGCCTCACTTGAGTAGTGATATACTTGAGTCTCTCTGACAGATTTTCTAAATGATGTTTTCGCTATCATCCTCAGTATTAGACTAGCTAAGTCAGTCGCGTAGGTTGGTGAGCCAATTTGATCACTCACAACACCCAATTCTTCCCGCTCCCTGCCAAGTCGAAGTATGGTATCGACAAAGTTATTGCCATACTCTGAATATAACCAGCTTGTTCGAATAATAACTCCATTAGTGGGCATCCGTTTTTTTAGCGCTAGCTCTCCCGAGAGTTTTGTCTTGCCATAAATATTAATTGGGTTAGTTACGTCTGTCTCTAGATATGGTTCATCACTTTCGCCATCAAATACATAATCAGTTGAGATATGAATCAACTTAGCTTTCTGAGTTTCAGCGACACTTGCTAATTGATAGACTGCAAGGTGATTAACTTGGTTTGCTAACTCTTCCTCACTCTCTGCTTTATCAACTTGAGTATAAGCTGCGCAGTTGATAAAGATATCAAAAGCATCATTGTTACTGAAATATTGTTGAATAAGTTTATTATTACTAAGATCTAACTCTTCTCTTCCCACAAATATGAAGTCATGATTTACTACTTTCACATTGGCGTGAACTAGTTTTTTAATTGATTTCCCTAACTGACTATTTTTTCCGATTACGAGTATTCTCATGGCTAGTAACTACTCAAAAAAATCGCTAGCACTTGCTAACGATGGATGAATTTTATCCTTATCTGACAGGATTAATGAGCTTAGAGGCAGTTGCCAGTCAATTTTTAATTTTTTATCATTAAATATTACTCCCCGGTCATGTTTGGGGGCGTAATAGTTATCAACTTTATAAGAAAAAATAGCAGTATCACTCAAAACGACAAACCCATGGGCAAAGCCTTTAGGAACAAACAATTGTTTTTTGTTCTCTGCTGTTAACTCAACCGACACATGCTGGCCAAACGTAGACTTGGACTTTCTCATATCAACAACTACATCTAGTACACGGCCTTCAATCACCCTTACCAGCTTAGCCTGAGAGTACGGAGACAACTGGTAGTGGAGTCCACGTAATACCCCCTTAGCAGACTTTGACTCATTGTCCTGTATGAAATTCACTTTGTATCCTATAGCATCTTCAAATAAATCTTGCCTAAACGTTTCCACAAAATAACCTCGGTCATCTCCATGTAATTGAGGCTCAATGAGCACGACATCAGGAATAGACTGAGGGGTAAACTTCAATTTAACTCCTTGGCACGCTTGAGCAAGTATTGGCCATATTGGTTCTTAATCAATGGCTGGGCAAGCTCTATGAGTTGGTCTTTACTTATATAACCTCGCTCAAAAGCGATCTCTTCTATACAAGCCACTTTCAAGCCTTGCCTTCTCTCTATGGTTTCAATAAAAGTGGAAGCCTGTAATAAACTCTCATGGGTGCCGGTATCCAACCAAGCGTAACCTCTTCCCATCAGCTGCACTGTTAGACGTTTTTCATTCAAGTACATTTGGTTGACCGAGGTAATTTCCAACTCTCCTCTAAAAGAGGGGATAACCTGGGTAGCTTTGTTAACCACATCATTAGGATAAAAATAGAGCCCAGTTACTGCATAATTACTCTTGGGGAATTCAGGCTTCTCTTCCAGACTTAGAGCTTTTCCTTTTTTATCAAAGTCTACCACCCCATAACGCTCGGGGTCATTAACACGGTAGCCAAACACAGTTGCAGTATTTTTAATTTTTGCATCTGAAACAGCGATAGTCATCATTGAACTTAAACCGTGTCCATAGTAAATATTATCACCCAAAATCAAACAAACATCATCAGTACCAATAAAATCCTTTCCCAATAAAAATGCCTGCGCCAATCCATCTGGCGAGTCCTGCATTATATATCTAAAGCTCATCCCAATATTTTGACCGTTACCAAGAAGCTGCTCAAATCTAGGTAGATCTTCAGGAGTAGAAATAATCAACACTTCTTGAATACCAGCTAGCATGAGCACAGACAGTGGATAATAGATCATCGGCTTATCGTAAACTGGCATGAGTTGTTTAGAAACCGCTTTAGTCAACGGATAAAGACGTGTTCCTGACCCACCAGAAAGAATTATTCCCTTCACTCTTTTATTCCTCCTAGCACTTCACACTGGTAACTACCATCTCTTACCCTGTCATACCATGCACTGTTCTTCAAATACCACAAAACTGTTTTTTTAATACCAGAAAGAAATGTCTCTTCTGGAGTCCAGTCTAACTTTTCTGTTATTTTAGTTGCATCTATTGCATATCTCACATCGTGGCCAGCTCTATCTTCCACATAGATAATGAGTTCTTCATACCGTTTAATGCCTTTAATCATACTCGGCACTAACTCATCCAAGATATTACATATGATTTTAACCACTTCAATATTTTGAAGCTCGTTACCACCACCAACATTATATGTTTCGCTTATCTCTCCATTCAGTGCAACATTGAGAAGGGCCTTAGCATGATCATCTACATATAGCCAATCACGTATCTGTTTGCCGTTACCATAAATAGGTAGTTGTTTACCTTCTAACACATTTAGGATGATAAGAGGAATCAGTTTTTCAGGGAACTGATATGGTCCGTAGTTATTAGAGCAGTTTGTAATCAATGTTGGTAGATTGAAAGTCCGCTGCCATGCTCGCACTAAATGATCCGAGCTAGCCTTTGAAGCAGAGTATGGGGAGCTAGGCGCGTAAGAAGTGCTTTCTGTAAACAAGCCACTTGCTCCGTCTAGATCGCCATAAACCTCATCAGTTGAGACATGATGAAATCTAAAATTATCTTTCTTGCCTCCATCTAGATTGGACCAATAAGATCTCGCCTCTTCTAATAGTACGTAAGTACCAACAATGTTGGTTTGAATAAATTCACCAGGGCCATCAATAGATCTATCCACATGAGATTCAGCAGCCAGATGCATAACGATGTCTGGTTCATACTTATTAAACACCCGCTTGATTTCATTTGCACTACAAATGTCCACTTGTTCGAACGTATACCTTGCATCACTTTCAACTGAAACTAATGATTCTAAATTTCCTGCATAGGTTAACTTATCAACATTAACAACCCTATGATTGGTGTTATTGATAATATGACGAATAACTGACGAGCCAATAAAGCCAGCACCACCAGTAATAAGTAAATTCTTATTGGCTCTCATTTTTCAGACCATATTTCTTTCATCACTTGAGTCACATCTAGTTTAGATGAGTTAAGAGGTCGGGGTTTCTCTAAATTTTGTTGTTTCATATCAATTTCAATCGTCCGAACAATGTTTTTCAATCATTAATTATAAAACTCAAGAACCTATTTATAAAAAAGGACTTATATTATGTCGATTTTACTAAACGAGATATCATAATAGATCAATAAAGATCAGTCTGCTTTTAATACTTGTAGCTGTCAGATTTAAAGGGTCCATCAAATGGCACATTAATGTAGCCCGCTTGAGTAGTGGTGAGCTTGGTCATTACCCCACCAAAACCTGCCACCATGTCTGCTGCTACTTCTTCGTCTAGCTTCTTTGGTAATATTCTT
>Ga0075446_10000077_pt1 | contig 35780 bp, 33 predicted proteins | sample CoawatmetaG05DNA_FD_71590 | JGI IMG/M metagenome (GOLD analysis project Ga0075446, IMG submission 71590) | Marine microbial communities from the West Antarctic Peninsula - Coastal water metaG058-DNA | ecosystem: Environmental > Aquatic > Marine > Coastal | place: Atlantic Ocean: West Antarctic... | reverse complement strand
CATCGACAAACAATACACTGGTAAAGAGTATTGCGAAGCAAAAGGAATAGATACCTATTACAATGCTAGAGATCATCGATTTTCTTCGACTGGACTTAGAAAACAAGTGAAATCAGTAGAGACAAAATAAGAAAGGGAATGAATATTACAGTGATAGGTTCAGGATATGTAGGATTGGTCTCAGGTACTTGTTTTGCCGAGATGGGAAACAATGTTACTTGCGTAGATATTGATCCACTGAAAATAGAAAAATTAAATAAAGGAGTGCTTCCTATTTTTGAACCTGGCCTGGAGCAAATGGTTTTAAAAAATGTAAAAAATAAAAATTTATTTTTTACAACAGAGTTAGACGAAGCGTTAACCGATTCTGAAATTGCTTTTATAGCGGTTGGAACTCCGATGGGAGCGGATGGATCAGCAGATTTACAATATGTATTAGCTGTTGCGAAGTCTATTGGGCAATCTATGCAAAAAAGATTAGTGGTTGTGGATAAATCTACAGTACCTATTGGAACTGCAGATAAAGTGAAGGCAACCATTCAAAAAGAATTAGAGATTAGAAAGTCTGACTTAGAATTCGATGTAGTTTCTAACCCCGAGTTTTTAAAAGAAGGCGCAGCGATTGATGATTTCATGAAACCTGACAGAGTAGTTATCGGGGCTGATTCAGAGGTTGCTTTTGAGTTAATGAAGCAATTGTATTCTCCATTTTTTAGAACCCATGACCGTTTTATTACCATGGATATTCGTTCTGCTGAAATGACAAAATATGCTGCCAATGCCATGTTAGCAACTAAGATTTCATTTATGAATGAAATTGCAAATATTTGTGAAAAAGTTGGTGCGGATGCAAATCAAGTGCGCATTGGTATTGGCTCGGATAAAAGGATAGGGTATAGTTTTATCTATCCTGGAGCTGGTTATGGGGGTTCTTGTTTCCCTAAAGACGTGAAAGCATTGACTAAAATAGCAAAAGAACATGGGTATGAGGCGCAGTTGATAACTGCAGTTGAAGAAGTGAATGATGCGCAAAAATTAGTCATTGCTCAAAAAATAGTCAAACGTTTTGGAGAAGATTTAACAGGTTGTTCTTTTGGTATTTGGGGATTGGCATTTAAACCAGGAACTGATGACATGCGTGAGGCTCCAGCAATTTATGTAATCAAAGAATTGGTAAAACGTGGTGCTAAAATAAATGCCTATGACCCAAAGGCGATTAATGAAGCAAAAGAGCATTACTTAAAAGGAGTTCAAAATATAACGTATGCCGATTCTAAATATGAAGTTTTAAAGAATGCAGATGCCTTAGTTCTATTAACTGAATGGAAAGAATTTCGTTCGCCAGATTTTGAGGAACTAAAAAATCAATTAAAATTTTCAATTATTTTTGACGGAAGAAACCAGTACAATACATTTAATTTAGAAGAAAAAGGATTCGAATATTATCAAATTGGAAAACAATAAAATGAAAATATTAGTTACTGGAGCAGCTGGGTTTATAGGGTTTCATTTATGTAGATCACTTTTAAGGAAAGGTCATACAGTAGTTGGTCTTGATAATATAAATGATTATTATGATGTTAATTTAAAATATGCACGTTTAAATGAATTAGGAATAGTTAGAAGCGAAGCAGAGACATTTTTAAATAAATCCATTGGAGATTTATTTAATGATTCTTTCCAATTTGTTAGAATGAATTTGGAAGATCGTGAGAACTTACCAGTTCTTTTTAATAAAAATAAATTTGATATGGTTTGCAACCTAGCAGCTCAAGCGGGTGTTCGTTATAGTATTGAAAACCCCGAATCTTATATAGATAGTAACATCGTGGGTTTTTTGAATATTTTGGAATGTTGCCGACATAATAGAATAAAACACTTATTGTATGCAAGTAGCTCAAGTGTATATGGAGAAAACAAAAAAATTCCTTTTTCAACATCTGACAATGTAGATCATCCGATTAGTTTGTATGCTGCTACGAAAAAGAGTAATGAGTTAATGTCACATACATATAGCCACTTATACAATATTCCAACAACAGGAATGCGTTTTTTTACAGTTTATGGGCCTTGGGGTAGGCCGGATATGGCTCCTATGCTATTTTCGGAAGCTATTTCAAAAGGTAAATCAATTAAGGTATTCAATAATGGCAACATGAGTAGGGATTTTACGTATATCGATGATATTGTAAATGGTATTGAAATTTTATTAAAGAATGTCCCAAAGATAAATGAAATGAAGGCTCCCTATAGAGTTTCGAATATAGGAAATGGTAACCCACAGTCTTTAGGACACTTTATTAGAGTTATTGAGAATAGTTTTGGTAAAGAAGCAAAAAAAGAATTTTTACCAATGCAAGCGGGTGATGTTCCTCGAACATGGGCAGATATTACGGAATTAGAGAACTTAGGCTATAGAAGTGAGATAGGTATAGAAAAAGGAGTAGGTGAATTTGTAAAGTGGTATCAAGAATACACCAATAATTAAAGATAGAAATGAAAAAAAACTTAATTATATTTGGGACCCGTCCAGAAGCCATTAAAATGGCACCTTTAGTAAATCAGTTTATAGCAGATAGTAGGTTTGAAACTAAAGTATGTGTTACAGGGCAGCATCGAGAAATGCTAGATCAAGTTTTAGATTTTTTTAATATTATTCCAGATTATGATCTAAGTTTAATGAAGCCAAATCAAAACCTGTATAACCTTACAGGAGAAGTGATAGTTGGATTAAAACCAATATTAGAATCCTTTAAACCAGATTATGTTTTCGTTCATGGAGATACTACAACTACTATGGCTGCTAGTATAGCAGGTTTTTATTCAGGAGCAAAAGTTTGTCATGTAGAAGCAGGATTAAGAACTAATAATATGTTGTCTCCTTTTCCTGAAGAAATGAATAGACAAGTTGCAGGCAGAATTGCGACGTATCATTTCGCACCTACTACAAAGTCACAGAATAATCTCTTAAAGGAGAATGTTTGCCAAGAGAATATTATAGTTACTGGAAATACGGTGATTGATGCTCTAATGGAAAGTTCAAATAGAGTTGAAAATTTAGATAATGAGGAGGTTCTTGAACTAAAAAAGAATGTGGATTTTAACAATAAAATTTTATTAGTAACAGGTCATAGAAGAGAAAATCATGGACAAGGTTTTATAAACATATGCGCAGCCCTAAAAGAGATAGCTGTTAAGAATCCTAATGTAGAGATAGTGTATCCTGTTCATTTAAATCCAAATGTTTTAAAACCTGTAAATGAAATTTTAGGAGGTGTTATAAATATACATTTAGTTAAACCTTTATCTTATCCATCCTTCGTATGGCTAATGAATCAGTCGTATTTAATTATTACGGATAGTGGAGGTGTTCAAGAAGAAGCACCAAGCATAGGAAAGCCTGTTTTAGTAATGAGAGATACTACAGAAAGGCCAGAAGCTGTAGAGTCAGGAACTGTTATTCTGGTGGGGACGGATAGAGACAGAATTATAAAGGAAGCACAAGAATTATTAGATAATACAGATAAATATGAATCAATGAGCTCTTTACATAATCCCTATGGAGATGGGAAGGCTTGTGAGAGAATAATTGAATTTATTTCAAATTTATAATTAATAGAATGAATAAAGTAAAAGTAGTAACCATAGGATTAGGATATATAGGTTTACCAACATCTGCATTAATTGCGAAAAACGGGATCCAAGTTCATGGAGTAGACATCAATCAAAAAATCGTAGATATCATCAATCAAGGAAAGATACATATTGTTGAACCTAGTTTAGATATTGCTGTTGAAGAAGCTGTAAGAAAAGGTTTTTTAAAGGCAGCTACAACACCTGTTGAAGCTGACACCTATTTAGTAGTAGTACCTACTCCTTTTAAAGGAAATCATGAGCCAGATATTTCCTATGTAGAAGCAGCAACTAAAAATATTATTCCATTTCTAAAAGAAGAGGATTTATATATCATAGAATCAACATCGCCTATAGGAACCACAGAAAAAATGATGAATTTAATTTATGGAGAAAGACCAGAATTAAAAGGTAAGTTAAATATTGCTTATTGCCCAGAAAGAGTATTACCAGGAAATGTAATGTATGAATTGGTTCATAATGATAGGGTGATTGGTGGAGTTGATGATAAATCAACAGAAAAAGCAATTCAATTTTACAAGCAATTTGTAAAAGGAGAATTACATTCTACAAACGCAAGAACTGCAGAAATGTGTAAGTTAACAGAGAATTCCTCTCGAGACGTACAAATTGCTTTCGCAAATGAATTATCTTTAATTTGTGATAAAGCAGATATCAATGTTTGGGAATTAATTAATTTAGCAAACAAACACCCTAGAGTAAATATTTTACAACCGGGTTGTGGAGTTGGTGGACATTGTATCGCTGTGGATCCGTATTTTATTGTATCGGATTATCCAATGGAATCAAAAATCATTGGAACAGCAAGAGAGGTTAATAATTACAAATCTTTTTGGTGTGCAGAAAAAATTCAGAATGAAAAATTAAAATTTGAGGTAACGTATGGTAGAAAACCTAGTGTAGCTTTAATGGGGCTTGCATTTAAACCAAATATTGATGATTTAAGGGAATCCCCTGCGAAATATATTGCTCAAAAAGTATTGCAAAATTCAAATAATGAAGAACATTTTATAGTTGAGCCAAATATAAATACGCATTCAGTATATAAATTAACTGATTATAAAGTGGCTATAGAGAAAGCAGATATTATTGTGTTTTTAGTAGCTCACAAGGAATTTTTGACTGTTAATATAAGTGATGAAAAGCAGGTGCTAGATTTTTGCGGAATCAAAAATAATTTTTCAAAAAAATAAAATTAGAATGTTTAAAGAAATTATTGAACTTATAAAAGCTAAATATAATTCAGAGAATTTTATTTCATTACATGAACCCGTTTTTCGCGGAAATGAGAAGAAGTATCTTTTAGAATGTATTGATTCAACATACGTGTCAAGTGTTGGCCCTTTTGTCAATAAGTTTGAGAGTTTAATGAATGAAATTACCAAAACAAAAAAAACAACTGCAGTTGTAAATGGAACGGCAGCTTTACAAGTTGCCTTAAAATTAGTTGGAGTAAAAAAAGAGGATGAAGTAATTACGCAAGCCTTAACATTTGTAGCAACTGCAAACGCAATAGCATACAACAATGCGCATCCAATTTTTTTAGATGTTGATCTTGATACAATGGGTTTGTCACCAGATGCTGTTAGTAATTTTTTAGAAGAATATGGAGAAGTAAGAGAAGATGGTTGTTACAATAAAAGTTCAGGAAGAAAAATCTCTGCATGTATGCCAATGCATACTTTTGGTTTTCCTGTTCATTTAGATGAATTGGTAAAAGTATGTGATTTGTGGAAAATACCCATCGTGGAGGATGCTGCTGAATCTCTAGGTAGTGAATATAAAGGGAAGCCAACAGGAAGCTATGGTGAGGTAGGAGTTTTTTCGTTTAACGGAAATAAAATTGTCACAGCTGGCGCCGGTGGAGCAATTACAACGAATAATATTAAAATTGGAGAAAGAGCTAAGTTTTTAACGACTACGGCGAAAGAGTCTGGTACAATTGAATTTATACACAACGAATTGGGTTATAACTTCAGGATGCCTAATATTAATGCGGCTTTGGCATGTGCACAACTAGAACAACTTCCAGTTTTTTTAGAAAATAAAAGAAGTTTAGCAAAGGATTACGAACTGTTTTTTAGAGAAAAAGGGATTAGATTTAGAACAGAAACTAATAATACAAAAGCAAACTATTGGTTAATGTGTGTTGAATTAGAAAATAAAAAGGAGTTTGATTCTTTCTTGAAATATAGCAATGATTCTAAGGTTATGACAAGACCTATTTGGGAGTTAATGTTCAAGTTACCGATGTACAATCACTGTCAAAGAGATAACCAAAAAAACGCACTATTTTTGAAAGAAAGAATAATTAATATACCAAGTGGGGTTAGATGATGAATAATTCAAAACCAAATATTATATTAATAGGAGCAGGGGGACATTGTGTATCTGTTATCGATGTAATCGAGCAAGAGAATAAATATAATATTTTAGGTGTTTTAGATTCAAAAAAGAATAAAGAAAATGTTTTAGGATACCCTATATTAGGAGGAGATGAATTAATTCCAAACTTAGTAAATGATAATAATTATTTTTTGATCACTGTAGGACAAATAAAATCATATTCCATCAGACAAAACATAGCTAACAATTTGAAAAGGTATAAAGCGAAATTAGCAATAGTAGTCTCTCCTTTAGCTTATGTTTCAAAACATGCCTCTATTCAAGATGGCTCTATAATAATGAATGGAACTATAATTAATGCTAAATCAAAAATAGGAAAGCATTGTATTATAAATACAAAAGCAAATATAGAACACGGTACAGTAATAGGAGATTTTTGTCATATTTCAACCTGTGCTGTTGTAAATGGAGATAGTGTGATTGGAAAAGGAACATTTATAGGAAGTAATGCAACCGTTTCAAATGGAATTACAATTGAAGGGAATAGTGTTATTAGTGCAGGTAAATTTATTAAATAATGAATAGAACATTAATAATAGCAGAGGCAGGTGTGAATCATAATGGAGATATTGACCTTGCGAAGAAATTAATAGATGCTGCAGTAGATGCAGGTGTTGACTTTGTTAAATTTCAAACTTTTAAAGCAAATAAAATAGTAAGTCCGAATGCTAAAAAAGCTGATTACCAGATAAAAAACACAGGTGAAGAAGTCGAATCTCAGTGGGAAATGTTGAAAAAATTAGAACTGAGCGACACTGATCATCAAGAGTTAATTTCTTATTGTCAAAAAAAGAGTATTAATTTTTTTTCTACAGCATTTGATGTTGATGGGATTTCCTATTTATCTTCGTTAGGCTTTAATCTATTTAAAATTCCTAGTGGAGAATTAACCAATTTTCCTTATTTAAAAGCAATAGCTCAAACTAAAAAACCAGTCATTTTATCTACAGGAATGGCAAACCTTGATGAGATTAGAGCAGCTATAGCCGTATTGATTACTAATGGAACAAAAAAAGAACAATTAACAGTTCTTCATTGCAATACGGAGTATCCTACACCAATGTATGATGTTAACCTAAAGGCTATGCTTACAATTAAAAAAGCATTTAATGTTAGCATAGGTTATTCAGACCATACTCTGGGTATTGAAGTGCCAATAGCTGCAGTTGCTATGGGTGCAACGGTCATAGAAAAACATTTTACTTTGGATCGAAATTTAAAAGGGCCAGATCATAAGGCGTCATTAGAACCTAAGGAACTTAAAGATATGGTTGATGCTATTCGTAATATAGAGAAGGCTATTTCTGGTAATGGTTTAAAAGAACCTTCGCTAAGTGAGAAAAAAAACATTCAGATAGCTCGTAAGAGTATTCATTTATCGAAAGATCTATCTATGGGATCAGTCATTACTGAATTAGATATAATTCCACTTCGCCCTGGTGATGGAATTTCGCCAATGAATTGGGATAAAGTAATAGGAAAGACGGTTGTTAGAGATATTAAGAAGTTTGATAAAATAATTTGGAGCGATTTATTATGAGAATAGGAGTACTAACTAGTTCAAGAGCAGATTATGGTATTTATTTACCATTACTTCAGAAGTTAAAAACTGATTCTTTTTTTGAACTAGAAATTATAGCTTTTGGGACTCATCTTTCTAAATTTCATGGTTATACTCTAACAGATATTGAAAAGGATGGATATAAAACTATTCATAAAATTTCATCTTTAATCGATGATGATAGTCAAAAAGGGATTACAATTTCTTATGGAAATACAATTATTAAGTTTTCGAATTTTTGGGACAATAATTCTTTTGATTTAGTCTTATGTTTAGGTGATCGTTTTGAAATGAGTGCAGCTGTGCAAGCTTCTATTCCATTTGGCATTAAACTAGCCCACATACATGGTGGAGAAACAACTTTAGGTGCAATTGATAATATATATAGACATCAAATCACTTTAGCTTCAAAAATTCATTTTACTTCTACAGAGGCCTATAAGTTTAGAGTAGCAGAGTTAGTTGAATCTAATAAAAGCGTTTTTGATGTTGGAGCTTTAAGTCTTTCTAATATAGAAGAATTTATACCAATTAATAAGAATAAATTTTTCTCGAGATTTAAGATAAAAGACGCACCTTATTGTTTAATAACATTTCATCCTGAAACAAATGCTTTTAGAGAAAATAATGAATATGCAATAGAGATGAGAAAAGCATTGGAATTTGCCTCAAGTAAAATCAATTTAGTCATTACAATGCCTAATGCAGATAATATGGGTAAGTTTTATAGAGAGCAATTATATCTTTTGAAGAAAACTAAGAGAGATAAAATATTGCTAATAGAGAATTTTGGGAAAGAAAACTATTTTACAGCAATGTATTATGCAGATTTTCTTTTAGGGAACACCTCAAGTGGTATTATAGAAGCAGGGTCTTTTAAAAAACATGTTATAAATGTTGGAGATAGGCAAAAGGGTAGGGCTCAAAGCAAAAATATAATAGATTCAAAATTTAAGTCAACAGAAATAATAAATGCATTTAATAATTGCTTAAAATTAAATTCTTATGAAGGGGATAATATATATTATAATTCACGCTCAGTAAAAATAATAATAAAAATATTAAAGAATTATGAGAAGCTATAAAGATCACTTACTGTTAGATTCATGTACGATTAAAGAAGCATTATTAAAGTTAAATATATTAGCTGGAGATGCTATACTTTTTATAGTTGATGGGGAAAATAGATTAATAGGCTCAATAACAGACGGAGATGTTAGAAGGGGTTTGTTAAAAGGAGTTTCTATTAATAATCCTGTAACAAAAATAACACAGCCTAACCCAAAATGCATAAAAAGGGGCGATTATGATTTTAAAAAAATCATGGACTATAGAAAAAGAAATTATCGAGTATTACCAGTTATAGATAAAAAAAACAAAATTATTAATGTAATTAATTTTCGCTTGTTAAGGTCATATTTACCAGTAGATGCTGTTATAATGGCTGGTGGCAGGGGTACTAGATTGCAGCCTTTAACTGATACGATGCCTAAGCCTTTATTAAAAGTAGGTGACAAAGCAATTATGGAACATAATTTAGATAGGTTAGCTTTATATGGTATAGATGATTATTGGTTTTCTATAAATTATTTAGGAGAACAAATTGAAACATTTTTTGGCAATGGTAAAAATAAAAACTTAGATATAAATTATGTTTGGGAAGACATACCTTTAGGCACTATTGGAGCGGTTTCTAAAATAAATAATTTTAAACATGATACAATCCTAATAACAAACTCTGATATTTTAACAAATTTAGATTATGAGGATTTTTATATAGATTTTATAGAGAAGGATGCAGATTTTTCTGTTGTGTCTATTCCTTATAAGGTAAATATACCTTACGCCGTTTTAGAAAATGAAAATGGCAATATAAAAAGCTTCAAAGAGAAACCAACATATACTTATTACTCAAATGGAGGAATCTATTTAATGAAAAAAGAGCTGCTTGATTACATTCCAAAAGATGAGTTTTTTAACGCTACTGATTTAATAGAATGCTTGATTAAAGAAAATAAAAATGTAATTTCATACCCTTTATCAGGTTACTGGCTGGATGTAGGAAAGCATGAAGATTATGAAAAAGCACAAGAAGATATAAAAAAAATTAAATTCTAATTAAAAAATGAATATACTTATTACAGTTTGTGCTAGAGGTGGTTCTAAGGGGGTGCCAAATAAAAATATTAAAGATTTAGCAGGGACTCCATTAATTTTTTACACACTTAATTTAATCTCCGAATTAAAAAAGAATAGTACTTTTAAAAATAGTGATGTAGTTTTGTCTACGGATTCATATAAAATAAAAAGAGTAGTTTCAGAGTTTAAAAATATTAGTATAGATTTAGATTATATCCGACCAGATTATTTAGCTACAGATCAATCAGGTAAATTGGGTGTTATAATTGATGTAAAAAAATACATGTCTATTAAGAACAAAAAAGTATATGATTACGTTTTAGATTTAGATGTAACCTCTCCTTTAAGAACCTTAAAAGATATATTATTAGCTTTTTCTAAATTAAAACTTCACAAAGATGCGGATAACATTTTCTCAGTTAATATAGCCGATAAAAACCCATATTTTAATATGGTTGAAGAAGGTGAAAAAGGTTATTGCTATTTATCTAAAAAAGGTAAATTTTTAAGTCGTCAAGAGGCACCAAAAGTTTTTGAAATGAATGCGTCTTTCTATATATACAAAGATTCCTTTTTCGCGCTCAACTGCAATGCAGTGATTACTAATAAGTCTTTAATTTTTGAGATGGAGCACATTTGTTTTGATATAGACCATCCAATAGATTTCTTGTTTATGGAATATTTATTAGAAAATAACAAATTGGATTTTCAATTATGAATGTTTTAATTGTCGGATTAGGATCGATTGCTAAAAAGCATATTGTTGCATTGGGAAGCTTGTCTTTAGATTTTAAAATATTTGCTTTAAGATCATCAGTTAAAGCGGATCAATTTGAAAATGTGATTAATGTTTTTAATTTAGAGGATGAGTCTTTGATTTTTGATTTCGCTATTATATCAAATCCTACTCATTTGCATTATCAATTTATTGAATTATTAACGACAAAATCAATTCCGTTATTTATAGAAAAACCAGTAGTTCATAATTTGGATAAAGTTGATGAATTGTTACGTTTAGTTTCAGACAAACAGCTAACCACTTACGTAGCATGTAATTTAAGATTTCATCCTTGTTTGTTGTATTTGAAAAACAAGCTTGATTCTGAAGTGTTGAGAATTAATGAATTGAATGTGTATTGCGGGTCTTACTTGCCGGATTGGCGATCAGGGCAGGAGTTTAGAAAATCATACAGTGCAAATTCAGCTATGGGAGGAGGGGTTCATCTCGATCTATTTCATGAATTAGATTATGTTACTTGGTTATTTGGGTTTCCAAATGCGAGTCATTCCGTTACAAGAAATGTTTCCTCTTTAACAATTGACGCTGCTGATTATGCAAATTATATTTTGCAATATGAAACGTTTACTGCAAGTGTTGTATTAAATTACTACAGAAGAAAACCTAAAAGGGAAATTGAGATTGTTTTTGAAGATAGAATTTGGACTGTTGATTTAATAAATAATACAATAAAAGATAGTAATGGTTTGTTGTTATTTGAAGCAACAAATTTTAATGTATTAGAAACCTATAAGTCACAATTAGACTATTTTATTAATTGTTTACGGAATAATAAAAAACCAATGAATTCAATACAAGAATCAATACCTGTACTTAAAATATGTTTGAAAAATGAAAAATAGATTGGAAAATAAAATAATTATAGTGACCGGAGGTAACGGTTTACTAGGAGCTGCTATTGTTGAGAGAATTAGATCAGAAGGAGCTTTTTGTATTAATTTTGAAATAAATCATAAAACAAATGACGACTTATCAAATGTAGCATGTGATATTACAAATGAAGATTCAATCAACAAAGCGCTTTCACTCGTTATTGCGAAGTATAATAGAATCGATGGATTAGTTAATAATGCGTATCCAAGAACTAAAGATTGGGGAAACAAATTTGAAGACATTACACTAGATTCTTGGAAAAAAAATATAGATTGGCAATTAAATAGTTATTTTTACATGTCACAACAAGTTGCCATACAAATGGCAAAACAACAATCAGGGAGTATTATTAATATGGCTTCCATCTATGGTGTGGTAGCACCAGACTTTACCGTATATGAAGGTACAAACATGACAATGCCAGCAGGATATTCCGCTATAAAAGGTGGGTTGGTGAATTTAACTAGATACATAGCTTCATATTTTGGACCACAACAGGTGCGCGTAAATACTATTTCACCAGGTGGTATATTTGATAATCAAAATACTCTATTTGTCAAAAATTATGAAAAAAAAGTTCCTATGCAAAGAATGGGCACTCCTGATGATATTGCTCCTTCAGTTTCATTTTTATTGTCTGATGATTCAAAATATATAACGGGGCAAAACTTAATCATTGATGGTGGTTGGACAATAGTTTAATTAGATAGTAATAAAGAATGTTTATAATATTAAGATATAAAAGATATAAAAGATATGAATAGCCAAAAAGTTACATGGTGTAAAAATTGTTTAAATATGTCAACTAGACCGAGAATTACATTTGACCATAGAGGTTGGTGTAATGCTTGTCAATGGATGGAGGAAAAAGAAAAAATTGATTGGAGATCTAGAGAGAAAGAATTAGAAAAATTATTGGAAAAACATAGATCTAAAGATGGAACCTTTGACTGTATTACTACTGTAAGTGGTGGTAAAGACGGATCATATGTTTCTTACGTCCTAAAACATAAATACAATATGAATCCTTTAGCTATAACAATAAGACCAGCATTAGCTATGGAAATTGGAGATCAAAACTTGCTTAATTTTATTCAATCAGGTTATGATCATGTGCATTTATCTCCAAACACAAAAGTATTAGACAGGTTAAATAAATATGGGTTTATAGAAAAAGGTTTCCCTTATTATGGTTGGTTAATAGCTATTATGTCTGCGGTAATAAAAACAGCATCCAGTTTTAAAATACCTTTAATATTTTATGGAGAAGATGGAGAGGTAGAATATGGTGGGTCTACTGAAAGTAAGAACAAATCATTATACGATATTTCGTATATGAAAAGGATATACTTAGAAGGAGGGCATGAAAAAGTACTTGATAGAATAAGACAAGATGATGATATTTCAGAAGCTGAACTATCGTTTTTTAAGTTCCCTTCAGATGAAGAAGTGTCTGAAGTTGGTTTGTCTTTTACTCACATGTCTTATTATGAACCTTGGGATTCTTATAGAAATTATGTTGTTGCAAAAGAGCATTGTGGTCTAATTGAAAAAGAAGAAGGTAATGATGATACTTTTACTAATTTTTCTCAAAATGATCAAGCTTTGTATGCACTTCATGCCTACTTAATGTATTTGAAATTTGGATTCGGTAGAGCAACACAAGATGCTGGTATTGAGATAAGAAGAGGGTCAATGACTAGAGATCAGGCTTTAAACCTTGTAAAAATGTATGATAATGCTTACCCTCATCATTTAATTGATGTCTTTTTGGATTATTACAAAATGACTAAAAAAGAGTTTGACTTAGTTTTAGATAAGTACGCTAATAAAGATCTATTTGAAAAAATTGATGAAATTTGGGAGCCTAAGTTTACACCAGGAGAAGATTTTTCTATATGAATATAGTAATAGTAGACTATGGAATGGGTAATATTAAATCTGTAGTTAGTGCTTTAAAATATACAGGTGCTAAAAATATTATTGTTTCATCAGATTATAATAAGCTCTTATCTGCAGATAAGTTAATTCTCCCAGGTGTTGGAGCATTTGGTCAAGCAATGCTGAGCATAAAGGAAAAAAACATTGATAAACATTTACAAGAAATTGTTTTACATAAGAAAACACCTATTATGGGTATTTGCCTGGGAATGCAATTATTAGGGAGCTCTAGCACTGAAGATGGGATTAATGAAGGGTTAGGATTTGTTGATGGAGTTGTGAGAAAATTTAGTATAAAAAATATTAGAGTTCCTCATGTTGGCTTTAATCAAGTAAAGATTAATGAAAATTCTAAGTTGTATGAAGGATTTCCAGATGAAGCGGATTTTTATTTTACACATAGTTATAGAATGACCAGTGATAAAAGTATTATACAAAGCATGTGTACTTATGAAAATGATTTTGTTGCTAGTTTTGAATTCGAAAATATAGTAGGGACTCAATTTCATCCTGAATTAAGTCAATATAATGGACTGAATTTATTTAAGAATTTTTTAAAGAAATTTTAATGTTAAGGAAACGTATAATATTTACTCTTATTTATAGTCAAGGTTTTTTTATGTTAAGTAGAAATTTTAGACTACAAAAAGTAGGGGATTTGAATTGGCTAGAAAGAAATTATAAATTTCAAAAAATCGCAGTTTCTATAGATGAACTTATTGTGCTGAATGCAACTAAAGAAAACAAATCTATTAAAGAGTTTGCAAATATTGTAAGTAGTTTAGTAAATGATGTTTTTATTCCTATTGCCGCTGGAGGAGGGATTAAAAGTGTTGAAGATGCTGAAATACTTTTTAATAATGGCGCTGATAAAATAGTTTTAAATAGTTTATTAGTAGAAAATCCAAAAATGATTACCCAATTAGTTCAAAAATATGGTTCCCAAAGTATTGTTGCTTGTATAGATTATAAAAACATAAACGGAGTTAATGAAGTTTATATACAAGACGGAACAAAAAAAGTTGACATGGAGTTAGAGGATTACATACGTTATGTTGTCGGATTAGATATTGGAGAAGTGTATTTAAACTCAATAGATAAAGACGGTACAGGTTTTGGGTATGATTTAGAAACAATAAAGAGAGTAGAAAAAAAAATATCAGTGCCATTAATTATAGCAGGTGGTGCTGGAAATGAGAGCCATTTAATTGAGGGGTTAAGTAATGATGGAGTAAGCGCGGTTGCTACAGCTAATTTATTTAATTTTGTAGGTAACGGATTACCTAATGCACGGATAAAGGTATTAGAATCAGGTTTAAATATAGCAAACTGGAATGTTAATAATTGATATTTATAAGTCATAAGAAAATGGAAAAAGTATTATACGAATATGAGGTAGTGTCAAAAAACATTGTATTTGTTGATGGTCTCACTAGAACAGGTAAAGCGTTACTTAATAATTTGTTGTTGGGATTTGATAAGGTTTCAAGTATTCAATTTATAAACATACTAGAACAATTAATGCCATTATATATTAATGGAGAAATGACTAAGAATGCAATTTCTTCGTTCCTTAGACTTTACTTTAATGAAAATTTTTATAATTATAAATTATCTAGAAATATGAATTTTAGATATGATGATTTGACAAGTATTCATAGGGTTAAAAATCCACAATATTTTTATGAAAATTTAGGGAAAGCTGACGGTGACATTATCATTGATGAACTGAAAAACGACGAGTTATGTTTTCAGTTTCAAACACATGACTTATTAACTCATTATTCTAAATTTCTAGAATTAAATATAGACGCAAAGATATTGGAACTTTTTCGACATCCTGTAGATACAATTCATTCTTGGTATGAAAGAGGTTGGGGAACACGATTCGATGAAAAAGATCCTAGAAGTGGAACTACTTTGTTTCTTCATAAAGATCGAGTGGTGCCGCACTATGTTGTTGGGAATGAAGAAGAATACATTAAACTAAATGAAATGGAAAAATGTATTTTTATGCATAATTTATTATTAAGAAAATCTATTTTTGAATATAAAAAATTGGAGCAATATCAAAAGAAGAAAATTCTCATTATTAAATATGACGATTTATTAGAGAATACTGATGCGGAATTGAAAAAAATTGAATTTTTTTTAAACGTAAAAAAATCTTCTCACATGGAAACGTCAAAGGAAGAGGCTAAAGTCCCACGGGGAATTTCAATAAAGACAAGGGAATCCAAACTAAATGAAATACTGTCAAAAGCAAATAGTTCAATTTCTAAGGATTTACTATCTCTTATTGAATCTTATGAAATAGATTTTTATAAATTAAAAAACTAAATTTTGAAAATCATTATCGTTCTCATCATTACTTCAGTAATTCAATCATTGTTTGGAGTCGGAGTATTGCTATTTGGTACTCCTATACTTTTATTATTAGGGTACCCATTTATTGAAAGTTTATTGATTTTGTTACCAGTTTCAGTTTCTATTAATATGATGCAAATTGTAAAGGATTATACTTATGTTGATTATAAGGTGTATAAAAATATTTTATTTTTAACGGTTCCTTTTATAATTATATTTCTTTATTTTATAGAAAAAGTTGATGTTAACGTTTCTATATTTATAGGTTTTTTTTTAATTTTCATTGCATTAAAAGATTATTTGTACATAGTTAAAAAATATATGAATAAATTATTAGCTTACAATAACATCTTTTTTATTACAATGGGGATTATTCATGGAATGACCAATCTTGGAGGTTCGTTATTAACAGCAAAAGTTTTTAATGCGGATTTAAATAAATTGGAAAAACGATCTACTATTGCAATCTCTTACTTGACTTTCGCTATTTTTCAGATAATAACTATACTTTTATTAGGCTATAAATTTAAGTTAAATAATATTTATTATATTTTAATCGGATTATCTACTTATTTGATTATAAATAAATTATTATTTCATAGAATTTCAAACATTAAATATGACAAATTGTTTGCCATATTTTTATTTTTATCGGGAGTAGCACTAATTTTAAAAAACATTATATGGTAATTTGGTTAATTGGAATATCGGGAGCAGGGAAAACAACCCTTGGCAATAAGGTTCACCAATATTTTATTAAAAACGATTTAAATTCCTTTGTAATAGATGGTGATATTGTAAGAACTTTTTATGATAACGATTTAGGATTTTCAATTGAAGATAGAGTTTCTAATATTAAAAGAATAATGTTATCCACTTATGTGTTAGAGAAAAATAATATTATTCCTATTGTTTGTAATATTTCGCCATTTGAAGAATTAAGAGATTTTGCAAGGATAAAATTTGACTCCTATCATGAAATCTATCTACATAAAAATTTAGATATAGCAAAAGAGAATGATGTAAAAGGTATATACAGAGATAATCTTAAAAAAACTGCATTAGTAGGTGTTGATATGAAGTTTGAAGAACCAAAGAACAGCAATCTAATTATTAAGGTAGATATGGAATCTGAGGAGGAATCATTAAATAAGATTATTAAATATATAAAAAACATAAGGCATGAAAGTTAGTGTTGAATTAAATGAAGAATTATTACAAGATTGTATTAATATAGCAACGGGATTATTTTATCCTCTAACTGGTTTTATGTGCTCAACCGATTATCACAATGTTATTAATGATATGAGGTTAACTAACGGAGAAGTCTGGACTATTCCGATTACATTGAATATTGAACATGACACCTATATTAAAACACTTAATTCAGATGTTTTATATTTATCATATAAGTCAATTAATATTGGGTATTTAAATATTGAAGACTGTTATGAGGTTGATGTTAAGGGAGATATGTCTAAGATATTTGGGACGAGTGATATGAAACATCCTGGTGTCTCAAAAGAGTTTTCAAAAGGTAAATATCGTGTAGGTGGCGATGTTGTAATTACAGACTTGAGTATATTGGATGGTAATTTAAACCCCAAGGATACTAAGGCATACTTTAAAAGTAAAAATTGGAAAACTATAGCAGGATTTCAAACTAGAAATCCAATACATAAGGCACACGAATATTTACAAAGAGTTGCTTTGGAAGTTTGTGATGGATTATTTATTAATCCCCTCGTTGGCTGGAAAAAAGTTGGTGATTTTAGTGAGGCAGCTGTGGTTGCAGGGTATAAGTCAATGATTAAGGAATACTATACTGGTTTAAATATATATTTTGATATATTAAAAACTCCAATGAGATATGCTGGGCCTAAAGACGCAATATTTCATGCAATCATTAGAAGAAATTTAGGTTGTACTCACTTTATTATTGGTAGAGATCATGCAGGTGTTGGTAATTATTATGGAAAATATGAAGCACATGAACTAGCCAGAAAAATTACTGCAGATAATGATCTAGGAATAGAGTTATTATTGCTTAGTGAGCCTTTTCATTGTCATAAATGTGGCCAAATTGTTTCTGATTCTACTTGTAACCATAATGAAGAGTACATTGAAAAAATAAGTGGAACTAAAATTAGAGCAATGTTAGCAGAAAACAAAAGGCCAAGTGAATTATATATGAGGTCAGAAATATCAGATAGTATAATCAATTTAAAAGAAAATAAATTTATAATTTAAGATATGAAAAGAATAATAGCAACAGTTGGACCTTCATTATTAAATGAAATTCCATTAACGAGTGTCCACAATGGAAAAAATATTTATCGTATCAATGGTGCTCATGGTAGTATAAATGACATAGAACAATATATAATAAAAATTAGAACCCAAGTAGCAGATGCCGAAATATTAATGGATTTACCCGGAAATAAAGTTAGGACTACTGGATTTGAAAAGGGTTATATTAACTTAGAAGAAGGAAAGGAGTTTAGTTTGTCTTTTAACCAAATGAATTATAAGAGCCTTTATAAACATATTAAGCCTAATGATATTGTCTGGGCTAATGATTCAATCTTTAAATTTAAAGTAGTTAGAATAGATGAAGATAAAAATTTAATAACATTTTTATCTCATTCTACAGGGAAATTACAAAATAATAAAGGAATGCATGTAAGGGGAATACATAAAAATATACCTTTTCTATTTGATAAAGATAAAGCACTTATTGAATTAGCAAATAAGCATAAATTATCATATGTTGGATTATCGTTTGTTAGAACAAGAAAAGATGTTATTGAGGCAAAAGAGTTAATAGATTCAGATATTGCTATTATTTCAAAGGTAGAAACGAAGGCCGCTGTGGATAATCTTGAAGACATTTTAATGGAGGTTAAATATATTTTAATTGATCGAGGAGATTTATCAACTGAAATAGGTCTAAATAAAGTGCCAGGATATCAAAAATACATTATTGATAAAGCCCTTTTTTATGGCAAGAAAGTCTTTTTGGCAACACAATTTTTAAAGAGTATGGAGTATAATCCAATACCTACTATTCCAGAAGTAATTGACCTCTATAATACATTGAAGAGTGGAATATATGGTGTTCAAATGTCTGAAGAGACGGCCGTGGGTAAATACCCCGCAAATTGTTTAAATGTTATAAATAGTCTTATGGATGAGATTAACAACGAAAGGATAGCATGATTAACAAAGTAATTGAGATTGCAAAAGAAGCTTCATCTGAAATCTTAAAAATTTACCACAGTGATAGTTTTGATATAGAATTAAAAAAAGATGACTCTCCAGTTACAAGAGCGGATTTAATATCAAATACAATAATTATCAAAGGGTTAAAAAAGATATCCAATTATCCTATAATTACCGAAGAGAGTCCCGTTGATTATAAAGTAAGAAAAAACTGGACAAAATATTGGTTAGTGGATCCTCTTGATGGTACTAAAGATTTTATTAAGAAAAATGGAGGTTTTACGATTAACATTGCATTGATTGAAAATACCAAGCCTATTATAGGAGTAGTGCTTATACCTGTTTCTGGAGATGTATACTATGCTGAACTAGGTAAAGGCTCATACAAGAATGATAAGAAAATATTTAATAATTCAAAAAGAGATGATTTAATTGCAGCAGATAGCATTCATCACTCAACTAATGAAGTCAAATCATTTTTTAAAAAATATAATATATCTAAAGTTCTAAAATTAGGTTCTTCTATAAAAATTTGTAAGTTGGCAGAAGGAGAAATTGACGTCTATCCTAGACTAAATGGAACAAAAGAGTGGGACACAGCGGCCTGTCATATCATAGCTAATGAGGCTGGCTGCAGACTAGTTGATATTAATACAAAACAAGAACTTATTTATAACAAGAAGGATATTAGAAACAATCATTTTATTGCAATGAGAAACAACTTGAATTTTATTCAAATATTATAATGATGCAAGTAATATATTTATTAGTAAAAGTATTTATCTGTATATCTTAAATAAGAATTTTTGTCGAAACACTAATATATAACTAAAAGAAACTTTAGTTCGGATGTGTTAAAATAAGTATTAAAAAAACAATGAAAAATATCATTTTCAAGGCATATTTCGAAGCAATTAAAATAGAATATGAGCATGATGCCCTCTATCATCATTATTACTCTAGTAAAAACAATATTAAATTAATACCTAAACCTTTTGCTGTTAAAAAAATACTCTTAAGTTTAGGTAACTTAATTAATTTTATTATTCCCTTTATTATTCCATTTTGGATATTTTTGATTCACCCTTTAATGGTTGTTTTATATTTAACCAAATATTTGATTAGTAGTTTAAGTTCTAAAAAAGAAATTATAAGTGGATCAATATATCTTGATGCTTCTGATAATAAATATTTTTCAACTATAAATAATAATGAAATTGGATTTCCCAAAACAGTTATTACATTTCCTTTTAGAAGATCATATTCATCACCAATTCCTAATATTAGAGAAATTAATTTATTTAGTTTAACAAATTCTTTATTATTTCTAAAATCGACTATTTATAGTTTTTTTGTTGTTTGGAAGTTGATTTTTAGCTCAGAAAAAAGAATGATTTTTTATAGTTATACTGCATTTAGCTGGTTTTTGGTTTATTTTACCTTAAGGGATCAGCATATTAAATCAATATGGCTTTCAAATAATTATGATAGATGGATAGGTTTAGTTTCTAAATTACCAGAAACAGAAGTTACTATTGTTCAGCACGGTCAACTTTATTTTTATGATCATAAAAATAAAGTTAAATTATTTCCTCGGTTTAGTCAAAAAATAAGAAACGTGAATAAAATTTATACAATAAATAAATTATCAGAAAAATACTTTAAACTTTACATTGAGGATAAAGGGTTGGAATTTCTGATGATGAAATCTAATTTAGAATTAATACCATGGCGTACTATTCGTCCATTAGCTTATAAAGTTTTGGTTGTGGGTAATCACATTCAAATGCCTTTTCAAATGAAAATTATAAAAGAACTGTATAGTAAGTATGGTAATAATATAGATATTTGTTATAAATACCACCCTCGGCAAACAAATCAAGTTACTCATAAATCTCTTTGGGAAATTCGGCAAAAAGATATTTTACCAAAAGCAGATATTGTAATATCATACGGTTCAAGTATCGATTATGAAATTGAACAAATTATAAATTGTGAAATACAATATTATAATTATCTTGATAATAATAGTTTGCCAGAATTAATATGTAGTATAGAAAAAATAACAAATAAATTAAATAATGTCTTTGAAGTTAGTTAATAAGAACCTTATGGCTAATGCATTTAATCAAATGCTAGGTGTAGGTTTTCCAATTATTATTCAATATTATTTAATTCGTCATTTGCGACTTGAAGATATTGGCTATTGGTCTATAATTAATTCAGTAAAATCATTGGTGCTGTTGTCTATTACTTTTTTCACTATCTATTTAATTAGAGTCTTAGCGGAAGGGAAAAGTAAAAAAAGCGAGTCTATTTATCTTACAAACACAATAGTATTGACTTATTTAATAATGATTATTCCTTTATTTATTTTTTTAGGGTATATGATTTATGAATATAAAGATTTACATCAATATATATATATTAGTGCAATCCCAATTTTAACTACACCTCTGGGTATGGACTTTTATTTCCAAGCAAAGCTTAAAAATGATTATTTGTTTTACAGAAAACTTTTTGTTAGAATATTAGTTTTAGCTTTCTTATTGTTATTTGTAAAAAGTGAGACTAACTTTATTATTTATGTGTGGATATCATCGTTATCATTATCTTTAGAACATTTGATAAATTTTTATTTACTTAGAAAACATGTAATTATTAAATCAATAAAAGGAAGTGTAATGAAAGATATATTTAAAAATTCTATAGGCTACTTGCCATTTAATATAACTTACAACGCATTACCAGCAATCTCTATAGTTTTAGGGGCTTATTTTATGGATATTAAAACTCTTGCAGTAATTACAATTTTATTAAAAGTCATCAATCTCCTAACCACATTCGTATCCTCTACAGTGATGGTGTTATTCCCTTTAAAGATTAAAGCATCAGTGACTCAGATGAAAGAATCTTTTAATGATATTAAATACTTTAAAAATACTATTCTTTTCTCTTTAGTTTCTATAGCATGTTTAATATTATTTAGAAAATTAATCTTTTATATATTTCTTGATAATTATAATATGCCAAATTTAGAAATTGAATTTATAATCCTAAGCTTTTATGTTCTCATACATTCAGTATATAATTATTTAGTTTTCAACTTTTATTTGATAAATAATAAATCGATTTTTATTTCTTGGTTGAACCTTCTAATAATATTTATTTTTATGATTGAAATTATTGCTTTCGAATGGTTAAACTTAAAGGTGTATTTTGCTTTAGTGGTAATAATCCCTCCTTCAATTATCTTATTTTATTTAACATATAAACTTTTTTTAAATAGTAAGATTAAAACAAATACTAATATCAATTAAAATATGTGCGGAATTACTGGTTTTTATACAAAAAACAGCATTTTAAATCCTGAAAAAATATTGGATGAGATGCTAGAGTCGATAGCTCATCGAGGAAAGAATAATCGCGGAATCTATGTGGATAAAAAAGCTAATTCAAAAGAAATATTTGGAATAGGTCATAATCGATTATCTGTAATCGATCTTTCCGAAAACGGAAATCAGCCGTATTTTTATAAGGATTATGTAATCTCTTATAATGGTGAGATATACAACTATGAAGAACTTAGACTTAATTTAATAGAAAAGGGTTATAATTTTGATTCTTCAAGTGATACAGAGGTAATTATAAAGTTATTTGAAGCGTATGGCGAGAAATCATTTGAAAAATTAAATGGAATGTTTGCTATTGTGATTTACAATAAAAAGACTCAAAAAATATATTTAATTCGAGATAGAATGGGTGTAAAGCCTCTTTTATTTTATAAAAATAATGAATCATTTTTATTCTCATCAGAGCTAAAATCATTTTACGCTTTTCCAAAGTTTAAAAATAATATTATAATTAGAAAGAATATGTTAGCTAATTATTTTAAATATGGATATATTAACTCTTTTGAATCATTAATTGAAGGAGTACACAAAGTTGAAAATGGATCATTTCTAATATATGATATAAAGACAGGGGAGATTGAGAAATCAAAATATTGGCAATTAAACAAATATGGAGAGGGTGAAAAATTAGATAATATCGATTCTGCTTCTGATGAGCTTTTTAGTTTGTTAAAATCTTCTGTATCATTAAGATTAGTATCAGATCTACCTGTGGGTTTGTTTTTGAGTTCAGGGATAGATAGTAATCTTGTACTTAATTTTTCTCTTTTATCTGGCCTTAAAAAACTTGACACATATACTTTAAATAGTGTCGATTATGAGGAAAATGAATTAACATATAATAACAAAGTGAACCGTAAGTTTATATCTTCAGATATCGATGTAATATGGAAAGATTTTAAATATTTATGCACAAAATATGATGAACCTTTTTCGGATCCTGCAACAATAGGGCTTTATCAGCTTTCAAAATCTGCATCAGAATTTAATAAAGTAATAATGGTTGGTGATGGAGGAGATGAAATTTTAGCAGGTTATAGCACTTACAAACTTTTTGCTGAAACTGAATCTAATTGGAAATTTCAAATAGCTAGGTTACTTTATAAACCTTTTTATCCTTTTGTCAAATTTTACATTACAAAATTTGTTGAAAGTAAAACCAGCAGAAGGCTTTCCCATTATCATTCAATCTTAGGTTCTAAAAGTATTGCAAAGATTCAGAAACTTAGAGAAAATTTTTATGATAGTTTTACGCTTAAGATTGTTGGGGATGTGTTTTCTGACTCATATGAATTAAATAATAAAGAAGATAATATACTGGCAAACCTAAATTATAAAACTTCAACCGAATTAATACATCAATTAAATTATAAAACTGATGTTGCAGGTATGTTAAATACAGTTGAAATAAGAGAGCCATTATTGGACTATAGATTATTTGAATTTCAACAAAGATTTTCTTCAGCTTTTTTAAATAAAATGGCTATTAAGAAAGAATCAAAATATTTATTCAGGAAAATTCTTTCAGAAAAATTTAAAATAAATACAAGTAATTTACAAAAGAAAGGTTTTCATATAAGTTTAGAATCAGCCTTTAAAGAAAACATTGATGAAATTGATCTTATAATAATTAATCACCAATCAACAAATATTGACATGAATTATGTGAAGAAAATTTGGAGTTCATGGAAAAAAAATAACGTTGATTTTACCATAATCAATAGAATAGTTACATTTATACTTTGGGAGAAAAACTTTAATAAATCATGATTATATACATTTCTGAAAATTTAAACAACAAAAAAAATGGGGGTTCATCTACATCTGGATTTGAATTTCTTCAATTTTTAAGGATAAAACATAAAAACATAGTTGTTTTAACAGTAGATAAGTTAAACTTCAACTCTAATAATGATTTGTTTTATGGAAGGAAAGTTAATGAAATCAAGAAAGTTGTAACTTTAAATCGTCCTTATGTTTTAAAAATTGTCACATTTAAAAAGGTGCTTAAAAAAATATACTATTATTTTAAAGACATTTTTAAAACTAAATCCTGTGATTTGAGTATCTTTTATGATGAAAACTCATCAGAAAATGTAATTTATGTTAACTCATGGTCTACCTTGTTTGACAAAAGTAAAATTCATAATTATGATGGCTTTAAAAAAGTTTGTATAGTTCGTGGATCACCAGAATCTTTTTTTTGGCAAAGTTTTGATCAAGACAAAGATAAAGCTATAAGAGATGCTGCAAATTACCTAGAATTATTTGATAATCTAATATTTGTTTCCAATAACGGATTGCTTGCGTGGAATAAAATGTTTAAACATCCAATTACTAGTTATTATTTACCTAATTCAATTAACGAAATTGATGTAAAAAATGCTTTGAAATTAAGCGTTTCCAAAGCAAAAGATAAACTTGGTATTACTCCTGATGATTTTAATATTGTAGTTGTTGGTTCTGTACAGATTAGGAAAGCTCAGGATATTTTATTAAATATAGTAAAAGATTTAATAAAATACATACCAAATTTAAAATTTCACATAGTAGGAGGGGTTTCTGATACCTGGGGAGGCGACGTGATTTATAATGATATAACTAATTCAGAATTTTCTAGTTATTTTATTTTTCAAGGTCATTCAAATGCTCAAATTTTATTTATGCAAGCTGCAGATATTTGTTTATTTACTAGTCGAGCCGAAGCTTTTCCTAGAACTGTTGCAGAATATATGTCATTGGGTAAGCCTATCATTGCATCTGATGTGTCAGGAGTTAATGAAATGATTATAGATGGTGAAAATGGAGTTTTATATACTAATGATAAACTTGAAAAAGTGACAAAAGCTATCATCAAATTTCATGATGATTTAGATTATGCAAATAATTTAGGCAAAAGAGCCAGAGTTGATTATTACAATAAGTTTTCTAAAGAAATCCATATTAATAATGCCATTAAAGTTTTTACCCAAATAATAGATTAATGAAACACAGTTTGTTTATTGTTTATTTCTTATTATTTTTAATTAACAGTTTACTGTTTTTATTTTGTTATTATTTTGACTTTCAATTTGATATTATCTTATGTATTTTTATTTCTTTTATCTCTATATTAACAATAATCTCTCATGTTTTATTTTTAGAAAAAAATTTACTTAGCATAATAAATATATTTAATTTTTTTTCCATTTTATTTTTATATGGTAATGTAATAAATTATGTTTTTTTTGATGTAGAAACCTTTTATTTTTACCCTTTATTAGAAGGTATGAGTATATCTCATAAACACTTTATCTCTTCATTATTCCTTATAAACTTGGGTCTTTCATTAATAAATTTAGTTTATTTAAAATTTACAAGATCTGATAATGGAATAATAATAATAGGTAATAAAATTCCAAAAGATATTATGGTGATATATATTATTTTTTCATTCATAACTTCTGTAAAGTATTTTCTTGAATTAAAACATATATCTAATATAGGTTATGTTAAGTTTTATATGAATGGTTTAGGAGATTTGAATTATTATTCACCGATAATCCAATATTCTCATACTTTTCTCATAGTGATTTACAGTATAATTCTTTCTTATTCGCCTAAAAAAAAGGTTTACATTTTTGTTTCAATAATATTTTGTTTGTTAATGATGTTAAATAGTCTTAAGGGTGCAAGAGTACTATTTTTATTACCTTTTCTTTTTTCATTATGGTTTTATTTTAAATATTATTCAAGATTAACTCTTTTGGGTAATATATTTCCAATTATAACTGTTTCTCTAATTTTAGTAATTGGTTTTAATACTTTGAAATCTTCAAGGCTCAATGAAGAAAGTTCAATTTTTAATATTGGTGATCTACCGTCTTTAATATTAAATGAGACAGGTTCAACCCAAAAGCTGATCGCTGTTTATCTTTCTGAGCGGAATAAAATTGATTCTAATTATCCTTTTGTTTTAGAACCAATATTATATCCTCTATTTTATATTAATAATATAGATGTTTATAAAGGAGGTCATTCTAAAAGTTTAGCTGAAACCAGAAACTCTTTAAATCATAAAATTTCATTTTTACTGAATCCATCATATTACTTGAAAGGTAATGCAGTAGGTTCCTCGATGTTTGCCGAGAGTTTCCAGTATGGACTTCCGTTTTTTTTTCTTATTATGTTTATCTTTGGTAGATTTTTAAGTAGTATTCAAAACATTAAATTTAACTCTAAATATATTATTTTTTTACCTATGTTGTTTAATGCAGCAGTTTTCGCTGCTAGAGATTCGCCTTTCCCTAACACATGGGTTTTGGTTAAAGTAGCTTTTTTAACAGCTATTATTTATCTTATTAGAAACATTCTTAAATATAATAGCAACTCCAATTTTGCTTAACAAATTATACAATTAAATATTTCATGACTAAAGAAAACAAATTAATTAAAATTTATAGATTTTTTAAAATATATGGTTTAGGGAGGACTTATATAAAGGTATTTGGAAGACTACGTATTACCCCACTTATTAAATTACCTATTTCTTTTTATCATCCCAAAAAAGAAATTGCAATTATTGGTGCTGGGCAGTTTTCTTTTGCAAATATTGGTTATTATTTGAAAAAAAATAGAGGTAATTGTACTTTAGGAATTTATGATATTGATAAAGTAAATGCAACTACATACGCTAATTATTATAATACTAAAGTATTTACAAATGCAGATGAATTGATTAGTGATGAAAAAATAAAAATTGTATACATAGCTTCTAACCACGCAAGTCACACAGATTATGCAATTAAAGCTTTGAATGCTAATAAAATTGTTTATGTTGAAAAACCAATTAGTGTTACTAGTGAACAATTCTCAAAACTAATGAAAGCTTCAAATAATAAAAAGCTATATGTTGGTTATAATAGACCTTTTTCTCCTGCAATAATTGAAGTTCGAAAATATTTAAATCTTTCAAGAAGGGTTCCTTTATCCTTAAGTTGTTTTGTGACTGGGCATAAATTAGAAAAAGACCATTGGTATAGAGATTATAAAGAAGGGACTAGGGTTTGTGGTAATATTGGTCACTGGCTAGATTTATCAATTAATTTATTAAAAACTATTGGATTGCCAAACACAATAAATGTAACAATTAAGTCTAGTAATGAAGAAGAAAAAGATGATAATGTTGCTATAACCATGGTAACAGATAAAGAAGACTTAATTTCAATTATATTAACTTCTAGGGAAGAACCTTTTGAGGGAATTAATGAATCTATTAATATTCAACATTCAGACCTAATTGTTAAAATTGATGATTTTAGAAGAATGACAATTTGGAATGGAGTTAGGTTAGTTAAAAAAAGATATTTCAGAAAAAATGTAGGAACTGAAAACGCGATTCTTCAACCTTTTACAAATAAATACGAAAGGGATTTTTCTGAAGTTGAAATTTCTACAAGGCTGATGTTAGAAATTACCGAAGCTATTAGAAGTGATAAATCAAATGTTATATTTAAATTATAAATTTTATGAAACAAATTATACAAGACCTTAGAAAAGGTGATACTATTTTAGAAGATGTTCCAGTTCCAAGAGTCAAACAAGGAAGTGTTTTAATTCAAACTACAAGATCACTAGTTTCATTAGGTACTGAAAGGATGTTAGTAGATTTTGGAAAAGCCAATTTTCTTCAAAAAGCAAAACAACAGCCTGATAAAGTAAAAATGGTATTAGATAAGGTAAAGACTGATGGTTTACGTCCAACATTAGAAGCTGTTTTTAATAAGTTGGGTCAACCTTTACCATTGGGTTATTGTAATGTAGGACAAGTTGTAGCTGTTGGAAAAGGAGTGCAAGAATTTTCTGTAGGAGATAGAGTAGCTTCAAATGGAAATCATGCTGAGTTTGTTTGTATACCAAAAAATTTAGTTGCTAAAATTCCAGATAACGTTTCAGATGAAGATGCTACTTTTACCGTAATAGGTTCTATAGGTTTACAGGGAATTAGATTATTAAATCCAACCTTTGGTGAAACTATTGTAGTAGTAGGATTAGGATTAATAGGATTAGTAACAGCTGAATTATTACTCGCAAACGGTTGTAATGTCATCGGTTTCGATTTTGATAATGAGAAAATTAGAATAGCCAAAGAAAAAGGAATTACGGCTATTAATCCCTCTGGTGGTACAGATCAAGTAAAGTTTGTAGAATCATTCACTGATGGTGTTGGAGCTGATGGAGTGATCATTACTGCGTCTAATAAAAGCAATGAAATCATTTCTCAATCTGCAAGAATGTGTCGTAAAAGAGGACGTATTGTGTTGGTAGGAGTGATCGGATTAGATATTAGTAGAGCAGATTTTTTCGAAAAAGAAATTACTTTTCAAGTTTCTTGTTCTTATGGACCAGGAAGATATGATGAAGACTACGAACAAAAAGGTCAAGATTACCCTATAGGATTTGTACGCTGGACAGAAAAAAGAAATTTTGAAGCTGTTTTAAATGCTATTTCTAGAGGTACATTAAATGTTCAGCCACTTATCACAGACAGGATTCCACTACCAGAATACCAAAATATTTATGGAAATATGGGGAATTCTAAATCCATCGCAGCAATTCTAGAATATTCATCTGATACTAAAGTTATATCTTCAATAGAAATTAATAAAAAATCATTTCAAGGAAAAAAAGGTGTAATTGGTATTGTTGGAGCTGGTAATTTCACAAGTTCGACTATGATGCCTAATTTGAAGAAAGTTAAGGCAGAAGTAAAATATATTGCAAGTTCAGGAGGATTGTCATCTACAATTATAGCAAAGAAATACGGAATTGCAAAATCTACGACTAACTATCAACAAATATTAGAAGATGAAAATGTAGATTTAGTTTTCATTACAACACAACATAATACGCATGCAAGAATGGTTACAGAATCAGCCAATGCAGGAAAAAGTGTATTTGTGGAAAAACCACTAGCCTTGTCAGAGGAAGAATTGTCAGAAGTCATTGAAAGTTATGATAATAACAATGTCAATATTTCAGTTGGTTTCAATAGAAGATTTGCACCATTAGCCATTCAAATGAAAAAAGCATTAGGAAATGATGAAACTCCTGTAAACATCATTGCTACAATGAATGCAGGATTCGTCCCTAAAGGTGTTTGGGTACATGATATGCAAGTTGGAGGAGGAAGAATTATTGGTGAAGCTTGTCACTATATTGATTTGTGTTCTTATCTATCAGGTTCAAAAGTAGTAGCGGTATGTATGAATGCGATGGGTAAAAATCCGGCTGAGGATACAGATAATGCTAGCATCTTGTTAAAATATCAAAATGGTTCAACAGCAGTCATTAATTACTTTGCAAACGGAAGTAAATCTTATTCTAAAGAAAGAGTTGAGGTATATTCTCAAGAAAGAACTATGGTGATGGATAACTGGAGAAAATTAAAATTTCATGGATTCAAAGGAACCAGGAATTCCTCAGGTAGACAAGATAAAGGGCACTTTAACCAATTTCAAAAATTAATAGACCAGCATAAAAAAGGAGGAGAGCCAATCATTCAATTTGATTCGATTGTGAATACAACCAAAGCATCTTTTGCAGCAATAACCTCATTAAAAGAAGGGAAATGGATTTCAATAGTATAAAGTTTTTATTCAATACGTTAAAGCATCTCAAGTTTAAACAAATTGCCTATAGAGTTTTATACGTCCTAAGAAATAGGTTTGTAAACAAAGAGTATTCCTATGAACTAAAAGGATCTATAGAACCTTTAAATTGGCCTAATACCATCGAACAATCAACAAGTTATCTTGGGGGCTTAGAATTCCGTTTTTTGAATATCACGCATACCTTTGAAAGAAAAATTGATTGGAATCATGATGAGTTTGGTAAACTTTGGACATACAATTTAAATTATTTCGACTTTTTAAATCAACAATGTATTGAGCAAACAGAAGCTTTAATACTGATGAAAGATTATGTGGCAAGAACACATGAGTTAAAAGACGGATTAGAACCTTATCCAATATCACTCCGTGGTATCAATTGGATTAAATACATGTCTAAAGAAAATATTAAAAACGAAGTCATCAATCGATATTTATACAATCAATATTTAAGATTGTTAGATAACCTAGAATATCACCTTTTAGGAAATCATTTATTGGAAAATGGTTTTTCTTTATTATTTGGAGCTTATTATTTTAAAGATGATCTTTTATATTCGAAAGCAGAAAAAATCATTGAAGAAGAATTAAAAGAACAGATTTTACAGGATGGTGCTCATTTTGAATTGTCACCAATGTATCATCAAATAATACTATTCAGAATTTTAGATTGTATTAAGTTAATTAAATTAAATAGTTGGAAAAATAATTATTTATTAGACTTTTTGGAAAAAAAAGCTTCAATTATGATATCTTGGTTAAGAGAAGTGACTTTTAAAAGTGGTGATATTCCAAATGTTAATGATAGTGCAATTAATATTGCTCCAACTTCTAATGATTTATTTAATTATGCAGATCAACTTGGGATTATTGCTAAAAAATTAGTTTTATCAGACTCTGGATATAGAATGTTTAGTAATAATAAATTTGAACTTTTTGTTGATGTTGGTAATGTTGGTCCATCTTATCAACCGGGTCATGTTCATTCAGATACGTTGAGTTTTATTTTACATGTAAATAACAAACCCTTTCTTGTTGATACAGGTGTTTCAACATATGAAAAAAATAAAATAAGACAGGATGAAAGAAGTACTACTTCTCATAATACAGTTGTCATAGATGGCCAAGATCAAACCCAAGTATGGGGTGGTTTTAGAGTTGCCAAAAGAGCTTATATAACAAAAATTAAAGAGGATGTCGACTTTGTAGAAGCAGAACATGATGGTTATAAAAGTTTAGGTGTTAAACATTCCAGAAAATTTATTATTAACAAAACTTCCATCAATATTTCTGATAATATTATTAATAATTCAAGTTACAATCAGACAGCATATTTTCATTTTCATCCTAGTATAGTGAAAATCACTATTGATGATCAAAGTATTATTGTCGGAAATAATATTACAATAGTTTTTACTGGAACAAACGTTATTATGCATGAAAAATTATATGATTATGCAGAAGAATTTAATAAAATAAAAAAAGCGATAATGGTTAAAGTTGAATTTGAATCTAATTTAGAAACATCAATTAAATTATGAAAATACTATTTTTAACATTTTATTTTCAACCTGATTTAAGTGCAGGCTCTTTCAGAAACAGTTCATTATTTGATACATTAAGTTCAAAAATAACAAGTTCAGATTCAATAGATGTAATTACAACTTCACCAAATAGATATACCAGCTTCAAAGTTAAATCTATTAATTTTGAAAGAGTAGGTGAAAATATTTCTGTAAGAAGAATTAAAGTTCAAAATCAGAAAAGTGGTTTTTTTGCTCAAATAAAATCATTTAGAGTGTTTTATTATGAGGCATTAAAATTTGCTAAACAAAATGAATATGACCTAGTTTATGCTTCTTCAGGAAGATTGTTTACTGCTTTTTTAGCTGCTAGAATTGCAAAAAAAAATAAGGCTAAACTATATTTAGATATTCGTGATATATTTCGAGAAACAATAACAGATGTTTATAAAAACAATAAAATAATTTTTTATTTACTCGATTTTTTTATACCATTTATTGAGAGATATACTTTTAATAAAGCTGATGTGATTAATCTTGTTTCTCCAGGTTTCCGTAATTATTTTGATATAAATAATTACGGAAAAAACTCAGTGTTTCAAAGTTATACTAATGGAATAGATGATTTGTTTTTGAATAGCGTAAAAGAAAATATTTTAAATAGAAGTAAAAAAAAGAAACAAATCATTTATGCAGGCAATATAGGATTATCACAATCTTTAGAAAAGACTCTTCCTTACGTAGCTAATAAGTTACAAGAAACACATGAGTTTCATATTTATGGAGATGGAGCAGGAAAAGAGAATTTATTGTCTGAAATTAAAATAAGTCAATGCAAAAATATTTTTTTGCATAAACCAGTAAATCGTTGTAAGCTTGTAGAGATATACAATAAATCTGATATTCTATATTTTCAGTTAGCAAAACTTGACGCTTTTCTTAGAGTTATTCCTTCAAAAGTATTTGAGTATTCTGCTTATGGTAAGCCAATTATTGCTGTAGTTAGTGGTTATTGCAAGTCTTTTGTTGAGAAAGAGTTAATTGGGTGTTATACAGCTGAGCCAAATAATATAGAAAATATAGTTGAGATCATAAATAAAATAAACCCAGATCAATTATTTGGGCGAAAAAGTTTTATTGAAAAATACTCAAGGAGTAATATAAATGAGAAAATGTCAACTTCAATTTTAAACACATAAGTAAAAAAAAATAATGAAAATATTTGTAATAACTCAAGAAGATAGTTTAGTAATTCCAAAAAACATGCAGTTATTGGCTGATGCTAATTTTATAGAAATATTAGGAGCATGTATAATTAAATCAAACAACTCACTTTCAGAAAAGAAGGGGTTATTTATAAAAAACTTCGGTTTTTTTCAAGTGGCTAAGATGGGTTTTCTTTTACTTAAAGATAAAATATTAAATATATTTGATTTGCTTTTAGGCTCTAAGATTTTAAAAAATAAAAAAAGTGTAAAAGCATTTTGTATAAGAAATAATCTACCTTTTTTTATTGAAAAAAATGTAAATAATAAAAATTTTATTTCAAAATTGAATGATATGGATTTAGATTTAATTGTTTCGTTCTCAGCACCATCTATTTTTAAATCTGAACTACTTTCTTTACCTAAAAAAGGATGTATCAATCTCCATTGTTCTTTGTTACCTAAATATTCAGGGATTTTACCGAGTTTTTGGACTTTATTTAATGACGAGAAAGAAACTGGTGCAACAGTTCATTACATGGATGATGAAATAGATAATGGTGATATACTTGGTCAAAAAAGTGTTGAAATTTTAAGAACTGATAGTATGTTAGATATCATCAAAAGAACTAAAAAAATTGGAGGTAGTTTAATGGTTGATGTAATAAATGATATAATGACTAATAATATTAAATTAGTAAAAAATAAAGTCAATCATGAAAAATATCATTCTTGGCCTACGGACTTAGATTTTAAAAATTTTGCTAAAAAGAGAAACTTAATCTAATGAAAAAAGCAGTAATATCAATAGATGTTGAAGATTGGTATCATTTAGAATACTTTAAGGATAATTTAAATGATATATCTCAAAGTGTTCTTGATGAAGGTACAAATGAATTTATAAATATCATTTCAAAAGAGAATATTAAAGCTACATTTTTCGTGGTGGGAGAACTTATTTCTTCAAAATTAGAATTATTATATAAAATAGTTAATCAAGGTCATGAAATTTCAGGGCATTCATATAACCATATAAGACCTCTAACTCAGTCTGTTAAAGAGTTTAAACTAGATTCTGAAAAATTGTTGGTTGAATTAAAAGAAAAGCTAAATATAACTAATCCTGGTTATAGAGCTCCTTGTTTTAGTCTTGATAATGAACGTTTACAAATTCTTAAAGAACTCAACTACACTTATGATTCTAGTAAAATATCTGCAGGTTTTCATCCTCTGTATGGAAGTATAAACATTGAGAATTATAAAAAAATATCTGATAACGTCTACTCAGACGAAACTTTCACAGAATTTGAATTACCAACACAAAGGTTTTTAAGTAAAAATGTTCCTATTTCAGGAGGAGGTTACCTTAGAATCTTACCTTGGTTTCTCTTCAAGTATTTATTAAAAAAATATTTAAGGGAAAACGATACTTATTTCTTTTTTATTCATCCATTTGAATTAACAAATAAAAATGTCTCACTTCCAAAAGATTCATCAATTACATCTAGGCTAAGGTTCAGCATTGGGAGATCAAAAGGAGCATTGCGTTTCAGGAAATTAATCAAAATCTTAAAAAAAGAAGGATTTGAATTCGTGACCTTTTCTGATTTTAATAAACAAGTAAATAATTTAATATAAAAATGAATTTAACTAAATTAATACCACAAAAAATAAACTTTAATAAAAGTATTGATAATCATCAAGTTTTGTTAAATAAAAATATCCTAAATAAAAGTATCCTTGTCATAGGTGGTGCTGGAACAATAGGTTCTAGTTATATTAAACAAATATTAAAATACAATCCTTCAAAAATAACCGTTGTTGATATTAACGAGAATGGTTTAACCGAATTAACTAGAGACCTTAGAAGCTCTAATTTATTAGATTATAACCCTGAATATATAACCTATCCGGTAAATTTATTAAGTGATACGTTTGATAAGATATTTAATTCTGAATCATGGCAAGTAGTAGCAAACTTTTCAGCTCATAAGCACGTGCGCTCTGAGAAAGATAAAATTTCTGTAGAAGCTTTAATCAAAAACAATGTATACGGTGCCATCAAGCTTTTAAACCTTTGTGAATTAAATTCGCCTAAATATTTTTTTAGTGTTTCTACCGACAAAGCTGCTAATCCTGTCAACATTATGGGGGCTTCAAAAAGCTTAATGGAAAAACTAATTTTATCTAAAAAGAAAAATTTCAGAGTATCTACAGCTCGGTTTGCCAATGTCGCTTTTTCTAATGGGAGTTTATTAGATGGTTTTATATACCGTCTCCAAAAAAAACAACCACTGTCTTGTCCAGAAGACATTAAAAGATTTTTTGTAACTCCAGAACAATCGGGGCAAATATGTCTATTGGCCACATTTTTAGGAGAAACAGGAAATATTTTCTTTCCAAAATTAGATTTTCATAAAGATCAGATATATTTTAAAGAAATTGCATTAGAGTTTTTAAAGGAGAGTGGATTTGAACCTGAATTAGTTCAATCAGAAAAAGAGGCTAAAGAGTTTGATTTTGATAAGAACCCTACAAAATATCCGATTTATTTCTTTAAGACAGATACTTCAGGCGAAAAAACTTATGAGGAATTCTTTACAGAAGATGAAGATTATGAAATTAATATATATGATTCTTTAGGATTCATAAACACCTCTGAAGTTGAAATATCTTTTAAAGAGGTAGAAGCTGATTTTGAGAGTGTTTTCAGTAATTCGAATTCAAATAAATCAGACATCGTAAAAGTTATTAATAAATATGTTCCAGATTTCATGCACATTGAAACGGGTAAACATTTAGATCAAAAAATGTAAGTTATGTATAATTTTTTCAAACGTTTATTAGATATTGTAGTTAGTTTTTTAGCAATTTTAATTTTAACTCCGCTTCTTCTGCCTATAATTATTATTCTTAGATTTAGTTCCGAGGGTTATGTCTTTTATTTACAAGATAGAATTGGGAAAAATAAAAAGAATTTTAAGATTATTAAATTTGCTACAATGCTTAAAGATTCACCTAATCTTGC